>Ga0116229_10008616_pt1 | contig 15783 bp, 13 predicted proteins | sample S1TSphgellanicum_3_FD_87313 | JGI IMG/M metagenome (GOLD analysis project Ga0116229, IMG submission 87313) | Host-associated microbial communities from peat moss isolated from Minnesota, USA - S1T2_Fc - Sphagnum magellanicum MG | ecosystem: Host-associated > Plants > Peat moss > Unclassified...
CCGCGCCACGGCCGGCGCTGGGTCAAACCAGGAAATATTTGGGTACAACGCGCCAAGTTCCGGCAGCAAAAACGTGTAATGCGTGCAGCCTATCGCTACCGCGTCAATCTCCGGCGCGTTTTCAAATAACGGGGCCACGGCGGCGTGCAACGCGGCCAGATCCACCGCGATGCCCCGGAATTTTTGCTCCGCCATGTCGGCCAGAATCGGCTTGCCCAGGCTGTGCACGGCGCAGCCGCCGGCGAATTTTTCGACCAGATCCTGCAAATATGGGCGCCGCGTTGTCGCCGCGGTTGCGAGCAGACCGATATGGCGGGTCTGGCTTGCCGCAGCCGCTGGTTTGATTGGCGGCACGCAACCGATGACCGGCAATGCGAAACGCGCCCGCAAAGCCTCCAGCGCAATCGTGCTTGCGGTATTGCAGGCAATCACCACCGCATCTGGCCGCACGGCCTCGATCCCGGCAGCGATCACGCTGATGATCCGTTCGGTCAGGACATCATCCGCTTTTTCGCCATAGGGGTAGAAACCGTTATCCGCGACATAGGTAAGCCGCGCGCCTGGCTGGACTTGCCGAAGCTGCGCCACAATGCCCAGGCCGCCAATGCCGGAGTCAAAGACGAGGAGATGGGGCATCAAAAGCCGCAGGACAGGCAAGGGGAAGTAGCGCTTTTTTGAAAAAAGCGCCCAAAAAACTTTTGTTAATTTGGGCCACCGGCGGTTTCACCAGCACGGCCCAAACTCACAAAGTTTTTTTTGCTTCTTTTTTGTTCACAAAAAAGAAAGTTCTTTCTTCTCACTTTTCTAAAACTCTTCCACCGCAAACTCGGCATCCCGGTGCACATGGATCGACATCAGCACGCCGAACCCGAGCATCACCGCTGTGAGCGCCGAGCCGCCATAGGAGATCAATGGCAGCGGCACGCCGCCGACTGGGATTAGCCCCATCACCATCGACAGATTCACGAAACAATAGAGAAAAAAATTCATGCCGATTCCGAGCGCGACCAGCCGGCCGAACTGATGTTCCGAGCGGATGGCCGTGTAGAGCGCGATTAAGATAACGCTGAATAACAGGCCCAGCACCGCAATGCTGCCGACGAAGCCAAATTCCTCGGCGATAATCGTGAACACGAAATCCGTTTGTTTTTCAGGTAAGAAATTTAACTGGTTCTGCGTGCCGTGCAAAAACCCCTGGCCGGAAAATCCGCCAGAGCCGAGCGCGATTTTGGACTGAATGATGTTGTAGCCGGCGCCCAGCGGGTCCGACCCTGGATTCATAAACGTAACAATCCGGGCGCGCTGATAATCATGCAGATGATGATAGAGCATGGGGGCGGCGACCGCGATGACCGCCAGCACCAGGGCAAATTTCCACCACCTGACGCCTGCCCCCAGCATCACCGTGGCGCCGATTAGCGCGGTGATGACCGCCGTACCCAAATTCGGTTCTTTCAAGATAAGCCCAACGGGAATGAGAATCGCCGCAAGGGCGGGGAGGAGAAAAAACGGGTTGCCGATCCGCTCATAACTCGCTTTGTGAAAATACGAGGCCAGTGCCAGGATGAGGAAAAGTTTCATCAATTCGCTTGGCTGAATTTGCACGCCTGCAATTGTCATCCAGCGTTTTGCACCCAGCCCGGTATGGCCAAATTTTGCGACGACAATCAGGAGAAAAATCCCCAGCGCGTAAGTCATCCAAGACGTCTTTGCGATAATCCGTATGTCCACCATCGCAATCGCCAGCATCATCAGCAAAGCCGTGAAAAACCTGAAAATCTGCCCATTCGCGTAAGGCTGCGGCGCGCCGCCGGCCGCCGAATACAGCGCCGCATAACCCACGCCCGCGAGCGCGCAGACGCACAGCACGAACAGCCAGTTCACCCGCAAAAACTTTCGGACTAGCCCAAAAGACCGGTCCCGGAACGGGCGATGTACCGAAAGGGAATAGGTATTCACGCCGATCTTCCTTTTGACGACTGACGGCTTATACCAGCAGTCATGGTCAATGACGTGTCCGTCGTCATTCCCGCGAAAGCGGGAATCTTCTTTTTTGGGGTGCCCCGCCGAAGAAGATTCCCGCTTTCGCGGGAATGACGGGCAGGCGAACAGTGAAAAGCCATGCCGTTTGTTGTGACAACCGAAAATGGCATCATGACGGGGCTCCCGCATCCGAAACTTGCTGCCCGAGCGGTTTGTCCCGGCCGGCGGGGTCATTCTGGATCGCATAGGTGAGCAAATCCCGTGCGACGGGGGCGGCGGATTGCGCGCCCCAGAGACCGTGCTCGATGATCACCGCCGCCGCGTAGCGGGGCGCGGTATAGGGCGCGAAGCCGACGAATAAGCCATTCGGCCGGTCTGCCCAGGCCATCGTGGCGTCATTAAAATTCTTCTGTTTTTCGGCCGCGGTGTTGTTGTGCACCTGCGCCGTGCCGGTTTTGCCCGCCATTTGCACGTTGGGAATCATCAGCCGGGCATTATAGGCGGTGCCGGCCGGGGTGTTCACCACCTCGAACAGACCCTGCCGGATGATTGCGAGATGCCGGTCATCGACGTCAAGCGCAGGCCAATCGGATGGGTCCGCCCCGTCCTGCAACTGCCCGCCCAGCCGGCGTGTTATGTGCGGCCCCACGGCCAAGCCGCTGGCAATGCGCGCAATCATCGTCGCCTGCGCAATGGGCGTTACCTGCGTATAACCCTGGCCTATCCCCTGCACCACGGTATTGCCCGGCGCCCAATGCACGCCGCGGGACGCCGCCCAGGCAATGGTTGGCACCAGGCCGGGCGAGGCGTTTGGCAGGTCCATCTGTAGATCAATGCCGATGCCCAGCTGGTGCGCCATTTCGGCAATCCGGTCGACGCCGACCCCCAGCGCCACCTGGTAGAAGAATACGTCGCAACTCACCTGCAGGGCGGTGGTCAGGGTGATGCTGCCATGGGCGATATGGTTGTCGCACCAGAATTGGTGGTCTCCCAGTGTGAACGAGCCGCTGCATGTGAGCACCGTATCCGCCGTCAGCGAGCCATATTTCAACGCCGCAAGGGCGACCGTGGGCTTGAACGTGGAACCCGGCGCAAAAAGCCCGGCGGTTGCCTTGTTCTGCAGCGGGTGCGCGGGGTCCGCCATCCAGGCCGCCCACACATCGGATGGCACGCCCTTGTCGAACAGTGACGGGTCAAAAGACGGGTTGCTCGCCATTGCCAGAATTTCGCCGGTCAGCGCATCCAGCACCACCGCTGCACCGGCATTGGTGCCCAGGCTCTGCACCGCCAGGCTTTGCAGCCCGGAATCCAGGGATAGTGTCACAATTTCGCCGGGCGTGCCGGAATCATGCGCCACCTGCCGCACAATCTCGCCATGCACATTGGTCTCGGTCTGCACAAAGCCGGGTTCGCCGCGCAGGGAGGAATCCTGCGCCGCTTCGGCGCCGGTGCGGCCAATGCGCATGCCGGGAAGGGCGAGGACGGTGTCGGTTTTGGCTTCGGCGAGGTTGGGGCGGGCGACATAGCCCACGGTATGCGCGAGTGCCGGGCCGAACGGATAAACCCGGCTTGCGCCCACTTCCACAATCACCCCCGGCAGGTTCGGGGTGTTCACCTCAATGGCGGCCATTTCCGGCCATTCCAGAAAATCTTTGAGCAGCACGGGGATGTAGCGCGGCCGGTTGCCGAGATCAGTCTCGATCCGCGCCCGCTCTTCCGGGGAAAGCGGCACGAGCTGGGCAAAATTATCCAGCACCGCCGCCGGGTCCGGCACCTCGGCCTGCATGAACAAAGCGCGCCAATGTTGCTGGTTGCCGGCCAGGATCACGCCGAAACGGTCGGTGATCAGCCCGCGCTCGGGAGCCACCAGCCGCTCGCTGATGCTGTTTTGTTGCGCCAGCATGGCGTATTTGCCGTGTTCTTGGACCTGCAGCTTGTACAGCCGCGTGCCAATCGCGCCGAAAATGCCGAGTTGGGCCACGCCCAACAGGGCTGCCCGGCGCGTGAAGGCGGGGCGCCGTTTGGTGTCGCGCTTCATGGACGCAGGCCGGAAGAAGAAGAATTAAGCAAGCAGGCGCTTTTTTGAAAAAAAGCGCGCAAAAAACTTTTGCTCATCGGGCCATCGCCATTTCGGGCGCTGGGGGCGACCTCGCTGCGCTCGATTGAGGTCATGCCAGCTCCGCCGCGGCGGGGCCGCGATGGGCGCGGATGAACAGGCCGGCCAAGGCCGGGTACAGCCCAAGGGCCGCCAAAGCCTGTGCTGCCGCCGGCACAGCCGGCAGCATCCGCAGTTCCAGCAGCGATTCCAGCAGCCATGCACAGGCCGAAAGTGCTGCCGCGAAGGCGAAAAACACCAGCCAGGTCATGAAAAAACTTTGCGGAATCAGCCGCCGCCGGGATGCCAGGGTGCTCCCTTGCAAAATCAATAACAGCACCGCCCACAGCCCCAGCGGCGACATGCCGAGCAGGTCCAAAAGAATGCCGGTGAACGCCACCAGCGGCGCGGGGAGTGAAGCCGGTCTGTACAGCGACCAAAAGAACACGCAGGCCATCGCATAAGCCGGCCGCAACTCCGCCTGCCCGGGAATACCAAAGGGCAGGCCAATCAGCAGCAACCCGAAGAACATGCACCCAACCGGCCAGGCATGGCGGGACGCCGCATCCAGCCGGCGCCAGATATTCATGTTCCGCCGAATGCCGGGGGCGGGCGGCACTTAGTGAGTCCGCTTTTCGGCCGGCTTGTTTCCGGCCGGCTTGGCGCTCGCGCGCACCGGCGTCAGCACCGGCTCGTTGGACGGATAGCTGAACAGCCGCAACAGCCGCAGCCCTTCAATATCCGCGAGCGGCAGCACCACCGGGTCATTTTGGGCGTCGTAATGCACGATTCCCACCGGCAAACCGGGCGGAAACGCCCCGCCGACGGCGCTTGTGAGCACCATATCGCCCTCCGCCGGCGGCTGACCCGGCGCCCAATAGAGCAGTGCCGGGTCCGGCCCGTTCGTGCCGGACATCAGCGCCGGCGACCCATGCACGCCGAGCGCCACCGGTATCCGGCTGTTCAAATCGGTAATCAGCAATACCCGCGCGCTGCGGCTTCCCGCCTCTACCACGCGCCCGGCAACACCGCGGCCATCCATCGCAATTGCCCCCACCAGCCTGGCCGCGTTTGCCGACGCATCCGGCGGCAGCACAACCAGAACGGAGCGCGCATACACCCCGCCGAGATCGGCCACCACATCGGCCGTGAAAAAGTCGGGTGCCGCCGCCGGCACGTAATGTAGGGCGTTTTTCAGCGCGTCATTCTGTGCCTCTAGCGCCATGGCCACGGCCTGCCATTGCAGCAAACGGGCATTTTCCGCTTGTAACTGCGCATTTTCCCCGGCCAGATCAAACAAAGTGCCAATTGCGCCGGTACCATGCTCAAGGGCCGCGACCGGCGGCCCGATCATCGCATAGGCTGGCGCCAACAAATCATCCAGCCCGGCGCGCAAACGGTCGCCCAGGTTCTGGTCGGCCCTGCCGATCAAAACCGTGCCGAGTGACAGCATCAGCATGACCGGAAGCGTTAGCCGGGATAATGCCTGTCTGAACGGGACCGATAGCCTGATCACCGGTGCGCGTCTCCAGTATATTGCAAGTCCGCCATAGCCTTACGCGCATTTTTCGACATCGGACAGGGGCTATACGGAACCGCAACTGTTTTTCAAGCGGTTAGAGGTGCAATTTTTGCAAACTTGGATTTTTTCAACCAGCCATTCAAACCGCTACCAAGGCGTTATCTGGCACACCCACCCCAAATCAATCGCCGGCGTGCCCGCGTCCTGACCACTGAAAATTGAAGATTGAAGACTGCAGACTGACAACCGCCCCGGCCGATGCCAGGCCGACGAAAAACCCAGCCACGACGTCGCCGACGAAATGGTACCCAGCGCCCACCAGCCCCACCATCACCACCGCGACCACCGCGATCCATAGCACCCGGTAGCGCGGCGCCAGCCAGAAGAGCAGGCACATGGGCGCTGCAATGTAGCTGGTATGGCCCGAAGGAAACCCGCCATAGAGGATGCTGTCTGTGAGGGGGTGAAACCCATACACCCCTTCTTTCACCCAGCTGCCCGGCCAGGGCCGGCCAAACAGCCATTTCAGCTCATCCTTCGCCGTGGTCGCGCCCAGTGTCGCCAGGCTCAGCGCCACCATGGTTCGGCGCGGTGTCTCCGCCAGCCAGGCCTTGGCCGGTGCCACGGCATAAATCGTGAGAAATACAAGCGAAAACGGCAGCGGCAGCAGGGAAGGCACGGCCATGAGCTGGTAAACCAGCCGGAATTTCCGGTGCGCGTACACAAAAGCTTCCACCGGCCGGTCAATAAAGGCGATGCAAATGCCGACAAGAACGGCGCAAAGCGCCGAAGCGGCCAGGACGCGGCTTAAACGAGACATCGGATTTAAGGGATTAATACCGTGCTGCCGGTTGTTTTGCGCGCCTCCAGCGCCGTATGCGCCGCCGCCGCTTCGGCCAGCGGAAAGGTCTGGTTCACCGTAATTTTTACCGCCCCGGATTGCACGACCTGGAATAAATCCGCAGCTACCGCCAGCAAATCGCCATGCGCCGCGGTGTAGGTTGCCAGGGTCGGCCGGGTGAGGAACAGGCTGCCTTTGGCCCCTAGCAGCGAAATATCCACCGGCGGCACGGGGCCCGAGGCATTGCCGTAGCTGACCATCATGCCCAGCGGCGCCAGGCTGTCGATGCTCGCCGTAAAAGTGTCCTTGCCGACACTGTCATATACCACCGGCACCATCGCGCCGTTGGTGAGTTTTTTCACCTCCGCCGCCAGCGTGGCATGGCCGATGATGGTATGCGTGGCGCCATGCGCGCGGGCAATTTCCGCTTTTTCCTCGGTGGAGACCACGCCAATGACCGTGGCGCCCAAATGCTTTGCCCATTGGCACAGAATAAGCCCTACCCCGCCCGCCGCCGCATGGACCAGAATTGTTTGTCCCGCGCGTACGTTAAAAGTGCGGCGGAGCAGATATTGCGCGGTCATGCCCTGCAGCATCATCGCGGCACCGGTTGCGAAATCAATCGCATCCGGCAATTTTACAACCCGGTCGGCGGGAATGACCCGCTCGGTCGCATAGGCGCCAATGGGGCCGCCGGCATAGGCAATCCGGTCGCCGACTTGCAAATCCGTCACCGCCGCCCCCACGGCGCGCACGACACCTGCCCCCTCCATGCCCGGCGTGGCGGGCAAGGCGGTTTTGTACAGGCCGGTGCGGAAATACACGTCGATATAGTTCAGCCCCACCGCCTCATGGTGGATCAGCACCTCGGTCGGCCCTGGCTCCGGCATTGGCACGGATTCCCATTTTAGAACTTCCGGGCCGCCATTGGCATGCATGCGGATTGCCTTGGACATTTTTTTGCTCCTGCTGGCCTTCAGCCTAAATCTTTTTGCCGCGTTCAAGTTCAAGCAAGGCCAGCTTGGTCGCCAGACCATCGCCGCCCGAATACCCGCCAATGCCGCCAACCGCGACGACCCGGTGGCAGGGAATGAAAATCGGGATCGGGTTCGCTCCATTCGCCCCGCCGACAGACCGCGCCGAGCCGCCGGCCACCCGGGCAATGTCAATATAGGTGCGTGTCTGCCCCGCCGGTATGCCGCGCAGCGCCTGCCAGACTTTTTGGCGGTACGCGGTGCCATGGGGCTTCAGCGGAATATCCGGGTCCAACGGCTTGCCGTCAAAATAATCGAAGAGCGCGGTTTTCACCCTTTCGAGAAAAGGTGTGGATTGCTGGCCGTCCCCCCAACCCCATTCAAGTGCCACGATTCCGCCCGATTCCTCAAAAATCGTAAGGTCACCTAGGGGTGAATGAAGGGATAGAAGCGGCAATTTGATCTCCCGAACAGCCCCCAAGCTAGAGCGATGCTCGGGGTCAAGCAAGACACCCATAAACCGCGGGTCCGGATGGGTTACTGATCGGGAAACGTGATATCCCGGTAGATTTCAGCGACGGGAATTTCGATGCCGATTTCCGGCATGCGGAGAAGGTCATCATTGGCGAGGGAAGATATGATCCACGGCTCATCGCCCTGCCGGCGTTCCAGCACGGTGATGCCGATCCCGGAGGATTCGACAATGACATAGCGGCGTACTGTTGGGACGGCGGCGTATTCCTGAACTTTGATGACCCGGTCCGTTTCGCCGGAGCTGGGGCTGATAACCTCAAACACGATCACCACGCCGGGAACGAGGTATGCGGCATTGTCGAATTTCGCGCAGGTCACGAGAGCGTCCGGGTATCGGACTATTTTGCCCACGGTCTGCACGCCTGCATCCGGGCCGAGCGGCTCGCATGACTGGCCATCGAGGCGGCTGTTCAATGCCCGGTGCAACCCACGGATGACGCGGCTATGGCCGCCGCTGCCGCCAGTCATGGCGACGGGTTTTATGCCATCAAATTCATAACGCAGGGCCTGGTTTTGCGCCCAGGCAAAGAATTCGTCCTGGGTCCAAGGTTTGTGGAGGGCGATGTTCATGAGACCGCGCCGTCCTGCTGATCCGGGAAGGTGATATCCCTATAAATCTCGGCGACGGGAATTTCGATGCCAATCTCCGGCAGGCGCAAAACGCCCTCGGCGAGAGGAGAGGTTATCCAAGGATCGCCGCCCTGTTGGCGTTCCATAACCGTCAGCCCGGCGAAAGCTGATTCGATGATGACATAGCGGCGGATCGAGGGAACGGCCGCATACTCATCAAGTTTGATAATCCGGTCGGTTTTGCCGGAACTCGGGCTGACAACCTCGAAAACAATGACCACACCGGGGACCGTGTAGCTGGAAAGATCGAATTTTTGGCATGTCACGAGCGCGTCCGGGTAGCGGACGGCCTTATTGACGGTTTCCACACCCGCATCGGGGCCGAGCGTGCGGCATGGCGCGCCTTGTAATCTGCTGTTTAAGGCGGTTTGCAGGTTAATGCAGATCGCTGAATGCCGCGCATTGCCGCCTGTCATGGCGACGGGCCGCAAACCGTCAAATTCGTACCGAATATCCTGGGCTTCCGCCCAGGGGAAAAAACGCTCTTGAGTCCAAGGTTGACGAAGGGCGATGTTCATGCGTGCCAGTTTAGCACGCCAATTAACAAAATTCTCCCTTTTTGTTGGAGGGTCCCGATGACGTTAGGTTAAATGCGCCAGCGCCATGTAGGCCTCGCTCTGCATCTCCTCCAGCCGGGAGGCCGTACGTTCAAAAATGGCGGCACCCTCGCCGCTCTTGTATAATTCATCGGGAAGTGCCGCCGCGGAGGCGTATAGTTTTACGCGGTGCTCATAGAGCGCATCGATCAACGTTACGAAGCGCCGGGCTTCATCGAAATTGTCGGGCGAAAGCTTGGGAACCCCGTCCAGCAAAATTGTGTGGTAATGGGTCGCGAGTGCCAAAAAATCGCCAGCGCCCAGATTTTGCGCGCATAGGGCGGAAAAATCGAAGCGGGCCACGCCGCGCGCGGTGATCGGCACGACCAGCTTGCGGCCGGCAATGGTGAGCGAGCTGGCATGCGCGGGCTCGCCCTCGCTGAGCTGGTTGAAGACATGCGCCATCGCCGCGTCGGCGCGGCTATCGGCGGGGACGTACCAGGCTTTTAGACCGTGCACGCGCTGGCGCCGGTAATCGCGCGCCGCATCCAGCACCAGCACGTCCAGGTTTTTTTTCAGCAGGCCGATGAACGGCAAAAATGCGTCCCGTCCTGGTTTGCCCTTAAAAAGATCGTCGGGGGCAGTGTTGGAGGTGGCGACCACCACGACCAGGCGGGCAAAGAGGGCCTCGAATAGCCGGCCCAAAATCATTGCATCGACGATGTCGTGAACCTGGAATTCATCGAAACATAGCAATGCCGCCTCGCTGGCGATTAAATCCGCGAGTGGCGGGATGGGGTCGTCAATGTCTGGATGCGCGCGTTTGATGTCGTGAAAACGCTTATGCGTATTCTGCATGAACTCGTGAAAATGGATGCGCTTTTTGCGCGGCACGTCCGCCGCCTCAAAAAACAAATCCATCAGCATGGATTTGCCGCGCCCGACATCCCCCACCAAATACAGGCCGTTCGGGTGTTCGCCGGCTTCATCCACCTGTTTGCGCCGGAGCAGCCGGCCGACCCAGCCATTTGGGGCTTGCTTGGGGTGGGGGTCGTAGCCGCGCAGTTTTACCCAAAGCGATTGCAACCGCTCCGCCGCCGCGGCCTGCGCCGGGTCCCATAAAAGCTTTTTCTCGGCGATCCGCGCCCGGTAAGCGGGGATCACGCCTGGCTGGGCGGAAGTGCTTGACATATGTGGCCCGGATTACGCCAGCGTGTTGTGCAGTGCAATAAACGCCGTGGTTGTGGCCAGGGCAATCGGGTGAAGCAAAAGACGGACGAAAGCAGCGCTTTTTTGAAAAAAAGCGCACAAAAAACTTTTGATTCCTCTGGTCTGCGCTGTTGAAACCGCATCCGGCCCAGATTCATAAAAGTTTTTTGCTCCTTTTTTTCAAAAAAGAAGCTTGTCCTGTTGCTTATCACCTTTCGTCTGATGCCCTGTGGTTGTGGTGCGTTTTCCCGCGGCCTGCCACAATCCAGCCATACGCTGGGCTGATTGACGTCAAAGCTCAGCTTCAATACGGAAATCGTCATGCTCGCACATAATACGCCGCTCGACTTTGAAAAATTCCGGGCAACGCCGGTTAGCAACGCGCCATTCGCGCATGTTCTGGTGCCTGGTTTTGTTCGGCCGGAGGCATTGCGGGACATTATCGCGGCACTGCCGCCCATACGCAGCCGCGGCTCCTTTCCCATCGGCGCGGTGCGGCTGAAGGGTGCGGCGCTGGCGTTGGTGGATGGGCTGGAGGGCGCGGAATTCCGCGAGGTCGTGGCACAAAAATTCGGCCTGGACCTTGCCGGCGCGCCGGTTATGACCACGCTGCGCGGCAATACGGGGGCCAAGGATGGGCAGATCCATACGGATTCATCGGCCAAGCGGGTGACCATTCTGCTCTATCTGAACCCCGGCTCGGGCGATGCGTGGGCGGACCAGAAAGGTTGCTTGCGCCTGCTGCGAAGTGCCACGGATTTGGAAGACTACGAAGTTGAAGTGCCGCCGGTGGATGGCGCGTTGCTGGTTTTCCCCAATGGCCCCACGACCTGGCATGGCCATAAGCAATTCATTGGCCAGCGCTATGCCATTCAGATGAATTATATGACCACAAGCACGAAGGCGAAGGCGGAAATGCGGCGGCACTATGTTTCGGCGTTTGTGAAGCGATTTACGGGGGCGGTTTGAAACTCGTCGGCGGTGGTTGTGGCGGCTGAATATGGTGGGTTACGCGAAGCTGCGCTTCGCTAACCCACCCTACGATTCTAACCACGGTTTTTCGGGCCAGTTATGTTTTGGGTATCGGCCGCGCATGTCGCGCCGTGCGTCCAGCCAGCCGCCGCGCCAGAAGCCGGCTAAATCGGCGGTAATCGCAATCGGCCGGCCCGCCGGCGAGAGGAGCGATAGTTGCAGCGGGATTTTGCCGCCGGCCAGCGATGGCGTTGCGTCAATGCCGTAGAAGAGGCGCGCCTTGGCGGCGGCCACGGGGACCGGGCCGGTATAGTCGATGGGCACGTTGCCGCCGGGCAAATGCAGGGCGGCGGGCAGCGCCTTATCCAGCGCCGCCGCATTTGCGTATCCCAGCACGCCGCGCAAAATTGTCAGCAAATCGAGGCTTTTTGCCTCCCGCAGATTAGAGAACCCGGCCATATACGGCCCTAGCCAGTCTTCCGCGTTTTTCCGCAACGCGGCGTCTGAGATGTCGGGAAAATCTGCGTCCACGGTTCGCATCAGCGCCGCGCGCGCCTGTAAATTTTTGGCGGCGTCTGTCCAATCCAGCGCGTCCAGGCGGGTTGAAAGCGCTTTCGCCAGAGCCGCCTGGGCTTCGCCGGGCGGGGCGGCGAAAATCTTGTCGGAGAGGACCAGCGCGCCAAGCCGCCGGCGCTCGCGGGTCAACACCCCGCCCGTTGAAGGGTCAAATCCTGATTCGCGCGTTGCCGTGACCCGCATTAACAGGGCCGCGGGCAGGTTTTCGCCATCCAGGGCCGCCGCCAGCTTGATTTTGGAGCCTTTGGCGTCGAGTGCCGCGACGACAATGAGCTTTTGCCGCGCCAGCGGATCGGTTGGGGCCAGAATCCCGCTGCCGCCGCCAGAGAGGCGGTACGAGCCAACTTCGCCGCGCGCTTGGCCGATCCGGTCCGGAAACGCCGCCGCCAGCAGCGCGCCGGGGTCGCCGCCCGGCGCCGTATCGCGCCCCGCGCCCAATCGGCCTCGATAATTTTTCGCTGCCTGCCGGATGCGCGCCAGCGCGCCCCGGTCGGCCTCGCCCCTTCCCGCCAGCGCGTCCAGCCGGAGCATTATATCCGCCGGCGGGCTCCCGCTCCGCGACAGCGGGTCGCGTTCTTCCAGAATTGCTGCAAGATCCGCGGCCATGGCTTTTTGTTCTGGCGTTTCGGCTGAGCGCATCATGGCCGCGAGGCGCGGGGCGGCGCGCAGCCGCGCCATCTCGCGCCCGGCCGGCGTAAGTTTTTGCGCCGCGTCCAGCGCGCCCAGTTCTAACAGCAGCGCCCGCGCCGCCTTCACGGCGCCAGCCGGCGGCGCATCCAGAAACGGCAAGTCTTCGGGCTTTTCGCCCCAGGCCGCGCAGGAGAGCACGAGGCCGGAAAGCTCGGCTTCAAAAATCTCCGGCCTGTCGAATGCCGGCAGGCCGCGATGCAGTGCCTCGCTCCAGAGGCGGATTCCCACACCTGGCGCCTCGCGGCCGGCACGGCCGGCGCGCTGTGCCGCCGCGGCGCGGGAAATGCGCAGCGTCGTCAGCCGTGTCAGGCCGGTCGCGGCATCCAGGCGGGGCGAGCGGCGGAAACCGCCATCGACCACAATTCTTACCCCCGGCACGGTGAGGGATGTTTCGGCGATGGAGGTTGCCAGGACCACGCGCCGTTTTTCATTTTCACGCAGCGCCAAATCCTGCGCCTCCGGGGGCAAATCACCGTGGAGGGGCAGAACCAAAGCGGGGCAACCTTCCAAGGCGGTTTGGGTGCGCCGGATTTCCGCCATGCCGGGTAAAAAAACCAGAATATCGCCTTCATGGGCCACCAACGCCTCGCGCACTGCTTTCGCCGCCGCTTCCGGCAATTCGCGCGCGGTGGGAATGTCCCGCCGGGAATGTTCCACCGTCACCGGGTGCATGCGGCCATCGCTCTCAATCACCGCCGCGCCCAGAAGTGCCGCCAGCGGGCCGGTATCGGCGGTGGCGGACATGGCCAGGATGCGCAATTCCGGGCGCAAATTGCGCTGCAAATCCAGCACCATCGCCAGGGCCAGATCCGCTTCCAGGCTGCGTTCATGCACCTCGTCAAAAATCACGTGGGAAATCCCGGTCAGGCCGGGGTCTGAAAGCAGCCGGGCGGTGAGCAGGCCCTCGGTGATCACCTCGACGATCGTGGCCGCCGAAACCAGTCTTTCGAGACGCATGGAAAACCCGATTCTGGTCCCCACCGGCTCGCCCAGCATGGCGGACATGCGCGCCGCCGCCGCCCTGGCCGCCAGCCGCCGCGGCTCCAGAACCAGAATTTTGCCGGCACCGGCTTGCATCAACGCCAGAGGCACCAGCGTTGTTTTGCCCGCGCCGGGGGGCGCCACAAGTACGGCGTTCGGCGTTCGGCCGAGCGATTCCAACAGGGCGGGCAGAACATCGGCAACGGGCAAATCAAACATTCGTGCAGCCCGTACCACTCCAAGCGCGCCCATGCGATACGCCCCGCATGCGCCTATTTCTGCTCCTGTTTTTGCTACTCCCCAGCCTTGCCCGCGCCGCCACAAGCAATGTCGCCACCACACCGCGCGATACTGTCAGTCTCATTTCTGCCACCAACAGCCCGGCCAACGGTTCGATAACATTGGGCCTACGCTTCCAGCTCGCCCCCGGCTGGCACATTTATTGGTCCAATCCTGGCGATGCCGGCCTCGCCCCCCAAATAACTTTGGACCCGCCCGCCAGCGCCGGGCCGTTCAGCTTTCCGCCGCCGGAATTTTTGCTCCAGGGTCCGGTTGGCGCCTATGTTCTGTCCGGCGACGTGCTCCTCCCTTTCACCGCGACGGGCGTCGGCGGCACCGCCGCCGCCACCGCCACCTGGCTCGTCTGCAGCGATATTTGTGTTCCAGAACACGCAAGTTTTTCGCTCGCCCTCACAGGCGGCCGATCCGCAGAAGCGGCCCTTTTCACCCCATCCAAAATTGTTGCCTCCCCCTTCTCCGCGAAAATCGCGCCGGATGGCACGTTGAGCCTGGCCGGGCCAACCAGCGCCCAAGTTAGGTCCGCCCGTTTCTTCCCGTATTTTCCAGGTTCCGTCGTCAACGCCGCCGCGCAGCCACTGACATTCACGGTTGACGGCCTCGCCCTGCAGCTAACAACGGCGCCCGGCTTCAAGCCGGGACAAAAACTGACCGGCATTATCGAACTTACCGATAAATCCGGCGCGATGCAGGCGCTTGATCTTACCGCTATTCCCGGCGTGGCACCGTCCCGCACGCCGCTTGCGGTTTGGCTTGGCTTTGCCTTCCTGGGCGGACTCATTCTCAACCTTATGCCCTGCGTGTTTCCCATTCTGGCCATTAAAGCGCTGGCCATCGCCCGGCTTGGCGGCCATGCGGGGGCAAAAGTTCGGCGGGAGGCGCTTGGTTATGCCGCCGGCGTTCTGGCGGCCTTTCTGGTGCTTGGCGTGGCCTTGCTGCTGTTCCGCGCGGCGGGCGCCGAAATCGGCTGGGGGTTTCAGTTTCAATCGCCCATCTTCGTCGCCGTCATTGCCGCGATTATTCTGGCAATCGCCCTCAACCTTGCCGGGGTGTTCGAGATTTCCGGGTTTGCCAATTTCGGCAATGTTTTGGCCCAGCGTGGGAGTTTTTTTACCGGTCTACTGGCGGTGGTGGCGGCGACACCTTGCACCGCGCCGTTTATGGGCGGCGCCGTGGCGGCGGCGCTGGCCGCCCCGCCGGCCGCGGCACTCGGCATATTTTGCGCGCTCGGACTTGGCCTTGCCGCTCCGGTTTTGCTGCTGGCCATAATCCCGGCCATTGCCGGTGTTTTTCCCCGCCCTGGCGCCTGGATGCGTTATCTCCAACGCGCCCTCAGCATTCCCATGTTTGCGACATTTCTTTGGCTCGGCTGGGTTTTGGTCCACGAGACCACTGCATCCGCCGCCCCGCTGACCTTGCGGGGCGCGGAACCATTCTCGGAATCCCGCCTCGACACGTTGCGCGCCGCCGGGCAGCCTGTGTTTATCGACATGACCGCCGCCTGGTGCGTCACCTGCCTGGTCAATGAGCGTTCGTCGCTTGACACGCCAGAAGTGCAATCCGCCTTCGCCGCCGGGCATGTGCATGTGCTGGTGGGCGACTGGACGAACCGCGATCCCGTCATCACCGTTTTTCTGCAAGCCAACCATCGCGACGGCGTGCCGCTCTATGTATTTTATCCAGCCCGTGGCGGGAGCAGAATTTTGCCGCAAATCCTAACGCCCGGCCTCGTCATCGCCGCCATCAGCGCAGCGCCGCCACCACTTGCGCAAACGCCCGCGCCCGGTGGCTGATTTTGTTTTTTTCTTCTGCGCCTAGCTCGGCATAGGTGACTGTGTTGCCATCCGGAACAAAGATCGGGTCATAGCCAAACCCGCCTGACCCCGCCGCCGCCGCGATCCTTCCGTCCGCCTGGCCGATATATGTCGATGTCTTGCCATCCG
>Ga0116229_10008623_pt1 | contig 15778 bp, 16 predicted proteins | sample S1TSphgellanicum_3_FD_87313 | JGI IMG/M metagenome (GOLD analysis project Ga0116229, IMG submission 87313) | Host-associated microbial communities from peat moss isolated from Minnesota, USA - S1T2_Fc - Sphagnum magellanicum MG | ecosystem: Host-associated > Plants > Peat moss > Unclassified...
GGGGGGGGGGGGGAGGGGGGGGGGGGGGGGGGGGGGGGGGGGGGGGGGGGGGGGGGGGGGGGGGGGGGGGGAAGAAGATCTCGCAAAAGAAAAGAGCAATGTGAAGAATGATGATGATAGTGGTGGCATGATGGCAGCTGCTGCTTGTAGAGAGTAAAACTGTCCTTTCTGTCTCTCTCTCTCTCTATCTCTCTGTTTGTCTCTCTCTGGAGATAGATCCATCCAATTCCAAATCATGGGTTGTGTGGGATCCTCAACTAAGGGTGTTGTTGACAGTGAGTTTCTCTTCCCCTCCCCATTCCTTGTCTTTTTTTGTTCCTTTCCTTTGTTGCACTTGTTGTAACCCTTCTTCCTGGCATTGGGGAATTTTTTTTTTGTCTTGGGTTGTTGCCTTTTTTTCCTTCCCCTCTCCCCCCTTCTCTCTCTCTCTCTCTCTCTTCTGTTTTCTTCCTCGTGTGTGTGTGTGTGTGTGTGTGTGTGGGAAGCATTTGTTTTGGATGTGGCATTAAACATTGTCTCATAGAGTTTGTTGTTTGAAGGCAGTGCTTGCTTCTGAAGGGTTTTTCATTTCAAAGAATTTTTTTTGGAAGAAATAGGTTTTTTTTCCTTTTTTGGGGAGATGCTAGGGTTTGTTTCCAGCCTCCTTGCTTTGCAATTTTTGAAATCACCTCTGGAAAAAACCCCATCTCTTCAACTTCTGGTTTGTGACAATTGTGCTTGCTTGCTCAAGGTTTTGTGATAATTGGTAGTCATTTAAAGCTGGGTTTTTTTTGGATCTAAGATTTGTGGCATCTGCATCTGCTTTTATCTTTTATCTTGGATTGCAAATTATCACAACTCATTGGTTTTTACTATGCTTGCCTTACAAGTTTTTTTTATTTTTCAAGAGTTTGCAAAAATTTCCAAGGTGTTGGGTGGGTGCTGTTCAAGAGATATCATACATGTTGATGTTTTTCTTAGGCTCGGAATTTGTTATGCAGAATGATGCACACCATGAGTGAATCCTGGTTTTTATTATAGTAATATTTATTTATTTGTTTATGTTTTGTTTTGAAGATGTTTATGTTATTGGCCGGTATGGTATTCTAAAGGTGACATGTTTTCTTGTTGTGCATTCTTTGTTTTTCCAAAGTTTGGAATTATTGTGCAACCTGACAGACACTTGGAGTAATATATGGGTTTCTCGTGTGTGCTTGCTTTCACTTACAACGTTCCTTTTACACTCTCAGCTTTTCCACAACCCAATTGGGAGTTCACCAAGTTCCAAGTTTCACTCTGAGTTGGGTCACTGTCACCTGCATCAATGCTTGGTAAACTGCGTCTTTGTACAAGAACATTACAGGGTTGATAAATAATATATCTTGCTTGAGGACTTTCAAATTTGTGATGTTTCTCATGTTGCAACCTTAAATTGGATTCACTTCTGTTTTGTGTTTCTACTATGCTACCTAGAATCACAGGATTGATGTAAAATTATTTTTGAGAAATTAGAGTCTGGAATGCTACATGAATGAATTTCACTTGGAGCATTTTGTCCTGACAAAATTGCCTTTGTTCTGTTTGTGGATTGTTTTGTGAGGGTAGAGGGATCTCTGTTGTGCCACAGAGAGAAACAATTTTGTTTGTTTCACCTTTGCTAATATCTACTGTCAATGAAAAATTTCAGCAGTCTATATCCTTTTGTTATGGCATGATTCCACTTTGTGCAAATCTGTGGTTTGGCCCATGTAATTGCACATTGTGGTAGCTTTAGCTGGACCATTGTTGTACTCAGCTTCACTTGTCAATATGCATGACAGTTGACTGTCACAGGTCACAATTGAATCATTCAGACTTTGGGTCTGGTGCTTGGGGTTCCCAGTGAGCTCCTGCAGTAGGGAAATTACAGTTGGAAGAAGCAGAGCTTCAGACTTTGTACAGCAGTTTTACGAGTAACATTAGGCTCTTTGGCATGATGTTGGACGACTCTGCATCTGTTGGAGTATATTCTGTGGGTGGGTGAATGACAATGTTAACTAGACCAGATCTGGAGGTGTGAGAGAAAAGTAAGCTTTCTGCATTCCCAAATTCTAAAGAAAGAAATTTTTAGGGTCAGTTGTCTCTATGATCTCTGCTGCTACTTGTTGCCAACCTCTGCAGGCTTGTTCAGCTTCCAAGAGGCTTTCTGAGCGTAATGACCCACCTTGTATTCCACAGACCACATTATTGAGTTTATCTGACTGAGATCCTTAAATCATGAGTCAAAACATTCTCTGTTATCTGTAATGCTCCCTGCTATCACTTCACACATTGAAGCATATATCAACTTTATCCTGTTTTGATTTTTTTGCGTTGAAATTATTTCTTCTTCTTCTCCTGCCTTTCTCTCTATATGTATATTTCTTGTTGGCAGCTCCATTGATTCCATGAAAGCTTTTTCTCTCCCTGCCTTTCTTCAGCTTTATCTTGAAGCTTTTATCAGTTCTGAGCATCACAGAGTGGAGGATGGAGCTTTATGTGAGGGCCCAAAAGATCAGAGTTGAGCACGAAAGTCCTCTGTTGAGACACAAAATTATCACTCTGTGAGGACTACTCTTCTAATCCTGCAACCAAAAGTTTGCTGGCTTTTGAGCTGTCTTCTTAATTGGTTTGGCAATTGTGTCAGTTCAGAATTTTGCACAGAAGTATTGATTCAGTAGCAGAAATTCCAAATAGTTTGTGAGTTAGATTCAGGGATTGGGCATGCCTCGTCTTTGGGACCTCTGGACTCTCTCTGTGTAAGAGTGTGGCTCCAAGTCAGAAACTTGCAAACTATTGGAAAACTTGCTTCTTGTGACCTGCCTTTTCTGATGTGAGCTAAGTTACAAGCTGGGTATGTTGTGTTTTTGTCTAGCTTATCTGCCTTCCAATTTTGCTGGAGTTTCTAGTGGGTTTTGTTTTGAGAAAGTTTTCAGGTGCCGTCATCTTCTTAGCAGAGATGGAAGAGCTTTTCAATATCAGTAGTAAAGCGGATGCATGCTTTCAACTTGTTGAGTTTCCCACACTTGGTTTAAAAGTTGAGTCCAATGAATAGTGACAGACTGGGTTGTTGTTGGGGGTGGCAGGACATCAAAAGAAAAAGGTGAGGAGGCCAAAAGCATGGAAGCATACTGAGGTCATTACAAGGGCACAGTTGAAGCAAATGCGAGATGAATTCTGGGACACTGCTCCGCACTATGGTGGTCAGAAAGGTAGGTTCCAATAACTAAAGAGCCCAAACAAACACCCATGGCCTCTTATCTCCACAGTTTTTGAGTTCGTAGAATTCTGTTCAAATCTCTTTGTGACAGTGAAGCTTCTGAGACTTCACTGAAGGTGTGTATGGAGTAATTGGCTGATAACAAGAACTGTATAAACCTCTGACTTTGACCATTTACATCAGTCCACTGCAACTGATGAACACATTTTGCCAGAAGCTTCAAATTTATCAGCTAAAAAAACATTTGAAGATTTGAAGTTAGTTTGCATTTTTAGCCAGATAGGTAATCCTCACAGAAGCGAAGGTGAGAAAGTCATGAAAGTAATACATATGAAAATTCTGGAGATCCCAAGACATGTCTAGGAGATGTCAAGTTCCTACCGCTGCAATTCAGATCAAAGCTCAGATCTTCTATTTGTGAGAACTTCTTTTCTGAAGGTGAGAAAGCCATGAAAGTAGTAGGTATGAAAATTCTGGAGGTCATGGGAACCTTGCAATTCAGATCTTCTGTTTCTGAGATTTTTCTTTTATCTCACAAAATGACTACAAATCTGACATGCTTGAATACTGGGCAGAGATATGGGATGCTCTACGAGCAGCTGCAGAAGCTGACATTCATCTGGCTCAAGCAATTGTGGATAGTGCTGGCATCATTGTCCAGTCTGAAGACTTATCCACTTGCTATGATGAAAGAGGTAAAATTTTTAAAAAACCTTTCTTTTCCACTTTCATTGCCGCCAAAGTCCATTTTGGTTTCTGTGAGTTGTTTAGTTAATGATGTTCTGACCCAATTTTACTTACACCCCTGTTTTCAAGGCCCCCGTGCCTGACCCGGACTTCACAATCCATATGTCTGAATGAGGAGCATCTGACTCTTAGGGAATTTAGCTGCTGGAGGTGGTGGATAGAAAGTAATTGTGCTTCACTTTTGCATGATCTCAGTGGCCCCACAGAACAAGCAACTTTTTTTCCGAGGGCATATGGCATAAGATCAGAACTTTTGGAAAAACTCTGTTTGGTTTAGAATTTGCAGAACTGAATGCATCTGGAAAATTCATGAAGAAGCATAAAGAATGATCAGGAGTTGCAGGATTTATGATTCGCAGCTCATGTTTTATGATAACATCGTTTCAGAGCAGCTTTAGAGCAGCATTGTTGTTACCAGAAGAAGCTGTAGTTTTTGTCAAGGATTCACAATTTTTTTATACTGTCAAAAGTTTCTGGTGGAAATTTTGCTAATTAGCCTTCTGCATTCCATTTTTCGACTGATCAATTACATCTCTTTCTGGCTCCTTGAAATACGGCAGTGTTTTCAAGTGCAAGTTGGAAAAAGCTGCTACAAATCTAAACCAACCTCAAAATTAGATGCAGATCCTGAAGCAATAGCTTTGGATCTTAACTCAGAGCGCTAAATGCAATGATTAAGTGTAGAAGGATTCATCTTTGACCTTCTTATCTGTAAGCTGTAACTGTGCAATTGTTAATTTGCACAGTTCTCATGTCCTAACATGATCTAATCTTTGTTTCATGGTTTTAATAGGTGCCAAGTACGACCTACCGAAGTACGTGCTGAGTGAGCCCACAAATATCAAACAAGAATAGGGAAGTGTCACCTACTCACTTGCTTTCATAATGGCCATGTAGTTTTCTTTCACAGAACTGTGCAAGGAAGCCACTTGAATGGTTTTGTGAAGCTCTTCTTGCCCACAGAACCAGTAAATCTTGCAGGAAGAGCCCAAGAGTGGAAACTTGTCTGACCTGGTGTTTTGTTTCCACTGACTGTTTGGTTTAACTATAACTGTGAAAGGGGAGGTAAATTGTTTTAATTGTGGAGGTTGAGAGACCAAAGCCATCCTCCGAAAAAAGCATTGCTGGGTTGCAAGGATTCCTTTCACCATCCTTGACTAAGGAGATTGTGTAGAAACTCTACATTCTAAGTCCCCTGTTGCATGAAAATTCATTGTGTAAAAATTGAGATAATGAAGATAGGTGCCCTCTAGTTTGTCAAACTCTCTTCGTCTCTCTACAATTTCTGGACATTTGAGTATCTTTGATACCTTGTTTGTGCTGTAAATAAAAAAAGATCTCATTTCTACTTTCAGCTTTCCTTCAGGTTCTGACTCTCAGGATTTAGTGTGTACCGCATACTGATATCTCAAAGATGTGTGCTGTCATATCTGGCAGTGCTAATAGAATAGCTGTAATTCTGAGCATATGCGGCGAGGGGATATGAACATACCAATATTTCTGACTCCAGACAGTGGCTCTTGAGCAAGCTTCCTACATGCTCCTAAAATCTGGTGTCCAACACTAAGAATGGACACATGAGTCCTCTTGATTGAGTTGAATGTAATGTGCTTCACTCATGACTTCTTGGAAGTCATACAGTTATGCACCTTTGCTGGACTGGTCTTCAACCAAATCTGCTACAGCACAAACATTCATGAAAGTTATTTGAAGATACAAACCAATGGTTGAATATAGCTCTTGAAGAGTACCAACTGATTTGACCATCTTTGAGCATGGAATGAAATTGCTTACAAGACAACACAAGTAGTGGTGGGTCAGAGCAATCACTTTTCTGTCTTGTCATAGCTGGTTATCCTGGTCTTGGTAGGCCACTCTTTAGAAACCTCATAAAACATATGCAAGAGCATTGTCAGAAGCTGCATCCAAGGAGCAAAGATGTCACAGAGAAACATCAAGAGATTCTTTAGGTCTCATGGCAGCACGTAACTCAGCAAAAAGAGAGAAGCTGCGTTCAAGAGCAAGGATGCCACAGAAAAACATCAAGCGATTCTTGGTCTCATGGCAGCAGCTAACTCACCAAAAGAGAGAGAAGCTGCATTGAAGGAGCAAAGATGTCATGGAAGAGATTCTTGGTCTCATGGAAGCAGCTAACTCACCAAAAAGAGAGAAGACCTCTTTTTCTGGGCAGGATTCTGCTCTCAACAACACAGATGTTGCCAAAAGACATAAATTCAGTTCGAAACACTAGACACTGTTGGCTTGATGCTGAACACCACACACCATTCTTGACCTGCTGATGAGATGAAGTGCACACTACAGTGTCCACGAACCCTTGCTGAGCTCAGTATCATATTTCCCTGCCACAGAGAGTCTGTCATACCATACCTTGCTATACATCTGGGTCATGTTTGATGTTCATAATCTGCAGGGCAGATAAGTGGTCCAGGTCCTACTGAACCTGTCCTCAGAGTCATCATACCCACTACACAATGACATCAACTTAGGAACTAGGACTCGTCAGCTATTTGGATTTCTAAACTCAGCAGCACAATATTCTCCTTTCAGAAGACACCTTGGTGAACCGGAGATCTGTCATAGACTCACCAGGAAAACAATTCTCCATTTAGAATCCATGACCACAATCTGTCAACAAATCTTCAACTGCCCACTTCCTTTGACATTTGAGAGCCCAGCTCTTCTTCTAAGAGTTTGAGAATCAATAAATTGACAATGCTAAAATTAAAAATACATCTTTTCTGACATATACCAAAAATGGACATAATCATCCACTGTACAGGTGGTTAACCATAGCAAGGAATTGAATAGCATGCATTTTGCAAGTTCAGAACAGTAATCCCAACAAATTCAGCAAAGAATCCTGTCAAGAGCATCTGACATTCAGCCATAAACCAAAGCCCTAAACCCTGAACTTACACTTCTCCCGAGGTGTTGGTTGAAAAACAGCATGACTTACACAAAGTTTTGGTACAAGGGAGCCTGGTCTTTTTTACAAATGTGAATACTCGAACTGGCAAAAAAATTGAGAGGCTATGTGTTTTCCCTGAATAAATCGTTCCAATTGTCAAACCTACTTGATTGCAGATGTGACTGTCTCACAGCAACACTGCTATTGAGGTTCAAGACCCCTTCCTAACATAAACCTATTCCAATAATGAGGGAGAGGAGAGCCTTCATAGTCTTTGTTCTCAAGGGACAGATGTTGCAGGAACAGACAGTGAAAAAGGCCTGGAAGGAACTAACCTTCAATGTACAAGGCAAGAGGCTCATTGCCTGAACCACCATTGTTAGATCCTGTGGTGATGAGGCTTTGTTGGAAGCTGGCTTTACACCGCCATTTCTCAGACCCACATGATTACACCTAACACATAAGGTGGGAATGTCATGATGAGAGATGTGGCTCTTGTTGCTGGTTTACATCATCTTTGTGTAACCTTAACGCACCAAGATTAAATGACTGGGTTAGGTCACAGGTTATGTCATAGCAAGGGGTGTGTGGCTCTAGCAACCGGTTCTACATTATCTTTGACTAAACTCACCAGAGCTTGACCCTGGATGGGTCATTGGTTCATATTGCCACTGGCTGTGGTTGTTGGATTTACATCATCTTTGTCTAGAACTCCCCACGTTCAAATCATGTTTAGGTCATGATTAGGAGTGAGGCACATTAACTGATTTTACATCATCATGCCAAGGTCAGATAAGTCATCCATTGGGACATCCAGCCCCATCACAAGTTCATCTGATGGTTGTGATGGGTCATCGAAGTCAAACCAGGAGCCCATATCATCCTGAACCTGTGGACCCATATCTGGAACTGTCATCTCATCCATTCCTGGCAGTGGGAGTTGTGAGAGGTCAACAATAGCATCCACATTGATTCCAAGTCCTAGCTCTTCAGAGGCTGGCATTATTGGGATGGATTCCTCTCCAAAGGAAACAAGTTTCTGTGTTGAAATTTGTCTGGAAGCCCTATCCTTTGATACTTGGTGTTCCGTCAGTGACTTTGCAAGGAGTCCATTCATGGGTTTCAAAAGAGGCCGGGTTTTCTGCCGTGGCTTCACTTTTGTCTTCCGCTCTCCCTTGACATTTCCCAGTCTTGAGCTCTCGCTGGGATGAATATTAGCATTTCCATCTCTAGCCAAGCCTCCTTTTCCATCACGATCTTGCTCACTATGTTTACCTTTAGTACTACCACCTGAGCAGTTATTAAAGCCCCATCCAGATACATCTTCAAGAAGTGCTTCTCGTTTCTTTGCTCGTATTGGCCATGCCTCATCTTTCAATGTCATGCGCTTATTATGATCCCCTGGTGATGACTTATCCTCTACAAAATCCTTTTCCACCTTCTCCTGAGCTGTCCAATGGGCCCCTGCAAGAGCCAATCAACATTTACACCCTTCATACCAATGGAGAGAACCATCTGAAAAGGAGTCTATCCATCATCAGAAAACATGCTGTTGAAAGAAGAAAGTATCTCACTAGCACATGCATACATGATGGGTTGAAATTGATCCACAAATTTCATCTGGGCTCATATTTAATTTCCAGATTGAGATCTGTCTCTTGCATCTGGCCTGCAGAACTTCAAGCTTTCAATTAACCCCACTTTCGAAGATTCATCTAGTGGCCAACAACAGGAGGAGTCTGCATACATTTCAACTTTAACGCAAGTTCTTTTGATACAGCTAAACTGAGAAACCCTTGAAATGTCAACTCAAACTTCTCTGACCTGCTGGTAGCATGTGATAATAGTGTAGTTATTAGAGACAGGAAGGCTGTGCAAACCTGTGGCAGGAGAATCCACAGAGGGTAAGAGAGGAGCCTCAGTGCTAACAACTTCTTGGGCTTTGTCAATACTGGCCTCGATTATCTTATGAGGGATGCAGAAGAGCAGATCCCTCAGTGTAGAGTCAACAATACAGCTATGTCCTGCTTCAAAGCTTCGAACCTTTGAAATGACCCTCTTCGCAAATGCCAGTGCTGCAGCCCTTGCACCTTTCACAGGTGGTCCTTTGGATCCTCGAGAACTCTGCAAAAAAATGGAGTTTTGAGCTTCAGGTGTACAATTCCAGCAGTTTGGACTCTACAGAAGGTCGGTTATGTTTCCTTGACCAATACTTCTCAGCCAATTAGGGCTTAGAGTTCAAAGGTCTCAGTATCAAACGCCAAGGGAGGAGTCAGGTTCTACTGTCCCAGGATCATTCCATCACAGAAGACCAGCTATCTTACACTCACCAGTTATATAGAATCCAATACTCAACGGTTAATAAAACCATATTATGCAAATGATTTGAAATAACTCCATGGCAACCTTAAGTATGGCTACTTAAGGGCAATGCAAAAAAAGCTCATAATGAAAGTTGCATTTTGATTAAAAGTGCCAAGACTTTTGAGCTTGACCAAAGGAAGGAGTCTCACCATGCGGCGTATGTAAGCCTTTTCCACAAGCTTGTCCATAGCTAGGTGTTCACGGTCCCTGCATTAAGGTCAAATCCAAAAGAAATGTTAATGTGAAAATATTAACGTTTTCAGTACTAGAACACAGTCTGTTGCAAGGCAACAAATCATCAAAGAATGTATGGATAACATTGTTGTGTTCACAGACCCTGATGATACTACTTCATGAGCACAGAAAGTCCAAGTAGATTCTGCACCCAAATTTGACCTAGACCAACTAACAGGAAAGCAAAGAAATGAGTTCAGGATTAATTTCAAAAATTTGACCTAGAACAACTAACAGGAAAGCAAAGAAATGAGTTCAGGATTAATTTCAAAAATATGTGAATGAAAAGACTGCACCTTTCTTCAGATCCCCTCCCAGCACACACCACTCTTTCAAGACAAGTAATCCGTTCCTTATTTGAGACAACCTGCTCAACCGAAAAAAAATAAATTCCATAAACTTCAAAACTCAGCTGTGGCTGTCAGAAAGCACTCAAAAGAACAGATGTCAGTGCACAAGACCATTCCAATATATACGGAAAATGGAGACTGAGCAACCATTGAGGATGTGGCCACATTAACAACCATGATGAATGCATTGGGTACATAAGACAAGCATAGGTGCAAAAATTCTAGCATATATGGCATCTCTAGAGTCAAACTCTCACGAGTCTAGCTGACAGTGGCAGTGGCAATGAAAACAACATACAGCCTGGAGAGTTATAGCATGCATTTAGGTCATGACCATCTGCCAGATGCCATGGACATCAGGTTGTCTCTATATGACCAAATAACAGGGTAAGCTGAACGGCTCGGCAGAACTATTGGATAATCCTCCCCTTACAAGCAATACAGAAATCTCAAAATTTTCACACTCAAGGCAAAGATGACAACCTGCTCTTTAAGTTTGCACTGCAGCTTCCTGAGCTCCTCACAAATCTCATCATCTTCTCGTTGTGGAAGGTCAGGCTGTGGTACAACATCCATGATCAAGCTACTCTCAATCACATGAGCAAGTACCTCTTTGGCCACTATGATCTAGCAGATTTTTTATTAGAAATCTTTGAAGATAAATCTTTATTCTACTATATCAAAAAAAGAAAACATCTCTCGTTAACATTCAAAGCATGCTTTCTCAATTATCTAGGATACTGCAGGCCAAAAGGAAGAACCATCTGAAGGTGGATGAATGGGGAGCATGCTTACAAGTTGCTGAGGTAGAAGTCCAATGCTGTGAAGCTCCTGTGCGAGCCTGTCATCTAAGCTCATTTGATGACACTGCAACTCCCAATCTGTCATTTCAGATGCTTTCCCTGGTTCTTTGTGACTATGCTTACAAGATGGGAAAACCCCAGCACTGGTCCTGTCTCCACAGCACTCCCCACTTCTATCGGCAAGAATGTTGTCACCCTCACCTGGGTCATCATCTTTCCCAGGCACTAACCCAATACTGTCATGAGAATGGCCATTGGAAACTGCAAACGTTTCAGAATGTCGTCTCTCTCTTACCCCATGGCTCCAGCTCTCAGACTCAAGGCGCCCAAAATCACCATCTGACTCACCTCCATCAAAATCAATGCACTCACTACCACTCTGGCTTCCCAGGTGTAAAGGTGACTCAGACTCTTGCAAGTGGCTTTCCCTGACAGATTCATCTTGGAACATTTCCTCAGAGGATCTAAGTACATCCCCCTCATCTGTGCCTTCCACATTAATGAAGGCAGACATCAGACGCTGGGAGAGGGAGAAAAACTTGTGAGGAAAACCACCATTAGATCCTTGAGTCCCACCAGTAGTGCATCCAGTTTCAAACCTTTGAAATTTTCTTGTTGCAGAGACCCCATCAGTTTCATTGCTCCCATTCACTACACCCATGGACTTGTTGCTACCCACATCAGAGCATGGTGACAGTTGCAGAGTACCCAAGCTTTGCATCATTTCAAACTACAGCAAACAGAAACAAGAACTGGAGGTCATCATTCAATGCACTCAAGAGGGGTTACCATAACAAAACCAACCCACACAAAGAATCCACTAAAAGTAAATCCTCGTCCCGAGATCAGAATGAACAAAGGGATCATGAGTTCCAAAGCTCCACAAAAAACAAACAGCCCCCCTTAAGCAGATAGAAGCACTAAACAATCAAAATTAATCAAAACACAAAAGAAGAATCAAAAGAGCATTGCACCTTCAAAAGTTGATCACCACACAATGGGATTTGCAGTGCTGTATCGTCAACCTCAAACTCTTTGGTCTGCAGGGTAGATAACATAAGCATTGTTAAAGCCACTTGAAGTTCTAAATTCTGGTGTGCCAAGAAAAGACCAAATGCAAGAATTAACTGCACAATAGGCTCCATATCCATGTGCAATAAACAGTGGGGCCCTCAGATGATAGACTGAGCAAATGTGGTCACAAAACAGTCATCAGAAGTTGAGTTTCAAACAGTGGGTAAAAGGATGGTACAAGGCCAAAAGTTTCAGAAAGCAGCAAACACTGTATCCCAATGCATAAATTGAAATCAAAGAAGATAAGAAACAAGAAACCTACTAGCTGATGGAGATGATCAATTTCAGCTGGAATCATGTAAGCAAAATAGGGTTCAACTTGCATCCAGAAACCAACTGGGCTAGCATCCACTGTGAGCACAAAACAGTTCCAACATCCAACAAATGATTGGCCAAATTGTAATAAGAGTTTAAAGATAAGATGCCTCTTGCCTCCAGAAAGTGATGATCAGATAGTCAGAAATAGTCTGATATAACTCATTAGATCTTGCAGCACTGATAGACAACATTGATTGAAGTGGCACAAACAGTGCATTTCAACAATGCCACACACTTCATTTCATCACACCAAGTCTAAAGATGCAAAATAAAAGCAGCATTTTCTCACCACTGAAATTCACAGCACTTTGAATTGCACGCACAAGTTCCTCTTGATCATCATCAAAATTCCCTGCAGAAATTCAGAACTTGAAGTTATCGTTCTACCTCTGTGTTGCAGTTTGTGATTCAAGTTATATTCCCCTTTCAAATGGCAGTACAGCCATGCACAATTTGCTTAGACTGACAATGTCTGGGAGCCTGTAAGTGATCATTATCTGGAAGGTCTTGTCCTTAATCTCAATGTACGCTACTGATGTCTCATTCTCTGAACAAATTGGACCAAGTGAGTCTGGAAAAGTGTCTCAAAACCTCCAGTGGCTATTTGAATATTTCAGAGGAACAAGAGTCCCTGAGATAATAGCCAAAAGCTTGAATTAAAGACCCCCGCTCAAACATGATTCTCGCATTGCAGAAAAACACCCCAATCTCAAAAAACATCGGGTGCATTTTCTCTTCACGAAGCAAAGAAATGAGAGAGCAAAAATGTGTTCAACTTCCAGTAACAAGAAACAGAGACCAACAGAAATGAACGTGCAGGCATAAGACCTAATCTTCCAAAAACATGTGAAGTAAAGGAAGCACACCTGATAACTCCCGCCGCTGCCTTGTCACAGGCTTACGATCAACAGCATCCTTCTTCAGTGGAGGCCGTCCTGGCCTGACATATAATTACACAGGTAATAACAAGTTCAACAGTTGCAGGTCAGCTTATAGAGATCTGTCATGAGGCTGTGTCACTAAAGAGAAGCCCATACTCCTACAATTGTTAACCTCATAAGTTACATCATATCGATCATGGTTGCCAAAGGACACAAGTCTTGTCTCTTATACAAGAGACTTTCTCCATGAAGGTAACAGAGGAACAAAGATATAAACAAACACATGGAGAACATATCAAAATGGAACATCACAAATAATAATACAAACTTAGTGTGTTTTTATGATTCACCTATTAGGCTTAACGTCAAACATTCCCCTGGCACTTATGAGCTGCTTCACACTCGATGGTATAATTTCACAAGTTTCAGGAGTAGACGCAATCACAGGAGTCACTACCCGGGGAGTGACTGAAACCCTCCCAGTTCGCCCCTGCCGCCGCACGCCATCCCCTTGACATCCTTCTTCTTTCAACACAAGATGACTTTTGTTTGTAGAGAACAAAACACTGCCTGTTTTCTGACCTAAATTTTCCATTTTGGCCTCCCCTGACTCTGGCATTACCTTCTTGTTTATCTCTTTTGCTTTCTCACCGTGCTTGTCAGAATCATCACTCACTGAAGGCCCAACAGAGACAGGGGTCTGTTCAACTCGAGCTTTGCTTTTTAAAAGAGACTGGCTGCTGGACACATTGACCCGCCGTGCCAAACTTGATGCAGATATGGCAACTGGGGTAGTTGACCTAGGACCAGTTATAGTAGAACCACTCCCACTCCCCTCCTGCCTCCCTGTTCCAGATTCATCTGCTCCATTCACTTCATCCTGAGATGGGATCAAGATCCCAAGTGGTGGATTAAGATTGGCCCGCCGAGCCACACGCACCTTCTGAGGCCTTTGAATCCCCCATTGGGCCACTGGTGGTGGTGATGATGAACGGGACGGTGCTGGTCTCTTGCGATGACTGGGTCCTGAAAAGAGCTGTGCTTTGGTTGCTGGAGTTCCTAAGGGACGGTCCTGGGTCTCAAGCAAAGGTGAAGCCCGGCTTGAATGCCCAGAGGGATTGGTGCTGGAAACAGAGCTTGAACGAGGTGCTCGAGCCGATTTGGTTTTTGTTACAATAGGCAAGCTGGCTGGATGGGCTTCCTGTTGAGGACTTACCCTGCATACATGTTTAAGGAACATCAAGAAATCACCAAAAGCTACACATTGAATAACAAAATTGAACAAGAAGTTGAGAAAAACACAAACCTCGCTTCATTCTTCAGAGAGGTACGCTCCCTCTCTGAGATTATAGAACGTTCTCCCCTTTCCCCAACAGGAACAACACCAGCCAAGTCTCCCTTATTCAAACCTCGCATGTTTAACCCATTTGCTTGGGCTGATACTTCTGCTTTATGTATGGACGTGATGCCATGCACAGGCCCTGATCTGCACACAAAAAGTCCCTACATTAGACAGCACACTCAACAGTATCTCTTTTCTCTAGCTTCCCCCCTTAAGGATCACCAACTCATAAAGCTCCAACTTGACAGCTTTCTCAGAATATAGAGTGCCAATCAAAATGGTCAAATCTGTGAGGTTTCATCTTTTTTCTGGAAGGTGGCTGAATGCTCATCAAAAGCTAGCCTCAGATGATCATGTAAATATGTGCCCATGTACACAGTCAGGCATTTGTACTTATCACATATGAAGGATCAAAGAGAATTCATGCCAAATTTTTCACAATATACAGCAAAACTGCACATCTGTTAATGCAGTATGTCTTCAAGATCACAAAAGTTTTAGCCAAAGAAGTATATTCACGAAAGCTGTAGGGTTCCTCAACTTCATCCAGTACAAACTTTCCACCGCATGCAACCAAGGTGGAGTCTGCATCCAATCTTCAGAAACAGTAGCTCCATAGGTTTCAGGATCAAGTCTGACGGACTGATTTAATCACTCAGTCACAAGGGCAACAACCCTACCTAAAACCATGTCCCTCACTAGGTCGTGTGCGGCTGCTGTCAAGACTTAAGCGTTGATGTTGTGCATTCCATTTGTGGTCACGGACTCCATCAGACATTCCATTGGCCATGGCTGCTGGGGACAGCTCAGACTTAGCACTAGAGCGCCGCCCTTTTAATTTCACCTTCTCCCCCCCTTGGTTGGTTCCTGGTAGCATCCTCTCCTTGTCTTCCACTGGCAAGGCCAGAGAGCTACTTGGCCTCAACACATCCCGCTCCCTTTCTTGTATGCTGGATGACCGATGGACACTCAAATTGCTTGGATGACCCTCCACCTGCACATCCAAAACAGCACTTACTATGTCATAATAAGCTTCCAAGAACCTCCCTCCTAAAGCTCACTGCACAAAGTTTCTGAAACACAATCTGCTGCAAGTTATATCAAGCATTCTATGGTCCAAAATACTCTGTATTGCACCCAAGGTTCCACATTACAATTACAGACCACATATTATGACTTAGTAGTCTTTGCAAAGTCAAAAGACCCCACTACAATACTTTTGGACAATATCAGAGACACTAACATCAAATTTTGAACAAATTATACACAGCAACATATCTTTCATAAGAATAGAGAAATCTCCATTCTCACGATGAAGAAGAAACAGCAAGGTTAACTCTTCCTCAGGAAGCCACAGAAAGAACCAAACAAGGGAAGACAGAAACAAACAAAAACAAAAAACACACACTGGTATGAACAAAAGTGCCAGTCTCACACCTGTTCAGGGACCATCAACAGTAGTATGTATGATAGTGACTTAACTACCACAACTTCCCCACTGACTTCATCAGCTCCCTAC
>Ga0116229_10008624_pt1 | contig 15778 bp, 11 predicted proteins | sample S1TSphgellanicum_3_FD_87313 | JGI IMG/M metagenome (GOLD analysis project Ga0116229, IMG submission 87313) | Host-associated microbial communities from peat moss isolated from Minnesota, USA - S1T2_Fc - Sphagnum magellanicum MG | ecosystem: Host-associated > Plants > Peat moss > Unclassified...
ACAAACATTAACCACAAAGATTTATTTATTTATTTATAACTGGTGACCAAAAAATTTATTGCATGTGACTAGGAAAAAAAAGGATTTAAAAAAGAACCATGTGATTAAAATATTAATCTATAGATTAGAATAGGTGGTTGTTTATTTCTTTGGATGTGATCAAGTTGGAACTCTCCCAAATTGTGAGGCCCCTTTTGGTATTGTCAAAAAGACCTTAACAAAATAATGTGAACATTTGTAATTTTACAAAATTTAAACTAATGGAGAGAAAGTTGTTGAATTCAGAGTTTTTTTTTTTTTTTTCCTTCCTGAAAATTGATTAAAACAAAAAAAAATTGATCTAACAAAATCCTATAAGAACTCTAAAATTAATCTCACTCTTAACCACAAGAATAATATTGGAATGGGTGATCTTACAAAAAAAAGATTTAATATACTTGAGCCAATGACAAAAAGCTCGAATAAGACCCAAAAAAAAGAAAAAACCAATTACTCTCCACTTTTTTCAATTAGAAATGGGACCACCCTCAACCATGCTTGGGATACATGGTGACCCCCTTTTTTTTTTTTTTTGGGTTTTCTTTCTTCTTCTTTTTCAGAAATTTAATATAATAATTTGGAAATTTTGAAAAAATTTAAAAAATTGAATTTATCATTAAAAAATCCAAAAAATCCCCAATTTTTTTTCACTGAAAAACAACAAAATTTGTCTCAAAAAAATCACTGGTGAGTAGGTGTGAATGGTGACAAGTGAAAAATGAGCATCCGGGTATGATGGCAGGGCATATCATCTTCTTGACTGACCGGACGGACATGATCCGGTCATCAAACGGGTATAAAAAGGATACCCTAGAATCGGCTGGGGTTTCTTCAGGGGATAGCGAGACTTGGAGTGAGGGAGGGAGTGTGCAGCGATGGCGGCCACAGCGATGGGGATCGAGGAAGCGTTGTTGTTGCATCTGCAATCACATGCCGCCATCGTCGATTCTGGAGACTGGGCAGCTCGCTCTGGCTTCGACCATGGTGCTGTGATGGACGTGATCAAAAGTCTGCAGGGTTCTGGCTTTGTGGAAGCTCAGGTATGCCTATGTGCTTGAGGGTTTTGTGGGAGTGGTTTTTTTTTCCCCTTCCTTCTACTGAAGATGTAACAAGCGCGAGGAAGAGGACATGAGAGTTGATGAAATGAATTATTTTTTTCAGTTTTGATTTGTTAGGGTTTTGGTATCCCTTCCTTCCTTTCTTCCTTTCTTGCTTCCTCCCTCTCTCTCTGGGCTTTTGAATGTGTTATTTTTGTTGATGTCGCATCGCAGTCCATCAAGCGAAACTCGTGGATTCTCACTGCTGAAGGGGAGTCGTATGCTGTGCGAGGCTCTCCGGAGTTTCAGGTGTTTCAAGCAGTGCCTCCAGAGGGCATATCACGAGTTGAACTGGAGGTGCAGTCTTTTTGCTCTCCTTGTTTGTTTGACTGGCTGGCTGAAGGAAGAAGAATCTTGTAACTCTTTTTTACCTCCTTTTTTCTGGAGAGTTTTCTTCTTTGTGTGTACAATTTTCAGAATGTCTAGGGTTCAGATATAGGCATCAGCAGTCATCTGGGAGGTTGTTTTTCCTACCCTGTTTATGAGTTGTGTGAGGATTGAAGAAGTTCTGATTCAAACTGAATTCAGTGTCCAGGATGCAGAACTCTGCACAAAATATTGAATTTTGCAATAATATAGTTCTGTCAAAAGCTTTTACATAGGTCTAAGATCCTCAATTGTTGCACAAGTTGGGAAATGCTTGCACTTTTAGAGTGGAGAAGGGCCCAGCCAAATTATTCTTCAGCAACGTAGTTGTTGTTTTGGTCAGTTATTTCTCCTGATTACACATGTGTTTTTTTCATTATCATGGTACAGAAAAAGCTCGAGGCATCAGTGTTCAAAATTGGGACAGGAAAAGCAATGAAAAATAAATGGTTGGAATCATTGAAGGGTGGAACACTATTGCGAAAGGTGTGTCTTTTTTTCCTACCTTGTCTCAGATCCAGTTCTTCAATTGCCTGGAGGGAGGTTTCTGGCCTTTCTGGTATTTCAATGCCATTTAGCATTCAGTGATCTTGTTTCGGAAGATACAAGTTTCTGAACCCTTATGTGTGGGTTCTTCTTCACAGGTTCAGGGTGTTACTGATGAAGTGAAGCTGCAGCTGCTCGAAATCAGAGATGGTCAGGTAAAATTGTGAAGCTTCAGTGTTGTGTGCCCTTTTGAAGAAGTGACTACATTGTTATGTGAAATTTAAATTTGTGTGCAACTGTTGCAGCATGTGGAGGTACCAGACAATGCTATTACTGACCTGAAGAATCGGAAGCTGATTGAATCCAGGTGGAAATTCCCTTGAATCCTCACACTCACAAATGCATCAATATTGAATGGGACTGATGTACAGTAGCAGGTTTCCTTTATAGTTGATATCTAAAGTCCATAAGTTAGAATTCTGATCTTCTCAAGAGGAATGGTTATGGTATCTCGAAGGTCATTGGGTTTGGTATGTGAGTTGACAGAACATGGGTTGGTTATTCACTGAAGAAGGGACCAAAGTATGCCCCCAAGAGAGTGAAGCCAGCCACAGATCTCACACGGGAACTTCTGCAAAGGTATGCTTTCAGGTCTCCAGACACTTTTCACATACTAGATGTATTCTTTTTCTCTGCTGCAGACATCTGTTCTGCCCCTCTTCCCAAGAGCAGTTTCTCTAAGAGTTGTAATCCACTGGGAGTGTAGCTAACAACTATCTAGTCTATTCAATGCTCTTTCTATTTGACAGTGGAGAATGGAAAGAACGGGAGTTCAAGCCATACAACTACAAGGCGCTGGGCCAGCCTACTGAAGGTGGACATCTGCACCCCTTGCTTAAGGCAATACACCCTACCCTACCCACTCTAGTTATTTTTATGTACTTGTGTTCTTAGCAGCTGGCTGGGGTTCTTCAAGTTGAGCAATGCTGCCTCATATATTGTGGACATCTGTATCACCGGCGCTTAAAAGGGAAGATTTCTGACTATTTGGTGTTTTGGGACATGTGTTTTAACAGGTGCGGACACAGTTCCGGAGTATCTTCTTGGAGATGGGGTAAGAATGTTTTCCACAATGTAGGTAACATCTCAAGTCTTAGGATTTGCAGTTTTGAAATTACATCACAATGTCTGTATGAAGTCTATTGCTCTCTTGTTGCTGGTCCCACTCAAATCAGCCAGAGAGTGCATTGTGACTCCATCCAATGATTGCATCTGAAGATGGTCCTTTAGTAGTCTTTTTGTTGGGTTCCAGTCATGCCTCTTTCCTGCTGAGGTAAATGTAGCAAAAATCTGAATTTCACTGAGATATGCTGCCAGATGATTTTATATGGTTTGTGTTCTGAAAGCACCTTCTTTGAGAAGGGTTGATCCAAAAAATGAATTAGTGTGATATCTGCTTAGCAAAGTCTGAAGAATCACATCCATTACTTCTGCACATAGTCTTTCCCTGTTTGTCCTTTCCTTTTGTTTTTCTTTTCCCTTTCTGTCATTCTTTGTTTCTTTGTCTTGTCATTGTTGTTGTGGTCTGTTTCTAGCCAGTAGTATGGCTGAGTCTTCCTGCTTCTGGAATTGCAGCAGAAACTCAGTTTGTAGGTTGGTGCTTGTCACCGGCCTTTACCCACTGTAGGGAGCTGATGAAGTCAGTGGGGAAGTTGTGGTACTTAAGTCACTATCATACATACTACTGTTGATGGTCCCTGAACATGTGTGAGACTGGCACTTTTGTTCATACCAGTGTGTGTTTTTGTTTTTTGTTTGTTTCTGTCTTCCCTAGTTTGGTTCTTTCTGTGGCTTACTGAGGAAGTATTAACCTTGCTGTTTCTTCTTCATTGTGAGAATGGAGATTTCTCTATTCTTATGAAAGATATCCATTACTTCTGCACAGCAAAGTCTGTCTTCTTTAATGTCAATTGTTGAAGAACTTGAGTTTGTGTGATGGGGTGCAAACTGAGTTGAACTGACTGTTTTCTGTTTCAACATCCAGGTTTGAGGAGATGCCTACCAACAACTTTGTGGAAAGCAGGTGGGTGTATTAGGCTGACATAGTTATGGGTGAGATTTCTGCAAGGTGCTCCAGTATATATGTGCTTGGAAGTTCAAGTTGTTTGGATGTCACAGGTTAGAGAGAGATTCTAAAATTTATATTACAAATAATTCACCCGGTAATGCTCAGGCATGAGATAGTGGTGAATTAGCTCAGGCTTGAGCAGAATTATAGGGCATGATACAACTACCTGACCATTTGGCTCGTATTAAGTCTTTGTTGGGTTGCACTGTTACACATAGACAAGTCTAACCTAATGAATTTTGCAGCTTCTGGAATTTTGATGCTCTCTTTCAGCCTCAAATGCATCCTGCCCGTGACTCTCATGATACATTCTTTCTCAAAGGTTAGCTGCCTTGCAGAAGAGAGCTCATGTCTTTTATGTTTTCTCTGTTAATGTGCTTATTTTGATGGGTTTACATACAAGGACCTATTTTCTGTCATGGGCTTGAAACTGAATTGAATCACTAATTAGACTTTGAAATTCAGAGAATTTGGGTAGCCCTTGCCGTGTTTGTATCTTTGCCACTAGGGCCTGGCAGGTTGGTAGCCTTTTCTCAGTGCATCATTGAGCTGCTTTCTAGCTTTGTTCTTGATAGGGAATTTGTATGATACAGCTCCAGCAAGGACACATAAGTTACCTGAAGATTATTTAGAGCGTGTGAGGAGGACACATGAAGAAGGTGGTTATGGCTCTATTGGGTAGGTCCATAAGCAATCTTTGAAAAGTGAATTCTGCTTTCTAAGGAGCAGAATTTGAAGTCTTTCTTAGCACTCTACATCTGGATCTGTGATCACTCATTTTACCTGATAACACTTACAGTGAGGTTCTAGTATTGATATGAAAAAAGTCTACAAAGTTGAATGCAGGCAAGGAGATGTTGTTATGTTGCAATCTAGTTTGTAAGCAGAGTTGGGTGTCTGTATTTAGGGGAACCTAATAAACATTGGTTGGCTGCACAGGTATGGCTATGATTGGAAGCGAGATGAAGCTGAAAAGAACTTGCTGCGCACACACACCACTGCAGTCTCATCACGTATGCTATACAAACTTGCTCAGGTATTTCTCACTGCTCCTCAGTGCAGCCATGAAGGATATAACTTTTGTGGTAATTCCACAGTCTTCCCTGATGATATATGCAGAATTGGTAATGGCAAAACATCTTGATAGCAGATCTTTCAGAGAAGCAAGAGTTCTTAATTCCAAAGGGTCAAGATGTGAGTGTAATGTAGCTTTGAAGTATTTGTGTCTTTTGCAGCAAGCCATTTTCTACCTTTTGGTTCTTTGTTGGACATTAGTTTGCCCTTTGTTTGTTTTTCTTATGCCAGTTTTGCCTACTTTCATAAGGCCATATGATTTGAGGGATCACAGTAGGGTATTTTTGTTTTCGTGGGGCTTTAGAGGTTCTTTATTGTTGATTCATGAGACTGGAGAGCTATGTTGAAACTGTTTTTAGCAACGCTTGTGGATACTTAAGGTTCTCCTCAGATAAGAATTTTGTTTGGCCTGGGTGTTCAGGATAAGTTTGTTCCAAAGAGATACTTTTCAATTGACCGTGTTTTCCGCAATGAGGCTGTTGACCGTACACATTTGGCAGAATTCCATCAGATTGAAGGTATGCCAGCCTTCTTATTGCTTTGATTCTTTGCCTTCTTACTGTTGCAACCAATTAGAAGAAAGGCAAATTATGCTGAGCTTTTGCAGAGCAAGCATGAATCTTTTCCCCATGTCACACTGAGGGTACTGCCTTCTTTTTGGAGGTGGGGCTTTATGTGTCTTTGTGGCACTGGATAATAAATATTTTACATGCACCTACAATATAATCATCACAATTCTCAATTCACATGTGTCCCATAATTCCACATAATGGTGTTCATAACTTAACAATTATCCATAAATGGTTTGTCGAATAAGAGCTCTGATGTCTGTTCTATCTACCCTAGCTAGGCTGCACTGTATCACATTTTGTTTGTTTATCAGCTCAAAATTAACATTATTTCCACTGGATGCAGGGCTTGTGTGTGACAGGGGTCTTACACTTGGTGACCTCATTGGTGTATTAAACGACTTCTTTTCCCGACTTGGTTAGTGGGCATTCATGATATCTATTATTTTCTAAGCTCCTTCCTACTTGCTCTGTATTTCCATCATCTGAAACGTTAAGTATCATCAAATTTGCAGAAATTCACAGAAATGTATAAATGGAGCTTGGCTATTGCAAAAAGGAACAATATTATTACTATGCAAAGAGTGCATGTTTTCTTTCTGAAACATTTGTGCTTGTCCAGGAATCAAGAAGTTACGCTTTAAGCCTGCATATAATCCATACACAGAGCCAAGTATGGAAATTTTCAGGTGTGTGCACATTTCTACTCTTTCAAGATGGAAAAGTACATGTTTTTACAGGTCAGATGGTACTTAAAAAGAGTGAGTAGAATGAGAAGGATATCCACTGCAGCTGGACTGCTTGTATCTTTTGAGTTGTGGCAAGAACATTTGTTGCAATTAAACAATTAAACAGTTAAAATGGTGAACATCATCATGTTGATTCAAGTCTGTTGGTTTGGGGAGACAGCTATCATGAGACACTTAAAAAGTGGGTGGAAGTGGGCAACTCCGGAATGTTTCGTCCAGAGATGCTTCAGCCTATGGGTCTTCCAGCAGATATTTCAGTCATTGCTTGGGGCTTGTCATTGGAAAGGTGAAAAGCTTGTTTATCACCCAACCCATAGCTTCAAGTACCACAGGATGTTTTTGCAAAAAGAAAGTCTCATAACTGAAGGATGTTGCTTGTGTTGAACAGACCAACTATGATCTTGTATGGCATTGACAACATTCGTGATCTCTTTGGGCACAAGGTGAGTTGCCTGTGCTAATCCATCAGTCCTCATTTTCTGACTCTGTTAAAAATTCTGCAATGAACATAAGATCCTCAGGACATCAGTTATTGTGTTTGCCCTGATGTGGTGGGACTGTGTATAAGGGACACATTCCTCTCATGTTTTGTCCTAAAATATGGATGGTGTGACCACTGAAGTGTTTCCGAGGCAAAAGGCCACAAAAAGATGTTAGTGATTTGTCACTGTAGATATGAGCATCGTTTTGGTATTGCCATGATTGTGTGTTCTTCAAACTGATTAATAACATCATCCCTGGTGTATATCAACAGGTGGATTTGAAGCTCATCAAGTCAAATCCAATTTGTCGGCTGGGAATTCACTAATCTGCAACTGCATAAATGTGCACCTGTTGACATATTTTAGTGACATTCATTATGTGGAAGAGAGACAATGGCTTGTTCTTTTTCCAATTTTATGGGCAATTTGTTTTTGACACAGGGATTACAGGTAACAATTTGATTACTTCAAAATAACTAGGTATGCAATCTTGTCACCAAAAAAGCAAGGATGCACATCTGGTTTTGTCTACAGATGGTTTATTATTCATAAGTGTGATTCCTTTTCTAATCATTTCTTGTAAGGATGATGGCCAACACCTATTATTATAGTAAGAGAAGAGTTCAAGATAAAAAGGTCACTCACAAGATTGTGTTGAATATTCTCATCTCCTTTAGTTTCTGTATCCTCCTGCAATTTGGAGTTACGATCAGGTGCAGGAACTGAAGGTGCAGAATGCAATGAAATGTACCTTGAAGTATCTTTGTCAGTTCACTGCAGTATCATTTGAGAATGGCCCAAAGGTATGGTCAGGTGCAGGAAAACAAGGGTATAGGGAAGATTTCTGATATGTGCACTTCCTTTTTCTGCAAATCTGGCTCCATACTGTGTTTTTGATCCATCATTGTTGGATGCTAGATATACTAATGCTAGATATAGTATATCTAGCATCCAACAATGATGGATCAAAGAGAGTTGTAACCTGCCTTCTACTGTTTGACTCGATTGCTGTTTTGTCTCAGGGTTAAGTGGTCCACCAAAAAAAAGAGAGGCTTTGCAATGGTTAATTCTGGGTCTCAGGAGACTACCCATTGTAGGTCTGGTTAATACAATATATAAATCTTTGCAGACCATTGCACTGTGAACATAGTGAAAGGAAGACAGTAAGCAACATTGTCAGCTTGTTTAGTGAGCACTTTTCCTTGAACCATATTTCTCCTGCTTCAGAGTTTTGGGCCACAAGTTGTAAACCCTGCAATTGTGTGTAGGAATGAAATCAACTTGGTTCAGAATCAATCTTTCTTTTCCAATGCAAAAAGAAGCAAGTGTTGGAGAAAGTTATTACAGGACTGAAAAGATGTGTTCTAGACATAATCTGTGCAAATTTCTTGTCCAGTTACCTCTGTAATTATGTGCAGGAGCAGCAGCAGCAGCAGCAGCTTTGCAAGGAACAAGTTCAGTAACAGAAGTTCTCGTTGTAATAATACAGACAACGGAGTCTTACAACAAATCCTCCAAGGTTTGGTAAGAGGAAGCTAGAGCATCCTTCTTCACATCCTTTGATCATCAAAGTCCTACTTCTCCTGGAGTACTCCAGCATTCTTCAACAGTGGCACCAGTGTACCTTTGTTGTTTGCTGCCACAGTAGCTGCAAAACAAAGAGACGAGTTGAAAAATAGTCAAGAAAACACAAATTCTAATTCCCTGCTATCTGAAGAAGAAAAAGTCTCTTAATCTTTACTCCTGGTAAAGCTTCAACAGAGATGAAGCTGAAAGAGATGTCAGATTGTCTGCAAAGAGATGAAGAAGAGGATGCAGGCAGGGAAGCTTTACCATCACAACCACCTATGTGTTGACCAGCAATGAACACATTGGGTACAGTCCGTTGTCCAGAGATCTCTGCCAAGGCTGCTTGCAATTCAGCTCCATCCTCTTTGATCAACAGCCCCACACCATCCCACCCACCCCAAAAAGAAATTCATGATGTCAGATTCTTCAAAGCCTTGATGTAATAAGAGGAAAGAAAAACGAAAAGACCACCCACCCACCATCTGCAACAAGCTGCAAGATTGTTACACAGAAAGATACCTATCACGTTTTGCAATTCACAAGAGAATAATTGCAGCAAAAAACACAAGTTGTTGTTGTTGTTGTTGGATATCCTACTGTTTCAGTATAGGATTTAGGGTTTAGACTCCATACTTTCTTCATCAATCTCGATCACTTTGGCGTTAGCTCCCAGGCTCTTGAGAAGCTCCTTCACCTTCCTGCAGTAAGGGCAATACGACTTGCTGCAGCCACAAACCACCACGGGTTTTTTTCACAACACGGAAGCAAATCACAACCCATTTCACAAGATTTGCACCGTCGTTCTTTTCCAACAAACTCTTCTTCATCAACACTTCAAATCGGACAATCCCGAGACAATAATTCACTATGCTGGAGACATGATCCGCAAGAGTAATACTAATAAGAGAGTTGGATCCATATCCCGCACCTGAAAACCACCAGCGGATTCTGCTGAATAAGCGTGTTTGCTTTTGCCAGAGCCATGGTAGCAAGTAATAAGGAACCAGCGGCAATATCTTGATATCAAGCTGCACAGATACTACAGAGCAGCTAATATACAGAGGGCATTGAATAGGGTTGTGTGTTAAGTGTGCATCAAAAACTGTTATGGGGCAATGAAATTGCTCAATTGGGTGGTCTGAATTTTCTTATAAACATTATCTTGAGTGAACAACCAGTTGAATGTGATTAGGGTTTGGTAGGTTCGTGAGAAATTGAGAGGAACTATGGAAATGCTAGTAAGGGACCACTTGTTTCAATGTTTAGTAGAATAGGGTTTGTGTCTATGCCTGAAGATTCTTTTTTCAGGCCAATGGGGTTGCTGTTTCTTGTTGGTCTGAATTTGTTTTCTCAATTATCTTCTTGAGTGAAGTAAGAGTCAATCTGTAGCTACAATTTACAGGCAAGGTTCTAGCAGAGTGCTCATGCTCTTTGTTTTCGGAGTCCTGAGTATAGCTGTCTTGCTTGGATTTGTCTTTGGTATGCTCAAAGTTCTTTAGTAAACAGCTCAAGAACCCCACATGATTGAAGTTCTGTTTCCAGCAACAATCAAGCAGAGCAGAGCAGAGCAAAGTGTATTCCTTTACTGTGCTGAAACTCTTCCAACTTCTGCACAGTGCATTTCTCAGCACATTATTATTGTGTGCACTTTACTGATCTCTGGAGGTGGCAACCAAGACCATGATCCTTTGAACCTTTGATTCTTCCTCCAGGAATAAGAATGACCAGGAGTGAAGAACAACACAAGCAAAATTTCAACCAAAGCATCATCATCATCATCATCATTGTCATATTTTTCTTCCAGGAATCAAATGGACCAGGAGTGAGCACCACAAGCAAATTTTCCATCAAAGAATCAACAACATCAGCATCATCGTAGATTTCTTCCAGGAATCAAAAGGACTGGGAGTGAAGAACACTGCAAGCAAAGGATCAACCAAACCATCAACATCATCATCATCATGGTTTTCTTCCAGGAATCAAAAGGTCTGGGAGTGAACACTGCAAGCAAAGGTCCAGCCAAAACATCAACATCATCAATATCTACAGAAGTACAAGGTGAGGCACTGGTTGGAGAGTCATATTACTCATGTGCCACTGTTGCCACCACCACATATACAACATTTTCAGCACCTCGGTCCTTGATCTCTTTCTTCTTCTGCACATTGCTTATCTGTTGTTGGCTCATCCGCATCTTTGCATTTACCATTGTATGACTAACAACTGAACTCCCAGGCACAAGATGATGAAACTGAACAGTCATCATGGAAGCAGCAGCAATCAAGCACAGGTTGGTTTTCTACATGCGCAAATTCTCCTTCAAATGGAGATGTATTTGACAGTTGGGATCATGAAGGTCTCACCTTTTCTGTCAAAAAATCAAACCCTACTGCTCCTCTGCCTGCCCGCCTCCTCCCTTAGAATGTCTGCCTGTCAGCTTTCCTGTCTGACTGACATTCCAAGAACTAATAACAAAGCAGCAAAGAATGGAGAACAAAAGCCCTTGCAGTAGTAATCCCAGAAAGAAACACAGAGATGATCACTATGGTTGGAGAAGCACAAGCCTTGGAGATGCCATCTGATGCCAACCCTAAACCCTAACCCTCCCCTCCTAAACCTCCTCTTTCTCTCATCTCACACTCTCTCTCTTTCTCTCAATCATTCTCTCCTTCCACCGCTCTTCCCACCTTCTCTATCTAGACTATATGGTTGTGGAGTAGAGGAAACATAAGCATGATACATATGCACATAACAGATTTTCCTTGAGTTGCAGTTTTCCCTACTGACCACAAACAGATGCATCCAAGTGCACTCCAGTTATGTACCCTTGCAAAAGAGTAAGGGTACTCCAGCTGATCAAACTGCTTATTTCCAAGCTTGAAATTCTTTGAGAAACATTTGCATTGTTTCGGTGAAGAAGGAAAGTAACACATATGCGCGCACACACATACACACACATACAAATTGCTAAACCTGACAACAAAAGAAGTGAAGTACAAATGTTCAATCAAGGCACAATTGTAGGTACATGATGGCTTGCAAGCCTGATGCAAATTTTTATGTGCTGGAATTGTACAAAATGTCAATTCTAAGTTTTACAAAGTAGACAAAGAAATGGAAGAAATTGTTTCTAGTACTTGTACACATCATTTGGACTCTGAGGAAAGGACAAAGGAATTCAGTTGGTGCATGCTGCAGCAGCAGTTTAATGGAGGAGGAAGAAAGATGTTTGAATCAAGAGCCGCAGTGCAGCAGATTGCTTTTCCTCCTGGATTGGGTAACAACCTTCAAGTAGAAAAGTTTGCAATTTATGATGATGCATAAGCACAGTTGATCATACCTCTCTGGGTTTGATCTTGTTGGTGTGTGCCAGAGATGTTGACTGATTCTCTAGGGTCCTGCGGTTCCATCATCACCCATGGCCATTTTGCTTGCATTTTGTTCTAGAGTCTTTCGTTGCAGTTTTGTTGTTGGCAGATTTGCTGTTGCAGATGAGAAACTGAAACGGAAGGAAAGCAAACAATACCTCCCATAGAGGTATTTTGGTTTTTTTTCTTCACATTTGAATTGTGGTACTTGAGTGTCGATGAGCAGCAACAGGAGGGCATGGGATCTTTTGGAGCTAGAAATTTTCCAACAGCCACCATGACAAAGAAATTTGAGAATTTGTGAGCTTGATATTCATGAGCTCGACACCCATTCTTTGTTGTTTTTTTTCCTATCTGGGTGATAGAATGGAATACTCAATGTTTTCACTGGAGCTTCTCCAAGTGCTATAAGCTTGGTCGAGACGAGTGCTCACTGCTAGCATTTTGGGACGATCCTGCTTTCGTCGCTCCACACACTCAAGAGCCAAATGGATGATGCTGGTCAACACATTGATGTTTGTTGGTTCGCCTATTGTGACGGAATCAATGATCTTTTCAATCTCACCTTGTTCAACAAGGTGGGCAGCCCAATCCTTGATGTTCTCACCATCGACAACCACGTGTCTGGAGCTCATCAATTCCAAGAGTACAATTCCAAAACTGTACACATCACCTGCAAATGTGACTTGACCTGATGTGACATACTCAGGATCAAGATATCCAAATGTACCACCCATATGACTCGCCACCATGTACGAACTTGTCTCATCTCTGCTCCAAATTGACAAACCAAAATCAGAAACATGCGCATCCAAGTTCTGATCCAACAAAATGTTGGCAGGCTTGACATCACCATGGTAGATCTTCGGCACTGCATATTCATGGAGGTACTCCAGTCCTTTAGCAGCTCCAGCAGCGATTCGTAGTCGGTGCTCCCACCCAAGCCTTGGAACCCCCTGCTTCTCGTCTGGGTGCAAACATTCTGCAAGAGTTCCATTCTGCATGAATTCATACACTAGAATAATCTCATCCTTGCAGTAACCCAGAAGTCGAACAAGGCGTTTATGATTGAGCTTTGACAAGAGCTCCAGCTCTCTTGAAAATGTGTCCCACAAACTCTTATCCACATTGTTCATCATGGGCTTCTTGATTGCTACAACAGTTCCATCACTCAAGTCTCCTTTGTAGACTTCTCCATGAGCACCTTTACCAAGAAGAGATTCCTTGCTCCAGTTCCCAGTTGCTTTGCAAAGCTCATCCTCAGTGTATTCGGTCAAATCTTTGATTGCATGATTTCCCCATCCCTCCGACTTGCATCGCACTGATAACCCTAGCATTCCTTTGTGTGGACTGTTCCTGGCCTCATCCACCAATCACATAAAGCTCATTCACAATGAGATCTACAATCCCATCACACTCATGAACATTGTTCTATATTGCATAGTTTTCAAGTAGCAAACTTATTGGCAAACATTTGCATTTCTGCTTCACAAAACCTACATCAATTCTGCAAAAACCTACATCCAAATCATACGTATGCAGCAAAACTCAGACTAAGAATTTTTTTATGTTTTGCTTACATTGGTGACACAGGTGAATCGGAATATGGGGGCATGGTTAAAGACTGATCCTGTCCATGGTTGGCCAGCAGTCCTCTAAACCTTCGACACATCAAGAACATAATCAACATAATGATGACTATGAGTGATGCCCCACCAATGGCAATTGCACTGATCTCTGAGCTCTTGAGAGAATGGTGTGGTTCCACAGGGACAAGACAAATTCCTGGGCAATTACATACGCGCTCCTGAAATGTTTGCCCACTTGTATCTGTCTGTGTACACAATGTATCCACAGGCGGTGGTACCCCAGGGCATTGATTTGAGGTTGACAACTTGAACTGCACATCAGAATTGCAATTTTTTTTTCATGGTTAGCTAGCTCCTTGCTTTTTTGGGTTTGCACATTTGTCCTTCAAATCCACTCACAAAACCAGCAAATTCTCTACTGCTTTTTTCTAAAGCTCAAGACATTAGAAGTTATTTCAAGCCCACAAAACATGAACATAATCTTGAATCAAATATGTACCTTGCAGGGTAGTGGAGTTGTTAGGTTCAAACTGGGAACTGGGTTTGTGTTTTTATGTGACGGAAGTGCGTTAGCAAGATTTGCTAGACCTACATCTTGGAGGATGATGTCAATTCCAGCAACTCCAATTAACGTGTAGTTATCAGAGTCAAATGCAGGATATGCTACAGTGATGACTGTTCCAAGGCTTCCATCATCAAGGTAAGGTGTAGTCCAGTATGGCGAATAGTTGAGTGCTTGCAAGCGCAGGTTTGCAAGTATACCAAAGTAGGATCGTAGGGTCCACAAAGGATTGTCAATTGTTTCACTAATCCGTTCGTATGTACCATTGCAAGAACAGGCAACCTGTGAAAGCATTGTGCTTGGATCATTTGCATCATTGGGTCGGTCAAAACTGAAGATTTGCACCAACATCTGTTGCATGCGGATACTGCTGAATAGCCCACTTGTATTTTCGGTCAAAGAGAGAATCTGCCCATCTGTAAATGTCAGGATTACCTGCACATTTATAACCCAAGAAAAACCTGTTCACTAAACTTCTCTTGTCTGCAAATTCTGTACAAATCAAAGGAAATTTCTGAATCCAGACACCACATGAGCTCACCGCCCCCATCACTGTAGTACTAACAAAACACAGTCATCTTGTATTGCAAATCGTATGATCCCTCCTTGAAGCATTAAGGGGGGATTTGTGCTTCACCTGAAGAGCATAACTAGGTGCTTGGAAACTTTGGTTGGCCAAACGAAACGCTGCAAGCAAATTTGATGACCCTTGAAGACTATCAGGGTTGAGACTTTGAAGTTCAGTTTTCAGCAATTGCACACTTGTGGAATTCACGGTCATCATCTGGAGTAAGAAAATCAATCCACAGAAACTCCATCAGATAAGGACCAAAGAGTTGGGTGGAAGAAAAAAACCACAAGAGGGAAATGAAAACTAAAAGAATATTAAGAGTTGTAAGAAGTGCAGTTGAAAACATAATATAGAAGTGGGGAGTGAGAATTTTATTTACCGGTTGAAGGACATAGTGAGCCACTGTACTACTATTGAAGGTGATAATAGTGACACGATCATAGGAGTCGATCAATGTGTCCAAGAACACTGAAATGATTGAAATTGCAGCACTAAACATAGTTGTGGTTCCAGCAGTGACCTCCAGATCGTTGGGGAGATAGGAACCCATTGAAAACCCAGCATCAAGCAGCACCATAACATCCTTGATGACTGCTGTCGCGCCCATGTACCTGTTGTTACCACATTACAACAGAGACAAATATAAAGAATGTTGGAAAGAAAAAATTCCTTTGTATCTTTTATGAATGTGCTTATTATTCCTGTGAACAAACTGAGAGTTTAGGTGAAAGAGTCGGACTATTTACCAAGGCCGCAATCTTGGCTCGAAGGTGCAATTATCTGCAGGCACATCCTGCAAATTTCAGACCAAATAAAAAGGCATGAGAAGGCTCCCATGTGTTGGGTGACAGACTCCCCCACTGCAGTACAAACAAACTACATACCATCCTATGAAGTAGAATTCTAGAATAGTATTCTTGTTATGTAAAAGATTGTGAAGGCCAATTCTGCCTTTCTCCAGGCTTTTAGAAGAATCACAGAATTCAGCTGCTTTGAGGGAAAAGATAAGAAGATCCATGAAGTTGCAGAGAAATCTCCACAACAACAATTAAAGGTAACACGACAATGAGTGCAGTCATAACCTCATGAGAGTCGCTCACAAAGTGACAGACCATCACCTTCATCACGA
>Ga0116229_10008626_pt1 | contig 15774 bp, 11 predicted proteins | sample S1TSphgellanicum_3_FD_87313 | JGI IMG/M metagenome (GOLD analysis project Ga0116229, IMG submission 87313) | Host-associated microbial communities from peat moss isolated from Minnesota, USA - S1T2_Fc - Sphagnum magellanicum MG | ecosystem: Host-associated > Plants > Peat moss > Unclassified...
ATCGTATGCTGCGGCGCCCTTGGCAGCCCGGCCCTGCTTCTGCGCTCCGGCGTCGGGCCGGCAGGCTATCTGGCCGGGCGCGGGATTTCGGTCAAACGCGACGTTCCCGAACTTGGCGCCAACCTGCAGGAGCATTCGGGCTCCAGCCAGAATAAAGTGGTGAACCGGCCGACGCTCAACAGTGAGCTCGGCGGCCTCCAGGTCGCTCGGGATATGGCCCGGTTCCTCTGGAACAGGAGTGGGCCGATGAGCGCGCCGGCGGTGCAGGCGATGGGCTTTGCGCGGACACGTCCTGATTTAATTCATCCTGATATTCAGATCCATTTTCTGCCTCTGGCCTACGATGTAGAGCCAGACACGCTCTCGGCAGCACGCGCGGTCATGCCAAAGGAGCCCTGCGTGAGTATCAATGTCACCCTCTGCCAGCCCCGTGCCCGCGGTCGTGTCGAGCTCGACGAGCATGGTCGGCCGGTAGCGATCCACCAACTGCTCGGAAACGACGATGATCTCGCCAGGCACGTCGCTGCGATGAAGCTTGTGGACTCGATCTTCCGACAACCGGCCTTCCAGGACATCGTCGTCAGAGATCGAAGGCCTGATCCGGTGCCCGAAAGCGACAAGGACTGGGAGGCTTACGCCCGATCCAAACTGCTATTGGCCTATCATCCGGTTGGAACCTGCCGGATGGGATCGGATGCTGGCTCGGTTGTCGATCCGCAACTGCGGCTTCGGGGCATTGCAGGACTGCGCATCGTGGATGCGTCGATCATGCCGACCCTGACCAGCGGAAATACGAACGCTCCTGTGATCATGGTCGCCGAAAAGGCCGCCCAGATGATTTTGACCGGTCATTGATGGGGCGACGTTAGGTGAATGGTCGCTAAGCGAAACTCCCTAGGGACGCCGGTCGCCGGCAGGACGGGCAGACCGCGAAAGGACGAAGATCGCGCGAGCGCGCGCGAAGCCCTTTTGGACGCCGCGCATGCGCTGATGTGCGAGCGAAGCACCATCGATGTTCCCGTCAGCGAGATCGCCGCACGCGCCGGGCTGAATATCGCCCTCATCAATTACTACTTCGGCAGCAAGGATGGCCTGCTCCTCAGCCTGGCCATGCGCCATCGATCGAACTACGCGTCCGCCCTCTCGAGGCTCCTTGAGGCGGACTTCACGGCCGCAAAGAAGCTTGTGTTGCATATCAGAGGCCTGGTGCGCGCCTTCCGTCGCGTGCCCTATCTTCAGAGGCTTCAGCACAAGATCATCCGAGATAGCAGCGAGGCGGCGGCGCGCCAGTGCGTCGCTGAATTGATCCAGCCTTTAGGGGTTTTCTATCGTGAGATCGTCAGTCAAGGCGCACGCGATGGGACCCTCAAGCCCATCGACCCCATGCATCTCTACATCACCATCGTCGGCTCTTGCGATTTTCTTTATTCCGGCAGCGCGTCGATGTTCTATGGGTTTGGGGTCTCGGGCATCGATGACGACGCATCCGAGGCGCATATTCGCCATCTCACTTCCCTGATTTGCGATGGACTGTTCACGAGCCCCGTTGAGATCGACTCAGGCTAGCCGCGCGGTCTTGCTCGGATGCGCCGGGTTCGCACGCTTCACCGCCGGATTGCAGCGCGCCGGCGCCTGATCCGTTATGCTTTATCCGCATGACAGACTCACGATCCTTGCGGGCTTCACAACGGCCGAGTAGCCAGAAGAGAATTGTCGCCGCCGCCTACCTCTGTTTTGAGCGGCGCGGAATTGAGAGCACCCGGATCGAGGACATCGCGCGCGAGGCCGGGGTTACTCGACCTACGGTTTATCGATACTTCAAGCGCGGCAAGATCGATATCGTCGACCTGATTTCCGCAGAGGAATCGCGCAAGATCCACGAGGAGGTTAACCGGCGCTTGATCCGCGGGCAGGCTTTCGAGGACTTGGTCGTAGAGACCCTGGTGCTGGTGGTGCGGATCGCAATCCAGAACCGTTTCGTCCGGCGTATCGTCTCCTTTCACGAGTTTCGGGCTGACTCGGACTCCGTCGCCGGCGAAATGAACAGACTTCACCGGCAATGGTGGAGTCCCTTGATGGAGCAAGCCGCCCAACGCGGAGAGATCGCCGACGACCTCGACCTTGAGGAGATCCTGAACTGGTTGATGCTGGTGCAGCGCATGCTCTTGATGCGGCTCCAGAGCGGCCCCATAGACGATGCGCAGCTGCGTCGGCTGATCCGACGTTTCGTCGTTGAGCCCCTGCTCGCATGGAGTAGGAGCCGTTCATGACGCGCACGAGGTCGGCGAGGTTCGCCGCCGAGCGCGGGTGAAGGCGGTTGCGAAGTGCGCCGGAGGCGCGGGAAAGCTCCGCTACGAGTTCGAGAGTCTCGGCGTCGGCTTCATCAAACACGCTGGGCTCGATGCGAGTGGGCGTTTCGATCAGGGTCATAGTGACTCTTGGCGTCGATCTTTGAATTTCATAACACCATGTATTTCTATCATAATTGGTCTCGAAGGGCGCGAAAATTGCCGATCTGAACGCCGATCTATAATCGGGAGCGATCAGTTCGTCCTAGGCTGCCTTTTTGCCACTGGGGTCGGCTGAATTTGCCGATTTAGCCTATGCCCCCTCTAGCCCGGCGCCCGCTCGCAAAACTTTGGGGAGACGTTGGTCGGCCTTCATGGGCGACGACTGAGGGCGCGTTGCCGATAATCGTCCGATCGGCATCGGCTAGGCCCACATAGGGCTCGATCCATACGCTCGGCTTCGCCTCTCTGGGCGCGCAAATGTAGAGGGGCGCCGCTGCGCCCAATGGGAAAAGAAGTTTCCTTTCGAGGAATTAATTTTATAAAATGGAGAGGGAGGCCTAAGCCCCCTTGGGGCCGTGATCAACGCGCTCGTCTCGCTACACCAGGACTTTGGAACGCCGACCATGAAAACGATTGCGCTTCGGCTTTCGCTCGTCATCGCTCTTATGGGCTTTCCATCGGCGCTCCTCGCGAAGGGAGCTGTGCAAGCGGACGCTCCGGGCGCGACCCTGTCTGGCGTCGCCTACCTTCAACCCAAGGACTGGTCCGTGACGTCCCGGGGCGCGGTCACAGTGTTCGCCTCGCCGGAGGCGGACCTCCACATCGCTGTCGTCGATGTGGGGGCAGCCCGGACAGCGCCTGAGGCGGCGGCGAAGGCCTGGTCGCTTTATAAGGCCGATGCGGTCCGGACCGTGCGGCTTACCGCGCCTGGCGCGGCAGACAACGGCTGGGATGAGCGCGTCAGCTTCTCCTATGACACCTCCCCTGCAGAACGACGGGTGGTCGCGGCGATGGCGATGCGCAAAGCCGCCGTCTGGACCGTACTGATCCTAGACGGCGCGGATGCGACCATGAACAAGCGCGCCGCGGCGGTGGAGATCATTCAGCAAAGCCTGCGGCCGGCCGGATATGCCCCAGAGAATTTCGCCGGCAAGGCGGCCCACCGGCTGACCCCTGAGCGGATCATGGCCCTGCGGGCCTTTATCGCCGAGGCGGCGCGGGCGCTGGACGTGCCCGGCGTCGGCATCGCCCTGATCGATCAGGGGAGGGTGGTCTGGCAGGGCGGCTATGGTGTTCGCGCGCTTGGACATCCAGAGCCCGTCGATGCGCATACCAAATTCATGATCGCATCCAACACCAAGGGCATGACGACGCTCCTCCTCTCGATCCTGGCGGACGAGGGCAAGCTGCGCTGGGAGGAGAAGGTCACCGACGTCTATCCGTCCTTTAGGTTGGGCAGCGACGACACGACCAGGTCGGTTGAGATCCGCCACCTGGTGTGCGCCTGCACCGGCCTGCCGCGCAGAGACTTCGCCTTCATCCTTGCCGACGGAAAGGCGCCGGCATCCGATACCTTCCGGCAGCTTTCGCAAACCCGGCCCACCAGCGCTTTTGGCGAACTGTTCCAGTACAGCAACCTGATGGCCGCCGCCGCCGGCTATGTGGGCGGGTCCGTCGCCTATCCGGACCTTGAGATCGGCGCCGCCTACGACAAGGCCATGCAGACCCGGATCTTCACGCCCCTTGGGATGACGGACACGACCTTTGACGCCGCCCTTGGGGAAAGCGGCGACTGGGCCCGGCCGCACGGGTTTGACGTCGACGGTCGCATGACTCTCATGTCCAACCACTTCAATCATCTGATCGCCCCTTACCGTCCGGCGGGCGGCGCTTGGTCGAGTGCGGCCGACGTGGCGCGCTATGCTGAGCTCGAGCTCTCCAAGGGGCTGTTGCCCGACGGCAAGCGCCTGGTGAGCGAGGCTAACCTTCTTGAGCGCCGCAAGAGAGGCGTGCCAACGGGCGAGAACGCCTGGTACGGCATGGGTTTGTTCAACGAGGTCGTGTCGGGCGTTTCGGTGATCACCCATGGCGGAGACCTGCAGGGCTTTCACAGCGACTGGTGGATCTTTCCGGACTCCGGGATCGGCGCGGTCATCCTGACGAACTCAGACTCAGGTCGCGCCATGCTCGATCCCTTTCTGCGTCGCCTCATGGAGATTGCCTATGATGCAAAGCCTCAGGCCGCAAAGGACCTGGCCGCCGCCGCCGCACAGATCAAGGTGGAGGAAGCCGCCCGGCGCGCCCGGCTTACGGTTCCAGGCGATCCGGTCGCCCTTTCAGGACTGGCGGCCGAATATCGCGACAACGAGTTTGGAAACACCCTCACCATCAGAAACAGCGGCCACGGCAAATGGGTGACCGCCGGTGCGATCGAGGGCCCGCTGGCCACACGCAGGAACGACGATGGCACCCTCTCTCTGGTCTCGATCGGGCCTGGCGCCATCCAGCTTGATGCGGTCATCGGTACGCTCAACGGCGTCCGCACCCTCACGGTCCGCGATAGCCAGCATGAGTACGTCTACGCCGAAGTCCGCTGATCACCAGGGGCCGGGTTCCGGCGAGGCTCGGTTATCCTCATAGGGCGTCTCGACACGCCGCCCTTTGATCTGCATGAGGCGTGGCTATGAACCGGCCGCGACAGGAAGCCTCGCATGTCCACTGACCGTCTTTTCGACGCTTTGGTCCTCCCTCACGGGCCAGCGATGAAGAACCGCTTCATGCTGGCGCCGCTGACCAACCTGCAGAGCCATCCTGACGGGACCCTGTCAGAGGATGAATTCCGCTGGCTCACTATGCGTGCCGACGGCGGCTTTGGTTTGGTGATGACCTGCGCGGCTCATGTGCAGGCCGTGGGTCAGGGCTTTCCGGGTCAGCTCGGCGTATTCGGTGATGAGCATCTTGAAGGCCTGACCCGCCTGGCCGCGACCATCAGAGCCAAGGGCGCTGTGTCTGCAATTCAATTGCACCATGCGGGCATCCGCTCACCGAAGGACCTGGTCGGCGAGGCGGTCGGCGCCTCCGACGATCCGGAGACCGGTTCGCGCGGCCTTAATCTCGATGAGGTGGAGCGGCTCCGCGACGACTTCATCGAGGCCGCGCGCCGTGCCGAACGCGCGGGCTTCGACGGCGTGGAGATCCACGGCGCCCACGGCTATGTGCTCGCTCAATTCCTGTCGTCGGAGACCAACCACCGCGACGACCGCTATGGCGGCAGCTTGGAAAACCGGGCGCGTCTCGTGTTTGAGATCATCGACGGGGTGCGCGCCGCGTGCCGCGCCGACTTCCAGGTCGGCCTCAGGCTGTCGCCCGAACGCTTCGGTCTGAAACTGGCGGAGATCCGCGATGTGGCCGCAGAGGTGCTGCGTCAGGGTCAGGTTGACTATCTCGACATGTCGCTGTGGGACTACGCCAAGGCGCCGCTTGAGGAGACCTTCCCGCCAGGTCGCCCGCTGATGAGCTATTTCTCTGACCTTCCAAGGGGCGCAGTGCGCCTGGGCGCCGCGGGTAAGATCATCAGTGCAGGCGACGCTAGGCGGGTTCTGGAAGCAGGTTACGACTTTGTCCTCATCGGACGCGCGGCGATCTTGCGCCATGACTTTCCCGAGCGCGTGCGCCGCGACGCCGGCTATGAGTCTCCAGCCCTACCGGTCACCGCCGAGCACCTCCGCCGAGAGGGCCTCGGTGAAAGCTTCATCCAATATATGGCGAGCTGGAAGGGGTTTGTCTCCGACCAGGAGGCGGCGGCCTGAACCCTGCGCCGCGACGTCTGGATGCGGGCCGCCGAGGGGGCCAGCAGGGATCATGGGCAGGGACGAGGGCTCGGTTCCCAATTAACTCGAGCTGGTCTCAGCGTTGCCGAGATCGAGGGCTTCGAATTCAAGGCTGGCGACCATTTCCTGCATAAGGTCATTGAGCTCTTCGAAGTCATATCGGACCGCGACATTCGGCGGAAACCGGTAGGACCAATAGCTTTGAATGTGCGACAGCACGCCCAGCCTGACGCCGACCTGCATGAACAAGTCTGGCGCAATGGTCAGGAACCGCTGAAACGATTGCACGTCGCTGTTCTCGGTGAACTGCTTGAAGACAGTCTCATAGAGACGCAAGACCGAAAATACGTCCGAGGCCGCCGAGTGCAGGCTGCGTACGATGGTGGCTCGGGCCTCGTTGATGGAATCACGCAGGAAGTAATCGTGCGCCTTTGCGGGGTTCAATTGCTTGATTCGATTAGCGACCCCCGTGATTAGCGGCATCTCGGTGCGCATCTTCCATTTATAGTAGAGAAATCCCTTCCAGCTGAAGGCGCGAATTCTATATTCGTCGGGTGTCATGCGAAAGGCGGCGCGGATCGGCGCGATATCGTCATCGTCGTAGGCGTTGAGCACTTTGTGGGCGAGGCGATTGATCGCGGAGCTCGTGACATTCAGCTCGCCAAAAGAAAGGCGGGCCAAAGGCTCGATCTCGCTGGCGACGAAGGCGTTCATCGCCTTCTGATCCGCCACGGAGATCGCAAAATAGCTCGGACTGATTTTAAAGCCCTGCCGGTCCAAGAGCTCCTTGAGCAAGAAGGGATCGAGGGAGGGGAGACTGTCCAGGAGCTCAAGCAACCGCGCGTCCCGCTCAGCCCCGTCAGGGTCATCCTCGTGAAAGGAGGCGACCAGCTCGCGAAAACCCTTCTGGTTAACGAAGAAGGACTGGCCTCCCAGTTTAAGGTCCTCGGCCACCAGCGGAATAATCACCTTGGTCGCGTTCCGCTGATCACGGTCGAGGTAGTGGGTTTCGTTCGGCCGTAGCCGGTGCTTGACGATGATGGCCCGGTTTAAGGTGCTCGAGGTGAAGAAGGGGCCGTCTTCCTCTTCACGCACAGGCGCCATTTGGTTGGAAAAATTGAGATTGAGGACGCGGCTCGACGAAGCGGTCTGGGCCAGACCCGCGAGGCTTCGGTAGGTGACTTGAACCATGAGCTTGCCGCGGCCGTCCGCCGCGCCTGAGACAGAGTGGAAGGGCCAACAGGCGTTTTCGATGTGAGACTACACGCGGCACTAAGAAGAAATATAGGCTATCCGGATTCCCTTTCCAAACAAGAGATAGAGCTAGCCTTGCCGCCCGCTTGCCCCGAACGAGGCGAAGGGCGCTGTTTTTGATGATTCTCGTAACAATATTTGTGCGACCGCGTGCAGATGAGCTGCGGACGAGTTGTCCCTTTCGCCGAACGCTCCAGTCAAATCTTCCGGCTCATCCAAAAGCACGCCGTCCTCTGAGGACCGCGAAATTAACAGCCTGTTTTACAACCTGTGCTTTCTTTGTCCTGGATGGAGGGAGCAATGAAACAGATTGATTACGCCATTCCCGTCGGCGATGAGGTTGAGGATCGACGCTACTGGGCCCGCGAGGGAAGATCGCGACGCAAGTCGGTGAGGCAGCGCACGCTGCTTTCGGGTTACATCCTGAACGGCGAACAAGACAGTGTGGTGGAGGTCGCGGTCAGGAACCTATCAGAGACAGGCGCCAGGCTGACGGTCAGGAGTGAGAGCCCGATTTCGTCGCGGCTATTGTTCTGCATTCCGACGCGAAACTTCGCCACGGCCGCTAAGGTTGTCTGGAAGACCATGCCGGATCTTGGCTTGGAGTTCATCGAAGACGGCGCCGCTACGTCAGCCCGCCTCATCGCGCTGATGGCGAGTCTGCGCCGATAAAACTTGGCCTGTGATGGCCGGTCAGGACGACTTGGCGCCCTATTGAGCCGAAGGCCGCGTCGTTCTCATTTCGGCCAGAGCATTGGCCAGATCCCGTTGCACAAATGGCTTTGAGAGCCGGGGCAGAGACGCATCGATGCTCTCGACCTCCGCGAATCCGGAAATGATCAGGGTGAGGGCGTTCGGAAGGATTTCACTCACGGCCGACGCGAGCTCGACGCCCGTCATCCCTGGCATCAGATGGTCGGTAATCAGGATATCGGGTTTGAGGCCGGCCTTGATCGCCAAGAGGGCGGTTTCTGGGGCGCTGGCCTCATGCACTTGGAATCCGAGCTCGGCCAGCATCTCCCCTGTGACCGCACGAATCTGCGCCTCATCGTCGACGAGAAGCACAACCCCGGTTTCCCCGCCGCAGGCGCCGAGCCTTTCGAACCCTTGGCTTGTCTCAAGGGGCTCGACGCTGCGCGGCAGCCAGATCGAGATGTGGGCGCCGGCGCCGGGTTGGCTCTCGATCGTCAGCGCGCCGCCAAGTTGCGACGCCAAACCGTGCGCCATGGAGAGGCCTAGACCCGTGCCGCGTCCAACCCCTTTGGTGGAGAAGAAGGGTTCGATGGCGCGCACCCGGGTCGCCTCGTCCATGCCTCTACCGGTGTCAGAAACACAGAGACGCACATAGGTCCCGGGGTTAACCTCGGCGCATTGCGCCGGCCCAACGGTCTCTGCGGTCACGCAGATCGTCAGTTCCCCCGCTCCGTCCATCGCATCTCTCGCATTGACCGCGAGATTCAAGATGGCCATCTCGAGCTGGTGACGGTCAGCCTTCGCCAAGGGCAGCCGATCGTCTATGCTGAGGACAAGATTGATCGTTGGGCCGACGGCGCTGTCGACGAGCTCCGCCATGCCTCTGACGAGGCTGGCGACATCGACCGCGACGGATTGAAGGGGCTGGCGGCGCGCAAAGGCCAGGAGGCGATGCACGAGGGTCCGCGCCCGCTCAGCGGATTCAAGCGCGCCGTTGATCAGACGCTGCTCGCGCTCACTACCGACTGCACGCCGCGTCAGAATGTCGAGTGCGCCCATGATCGGGGTGAGAAGATTGTTGAAGTCATGGGCGACGCCCCCCGTAAGCTGGCCGATCGCCTCCTGCTTTTGAGCTTGCACGAGCGCTTCTTGCGCCTGAGCCAAGGTTCGCTGATCGCTGAGTTTTTGGGTCACATCGGTGACGAACTGGAAGGCGCCGATCCTTTCGCCGAGGCTGTTTGTCAAGGCGCGGAACTTAATCTCATAGTCGGATCTCGCCCGTGCGGGATCGCCCCGGGTCTCCACGACGGTATACTCTTCCCCGGCGATCGCCCGCGCCCAGGCTGCAAGGACGAGCGACCTCTCTTCGGGGCGCTGACCATCCAAGAGATCGCGCATATTGTCGCCGACCTTTGGCCGTCGACCGTAGATCCTTTCGAATTCATCGACGTTGGCGCCGTTGATGGCGAGCACTGTGTAGTCAGGACTAAGCGCCATGACCATGACATCGGTCCGCTCGACCAACATGGCGAGAAGGTTCCGCTCACCGGTGCGTTTGTCGACCAGGGCTTCGAGGTCGTCTTTGGAGCGTTGCAGGACAGTCCGGGCTTGGACGATCTCGTCAATGTCAGTGCACGCGCCATACCAGCGCGTCACGGTCCCGTAGGCGTCCCGCTCAGGCTGACCGCCCGCCAACATCCAACGGTAATCACCGCCGCGGCTACGGAGGCGGTACTGGATCTGAAAGGCGGCCTTGGCGTCGCAGGCCTGCCTCCACGCGGCGACGGCGGCGTCCCTGTCGTCCGGGTGCACCCACAAAAGCCAGCCGTCGCCATCGGTCGAACCGACCGGCGCCCCGGTATACTGGCGCCAACGGGCGTTATGGTAGTCGTGAGCCCCATCTGGCCCCGCGGACCAAACCAGTTGGGGCATGGAATCTGCGAGCAGTCGAAATCGCGCTTCGCTCCTGGCGAAATCCTCCTCCGCCTTGACCTGCAGAGAAATATCAACGTTGACGCCATACCAGTTGGCGACCGCGCCTTCTGCGTCAAAGGCCGGATTGATCCGTGTCAAAAATGGCCGAAGGACCCCGTCGGCGCCGCGGATCGTGAACACCATTTCGAAGGGCTTGGCGCTGGAAATTGCGGCCTTCCACCGCTCAAGGATATCGGGAAGCGTGGCAAGGTCGTGAACCGACTGCCACCCCCAGCCCTCCATATCGGATGGGCTGGTTCCCGTATATTCGTACCATTTCGAGTTATACCAAATTATATATCCGTCTCTGTCTGCAATCCAGCAGAGGATGGGGATGTTATCAGCCAGCCTTCGAAACTCGAAATCGGGAATCCCTGAGCTCAGAGCGTTCAGGTTTGGTCTTATTTCCGCTTCCATATACTGACCCTCAGCGATCAAAGGCGGCGGCAATAATTATGTCAAGATTACAATACACGCTTTTTTGGCGGATGGGATCAGGGCACGTTTATCCAAATCCAAGACTATCGCGTGGTCTTGGGGCTGTCCATTGTCCTTACGTCAAGGGGGGACAGCGGCGCCGTGACGGGCGATGATGAGAACTACGTTTACGCTGTGGCGCTCTGAAGTGCGGGCGTATCAGGCCAAAGCGGCGTTGCGGACGGCCTAGGCAGAGTGGCGAGCGGCGATTGATCGACCTGCTCTAACGATGACTGTCGAAAGGATCGGGAGCCTTGCGTGTGCAGGGGCGTATCAGTGGGGTCCCCCTCTTGAGTGTATCAAGTAATTGAATAATTTTACTAAATCCCGCGACTGCTGGGGTTCCGATAGGCGCCCATCTGAACCCCGGCGGAGCAAACCATGTCCTAGAAAAAAATCAATGCATTAAACGGTCTTGAAGCGGTGTCCCATTTCGAAGCCCTTCAACAGGCCCGGGCGATCTGGCGCCAACTCACGCTCATGCTTTGCCCTCTTGAAGTCGGCACAGACATCGGCCGCTACCGCTGGATCAGCCAAAGGGCGATCGGCTTCCAGGCGGGCAGATTGTAGAGAAAGGCGGACAGCCCTTCGTTGAACAGTCCAAAGGCCGCCGCCGTCGCGACGGCCGGATGGAGCCGCTTGCGGGTGGCGAGGTCGTGGATCAGCAGGGCGGCGACCAGCGCCAGATCGCCGAAATAGGTGCTGATGAAGAAGCCGACGTCGCTCGTCCCCACGAGCTTCTGAAGCGCGGGCCCCAGCCAGCGGCCAGAGCCGGCGTGGCTGATGAAGACGGTGGCCAGCAGCATCAGCCGCTTATGCGCCACCAGATCGCGCCGCAGCAGCATGCCCGCCGACGCGATCGTAGCGAAGGTCAGCGCGTCGATAAGCTGCACGATCACGAAGCGGCCATCGTCGCCGTCGGGCGTGTTGAGCTCGCGATGATCCATCACCACCGCCGCCCAGATCCCCAGCACGAACATAGTCGGGATTAAGCCCACGGCGATCATACCGAGGCGCTTGTGAAGCTCGACCCGCCGGGCGCGGATCAGGCTCATCTGCGTGGTCAAAAGCGCCATCCAACCGACATAGGCGACCGCGTGGACGTGGACGACGATGGCGTAGGGGACGTGCTTCCCCGTATAGCGCCCGATCACGTCGGGCACGAAGCCGGCGATCAGCACCGCCCAAATGATCGCGAGGATCAGAAGGAAGAAGTTGCGGTCGCTGGCGTGAAATGGGGCCATCCGGCCCGTGGCGATGCTGGTCATGATAGGTGTCCCCCACCGACACGCCTACCGCCTAAGCGTGCGGCGACTCAAGACGCCGAAGGGCTTGGTCAAAAATGTTCACCCCCGTCTGCGCGCGGCCAAGCTATAGCTTGTCCGGTGGTTCGGGGCTGCGGCGTTCCCGAAACTTTGGGATTCCGGTGACACGATATCAATTACCGAAATGGCGCCCAGAAGCTGTTGAGGCGGCATGACCCTCGCCCAATAGGAATGCGCCGTCAGGAGTTCGCAAGTCAGACCGGAAATGGCGCGCCGTAACGGGCGATGATGAGAACTACGTTTACGCAGTAGCGCTCTGAGGGGCGGGCGCATCAGGCCAAAGCGGCGTTGCGGAAGGGCTGAGTAGGGTGTTTAGCAGCCACCATCAGCGAGCGTGAGGCGACGGACGAACCGAACCCGAACGCCGTGAGGATCCCGAGAAGTCCAATACGCGCCGGATAGGAGAGAAATCGGGGAGAATGGTGACGGCTCGTAGGGCTTTGAATGCTCATGGGCGTCGGATGCTATCGTGTAGTCGATTTCTAGAGCACGCGGGGCTTGCCATTTCAGCGCTATACCGTGCACGCATTCCTCGGCGAAGATGCGCTCTCTTAAATGCGGAAAGTTGCCAGGTGGGACAACGAACACTTCTTCCGTTGCGCCTACAGCAGCTCCTCCACCCATATCTTCTGCATAAACCGCTTCTAGGCTACCGCCAGGCGATTTTACCCGAGTGACTATCTGCGTGTCGCTCGGACTTGGCTGCCCGGGAACACAGCCATCAAGCATGAGGGCGGTGGCGACGGCTAGGACCAGGATGTTATATCGGAATAACATTTGCCGATAGTACCCCGGTACTGAATGTCCGCAGCGGGTGGAAATCAGCCGTCAGGTCAGCTTCCGTTTAGGGTATTTTCCCGACGTTCGCGCACGCATAGTCAACGAATCTAGGAAGTAGTCCGACCTTCTTTATCGCAACCATGTTCCATGCGGTGGGGCACGTAATGCCGTTCTTGTCGGCGCATGGTCGTGGCCCATCGTCAACACGAGGGATAGCGTTGTTGAAGGCTTTGCTTTCTGCTGCACTCAGTGTGGAGTAAAACCCTTCTTGAAGATAATTTATATCCCCTGCAGTTTTGATTTTCAGCTTTGACGTCGGGCAGCGCAAAGCCGCACGCCTGTCAAAGTCGCTCCACGAGCTGGCAGGCCGCTCGTAAGCAGCTGCGCTAGAAACCGTTGATAGAGCGACGCCAGAGATGATGATGGCAATTAGCCGTGACGACATGGAAAGCCTCCACTCAACGCCGATCCTGCCCGCGGCGGCGCTGCAGCACAAGGGCAGCTTAGGGTCGCGAGCGCCACGCCATAAACTCGCCGTTCGCCTCCGGCGCCGAGATAGCCTTCATGTCCACATCGCCCTGCATCTACATTGGGCCGATTAGGCCGAAATCGCCCCTTGCGACAGCGATGATGCTATTGCCTGACTCTGGCGTGGCGGCGCTTTTTGAGTACGAGGGGGTTTCATTAGAAGGGCCGTTAGACTTAGGCCAGGATTAAAGCCCGCAATGTTCGGCTCAGTCGGGGTTCCGTTTTTATTTAGCTTTTCCTCCGTTGCCGCAATGTTTGTCCCAGGCGCTCAATGTGTCCGCCGGCATCGATGACTTGATCCGATTATTATTTCCGCACATTGCACAGATCGGCGATGGCTGGCGTAGGCTTGGTGGTCTCAAGCCGTAAGAGGGCGGTGATTGAGTTGGGCCAGATAAAAGGATCGCCGTCGCGCGGGGTCCATGTGGCTGATTTCTTTTGTTGTTTTTGTCGGCGCGTCTGGCGGCCCTGCCATATAGGCCACGCTCAAACCGTTACAAATAGCGGCCTCTCTGTATGGCGCCGTCCAGGACACCCCTAAACAGGGCCGTTTTGGGCGTTGGGCTGGCGACGGCGACCATACTTTTCGCCAGATGTTGGGCCGCTCAGCCCGAACGGAAGGGAAGGGCCGGGCGGGTCGCAGGCCCTCAAGGGCGGGTCGCCTTCGGCGATGGCCGCTTCGCGTCCACCCTTGACCGCCTGCACCCCGCCGGGCTGAGGGCTCCCCATGGCGCTTAAGCAGAGCTTTGCGCGCCGATACGCGCTTCGGCTCGTCAGCCGGGAAGGATTGCGGGGTGTCGGGGTTCGTAGCGCCCGTTCCCTAAGGTCCGCGTAAAACCCGCCGACGCCACGCTGGCGGCGCCGGGAGCGCGCGCATTCCAGTATTTTTATCCCAAGCTACGCAGCGGGCTCTGGCGTAAAAGCGGTCGGTTGCACCCGAAAATGACGGCTGCGACTCTGGCGGTATGCCGCGCGCATCCCGCAAGCCTCAGCCTCCGGCCTCCGAACAGCTTCGCCAGTTGCTTGGCGAGCCTTGGCCGTTTCCGGGACGCCCGCCCAAGCACGACCTCTCGACCTGGACTGTCACCGATGATTGGCCCGAGCACGTCCCGGTGACGGCGGCCGAGGTGGACGTGTTTGAGGCCTGGTTTGGCGACATTCTGGATGAGCTGTTCGGCCCAATTTGAGCGCTCGACCGCACGTATGTGCTCGCCTTGAGGCTTGCCGCTCATCGTCCATTGGAGTAGTATTCATGATGTCCAGGCCAGTCCCCGTCAGCGTCGTTGAGACGCCCGAGTTCCTGGCTGCGACGCAGCGGATCATGGACGAGGAGGAGCGCGGCGCCTTGGTCGATTATCTCGCGCGCAACCCCTTGGCCGGCGATCTGATCCCAGGGACCGGCGGGGTGCGTAAGCTCCGCTGGGCCTTGGAGGGGCGCGGCAAACGGGGCGGCGCGCGAGTGGTTTATTACTACCACAGCGACGCCATGCCGATCTTCGCCCTGACGGCCTACGCCAAGAACGAACGGGCCGACATAAGCCAGGCCGACCGCAACGATTTTCGCCGCCTGACCGCGCTACTGGTTGAGCGTTACGCGAGGAGGAAGAGATGACGGGTAAGGTCGCCGATAGCATCCGGCGCGGGCTTGAAGAGGCGCTGGCCTATGCGGAAGGAACGGCGGATGTCAGCCGCTATGGCGTCCATATCCCTGAAGCTATCGACGTCAAGGCGATCCGGGCTAAGCTGGACATGACCCAGGAGGAGTTCGCCGGCCGCTTTGGGTTCAGCATCAACACCCTGCGCCATTGGGAACAGGGTCGCCGCGTGCCCGAGGGGCCGACCCGCGCCTATCTCCTCGTCATCGACCGCAACCCCAAGGCGGTTCAGAAGGCATTGAGGGCGGCATGAAGACGACCGGCGTTCCCCTTCGCGCCGCCCTGTACCTTCGCGTTTCCACGGCGCGGCAGGCCGAGCATGACGTGTCGATCCCCGACCAAAGGCGACAGGGCGAGGCCTATTGCGCCTCGCGCGGCTACCGGTTGGTCGAGACCTTCATCGAAGCCGGCGCCTCCGCCACCAACGACCGCCGACCGGAGTTCCAGCGGATGATTGAGGCGGGCACGTCCAAGCCTGCGCCGTTCGACGTCGTCGTGGTCCATTCCTTCAGCCGCTTTTTCCGCGACCATTTTGAGCTGGAGTTCTACGTTCGGAAGCTCGCCAAGAACGGCGTCAAACTCGTCTCCATCACCCAGGAGATGGGCGACGATCCCATGCACGTCATGATGCGCCAGATCATGGCGCTGTTCGACGAGTACCAGTCCAAGGAAAACGCCAAGCACGTCCTGCGGGCCATGAACGAAAACGCCCGTCAGGGCTTTTGGAACGGCGCCCTGCCGCCGATCGGCTATCGCATCGTCGCCGCCGAGCAGCGGGGATCGAAGACCAAGAAGAAGCTGGAGATCGACCCGCTGCACGCCGACACAGTGCGGCTGATCTATCGCCTATTCCTTGAGGGGAGCGGTACGGCCGGCCCGATGGGCGTCAAGGCCATCACCTGCTACCTCAACGAACGGCGCATCTTCACCCGCGATGGCGGGCGCTGGGGCCTGGCGCAAATCCACA
>Ga0116229_10008629_pt1 | contig 15770 bp, 10 predicted proteins | sample S1TSphgellanicum_3_FD_87313 | JGI IMG/M metagenome (GOLD analysis project Ga0116229, IMG submission 87313) | Host-associated microbial communities from peat moss isolated from Minnesota, USA - S1T2_Fc - Sphagnum magellanicum MG | ecosystem: Host-associated > Plants > Peat moss > Unclassified...
CAGGGCGTTCTAAGCTGCGGCAAGCATTTCCCCGGTTATTCCCGCGCGGCGGTCGATCCGCATCACGAACTCCCCGTCGTCAAACGCAGCCGCCGCGAGTTGGAGGCTGAAGAGTGGAAAGCCTTCCGCGCCCTGGCCCCGGAACTCGATTCCATCATGGTCGGCCACGCGAATTATCCCGCGCTTGACGACAGTGGTTTTCCCTCCTCGCTTTCCCGGAAGATTATCCACGGTCTGCTGCGCGAGGAATGGGGCTACCAGGGCGCGGTTATCAGCGACGACCTCGACATGGGCGCAATTGTCGGCCAGTACGGGCTGGCGGAGTCGGTCACGCGGGCCGTCGAGGCGGGCAACGATCTCGTGCTACTCTGCCATCGCCCGGAACTGATCCCCGACGCGGCCCGGGCGCTCGAGGCCATCTCGCCCACGTGCGCGGCGGAGGCTGAAAAGCAGATCGGCCACCTGCGCGAAAAGCTCGATCCGCCGCTGCCCTTTTCCATCGAAGCCCATCAGGCGCTCGACGCGAAGATCTACCAGTTGCGGGTTGATGCGCTTGGCGCGGTGGCTGCTGCTTCCCGTTCGGCCGACGACGGTAAACGCTCGCCGGTGGAAACGTTTTAGTGGGGTGCTGATTGAATGATGAGACACGATGGCGACGCGATGATTGACTCCGGCAAGGCGCGAGGGTGGAGCATTCCCTCTGCCGGCGGCAACGGCCGAGCCACGTCGCCTGAGTTGAAAGGAGCAAGTCAGATTGTACCGTGGTTTAGGCCGCACCGCACTCCAGGCAATCAAGCGGGGCAATGAATGCGCTACGATCCACTCTTCATCCTTGAGCTATGCGGGCTCGCCGGCCTGGCGTTTTTATTCGCCGGTCTTGCCACGCTTTTCGCGGGCGCCCGAACCGCGCGTCGCGAATTCCGGACAAAAGGCTTCCTGCGTCCCCCCTCCGGCATCCGGTGGTTCCGCTTCCTGCTCTTTAGACAGTACGAGTATTTCGAAAATCCCAACACCCGCCTGCTTTTCGGCGCGACTCATTTCTGCATGATGGGCGCGATCATCGTCCTGGCCGGCGCGGCCGCCCTGGTCGGCTCGGAACTGCTCCTCAACGGGGTGAACGGCTTCAGCCTCAGCTCCTCGACCGACTTTCAGGATGTCGTGGATCCGAAGTGACTGGTTGGCACCGAAGGAGGGGAAGGCCGGCGCATGGGTTGCGACGACGCGTTTTTTTCAGCGAGTTCTTCTTCGGTTGATGGCCGGCGGTTCATCTGCGAAGTTAACTCGGATGTCCATATGAAACTTTCGGTCATCATCGCGGCCGTGGCGCTGGGATTCGGCTTTGCGGCGGGCGCCCATTTTGCGCCGGCGCTGTTTCCCACCGGCTCCTCCGCAAGGACATTTTCGGCTTCGGGTCTGCTCCCACAGCTCGCCCGAAAAGTTAACGCCGCGATGCCGAACCGTTTCTGGAAAGCGTTGCCGCATCCTCCCGCTTCCGGTGCGGGGGAACTCGATTCGATCCTCAATGAGGCCAACTCGTATCGTCTGCTCAAGGACCTGACCGCCTACGCGGATAAGATCAGCGCCGCCGACCTGCCGCGGGAAATCGACAACGCCGAATCGCGGACCCAAAGCCCCAACCAGTACCAGGCGCTGGCGATCCTTGTTGGGCGCTGGGTCGAGCTTGATCCCAAGGCGGCATTGGCGGCCGCGCAGCAGACGCAAAATCGCGTCATCGGCGACATCCTCGTGAACGACGTCTTCTCCTCACTCGCCGCGCGCGACCAGGGGCAGGCGATGGACCTGGCGGAGTCGTCGCCCGCCGGTCCGGAGCGCGACACGGCCATCCAAAGCGTCATCGGCCAGATCGCCCGCACCGATCCGGCCAACGCGATGGCCCTGGCGAAGGAATTGCCTCCCGGCCAAAAGCGCGACGCCGCCATCCTGGCCGCCGTCACCCAGATTGCGCAGACCGATCCCGAAAAGGCCCTGAGCGACGCCCAAGAAATGTCAGAGGGGCAGTCGCGGCAGCAGGCCATTTCGAGCGCGCTGAGTCAGTTGGCCTCAGTGGATCCGGCGCGCGCGCTGGCTCTGGCGCAATCGGTTAAGGGCCCGTTCATGCGGAATAACATCTCGGATATTTTCGGCCAGTGGGCCCAGCTCGATCCGGACGGAGCGAAGCAGGCCGCGCTCGCCCTCGGCGACGCGCTGGCGCGGTCGAGCGCGGTGCTGGCGATCGAGGGCCAGCTCACGGAGGAAGACCCGGCCTCCGCCCGAGCTTGGCTTGGCCAGCTTCCGGTGGGCAATCTTCGCGACGAGGCCGAGCAGAATTATATCGGTTCTCTGGCCGGGACCGATCCAAAGTCGGCTGCCGATTTCCTCGCGACGGTTCCGGCCGGCGCGGCGAAAAACAGTATGGCGCAGAATCTGGCCAGCCAATGGGCGGGCAATGATGCGCAGGGCGCGCTCGCCTGGGCCGAGAGTTTGGCGCTGCCGCCGGAGAGGCGCGCGGCCTTGCAGAAGGTCATGGCGACTTGGGCGCAAAACGATCCGAAGGGTGCAATGGTCTACGTGGGCAATTTACCGGCGGGTCCGGACAAGAACCAGATTGTCGGGGGCATGGCGGCCCAACTGGCGGCGAGCGATGTCAATATGGCGCTCGATTTTGTGAACAAATACACCTCGGGGCAGATGAAGCGGAACGCGTTGTCGAGCATCTCGGTCGCGTGGGCGCAGACCGATCCGAAAGCGGCGGCGGCCTATGGAGAAGCGCTCTCGAGTGCGGCCGAGAGGCAGGAGTTCCTGCGCGGAGTCGCGGGCCAGTGGATCGAGAACGATCCCGCCGGCGCCGCCTCCTGGCTGACGTCGCTGCCGGATGACGCGAGCAAAAGCGAACTGATCAATAATCTTGCGTTCCAGTGGGCCCGTGGTGACGTCGTCTCCGCCGAGAACTACGTCAGCTCGATGCCGGCCGGCGCAGCGCAGAGGAATCTTATCAGCGGGATTGCGATGCAACTGGCGACGGACGATCCGGCCAAGGCGGTGCAATGGGCCAATTCGCTGCCGGATAGCTCAGGCACGACGTGCGGCCTCGGATCAATCATGGCGGAGTGGGCAGTGAGGGATCCGGGTGCGGCGGCGAATTATGTGCAAAACATGCCGGCGGGCGACTCGCGGAATTTTGCCATGCAGGCGCTGGTATCGAACTGGGCAAGTCATGACCCAGCCGGCGCGGCGCAATGGGCGGCAGGAGTGCCGTCAGGGGGATCGCGCGACGCGGCGTTTGCGAATATCGCGAGCAATTGGGCCGACTCGGATGTCACTTCGGCGTCGGCTTGGTTGACCCAAGTCCCGGCGGGAAGCTCCAAGGACGCGGCCATTGTGTCGTTCAGCAACCAAGTCTTCGACGATGACCCGCAGGCCGCTTATCAGTGGGCGCAATCGGTCAGCGATCCGGCGCGCCGCCAAACGGAAGTCTATTCCCTGCTGGGACGCTGGATGAAATCCGATCCGGCCAGCGCAGCGGCGGCGGTGGAGACTTCGATTTTGACCGACGACCAAAGGAACCAATTGCTGCAACGGGCCGCCCAGAACTGAGAAATGGCTGCGGGAAGCTCCCGCTTTTTGGGTCCTATCTGTCCCCTGCATCCGGGTCGGTCAATCCAGGGCAAAAAAAACCAGGAGCAACAACAACGGCAGTCAAGTTACCGTTGCTTCCTTTCGGACCTGGCGGGGTTGGCCTGCTGACGCTTTGCCACTCCTGGCGGAGGGCATGCTAACCCAGCTTGAACGATGTTTCCAACTCAAAAATCGGCTTTCTCGGTGCCTGAAAAATTACTTTGTACAGACATGGCGATTAGAACTCTTGCCCCAGACTCTCGCTACGAATGGGGTGAGCGTCCCATCTCGGAGGGTGATTTGAAATCCTCCAAAGCAATTATTCAAATCGTTAGTAGCTAATCATCAATATGTTGAGCAAAATACGAAATCGTGCAATTCGTGATGTTTTCCATTGGGTAACTCTGCTACATTATTTTCGCAGATGCCCGATACGAGCCTTATTTTACATGTTAAAGGAACCGAGGCCGAAACCGCCGTGCTGCCCAAGGCAGCCGTGCGGGAGGGGGTCTCCAAAGGCACGATCACCCGTTCGCAACTGATTTGGATTCCCACGGAGCAGGCGTGGAAGCCGGTGAAGGAATTGCCGGACCTGCTGCCCACGGGCCATTCCGCGGAGCCGCCGGTGGAGCGGGTCATCCTCCACGTCAAGGGGACCGAATCGCAGACGCAGGAGCTGCCCAAGCCGGAGGTCAAGGCCGCGATTTCGCAGGGAAGAATCACCCAGTCTCAATTAATCTGGATCCCCGGTGAGCACACGTGGAAACCGGTGCGCGAGCTTCCCGATCTCATGCCCGGGGAGACGTTGATTCTGCATGTGAAGGGAACCGAAGCCGAAACCACGGTGCTGCCGAAGCAGGACGTGCAAGCGGGTGTCTCCCAGGGACGCATCACCCATTCCCAATTGATCTGGATTCCGTCGGAGAATAGCTGGAAGCCGGTCCGGGAATTACCCGATCTCCTGCCGGGCGAGCGGCTCATCCTGCACGTGAAGGGGACCGAATCGGAGACCAAGGAGATGCCGAAAAAGGCGATTCGAACGGCCCTGTCCAAGGGCGAGATCACCCACTCGCAATTGATATGGAGTCCCCACGAGCATGCGTGGAAGCAGGTCCGGGAATTGCCGGAGTTGTTGCCGAGCCAGAAGCTGGCCCCGGCGCCATCCCGCGAAACGGTGCACCCGGTGCCGAGGGTCGCCGAGAACATCATCCCCGAATCGCCCACCGGCCCGGTCGCGCGGGCGATCGCCGCCACCGGAGATGTGCCGCAGGTACGAGTGGCGATCGCTTCCGATAGCGGGCCCAAAGCGCGCGTGGCCGTGGAATCCCGGGCCACCCCCAGGGTGCGTGTGGCCACCGCGGCCCCGCCCAAGGTGAGCGTGTTGACGGAGGCAGCGTCCGCGCCCAGGGTCCGTGGGGCCGCCGCTGCGCCGGAGAGCGCGGTGAAAGTCCCTGTCGCGGTGGCGGCTGCGGCCGACGTTCCCCGGGTTCGGGCGGCGCCGCCGGAGAAAACTCCAGAAGTCCGTGTTGCGGCGGTGCCCGCCACCATCCGCGCGGCGGCGCCGGTCAAAGTCCCGGCGCCGGTCAGCCTGAAGGCGCATGGGGAAGATCAAGCTCACCCGCTCAAGTGGTTTTGCATTGGCTTGGGTCTCGTCCTCGTCCTCGTCTTCGCGGGAAATCTTGTGTTGGTGGACCAACCGCTGGCTTCGAGCCTGGCCCAGACCCCGTACGCGAAAGTCGCGGTCTACGCCCACTTGGGGGCCTACGTTCAGCCGAATGTCTTGGTGATTCACATTCGGCCCTCGGCCTCGCTCACCCCCGATAACCTGGTCGATTTTCTGGTGGCGCTGGCCCACAGCACGCCGGATAGTCCGCTGACGCGCGACGTCTATGGCCGCGTTGCCGTCACCTCCGGTTGGACGGCGCAATATAGTTTCTCCGGCTATAGTTGGAAGGAGATCGGCGACATGCGGAATGACTCCCAGGAACAGCGCAAGGACGCCATCTTGACCCGGATGGCCTGGGCCAATGGTGCGCCGCTGGTGGAAGAGACCGTGAATCCCGAAGGCCAACAGGCGGAGCGCGAGAAGGCTTGGGCTGCGTTCGTGGCAAAATTTACCTCGCGCCCTTAAGCGGGTTCAGGACTTCTCCGACGGATACCAATCCTTCAGCGCCGTAATGGCGGAATCCTTATAATAGGAACCCACGCCAATCAGCGCGCCGCTCAGCAAGAGAAGGGTGATGAGCAGAAACTTGTTCCCATTGTCGTACTGACTGGGGTTTACATTCATCAGAAAAAAGTAAATAAAAAAGGGCGTCGGAAAGCTGAGCGCTCCCATCGTGATGCATTTGGCCAGGAGAAACCGGTTCTTCACTACGACAAAATACTTGGTTACACCCGTGTCGGCAAGTAGTAGAATTTCGTTGGGGCACGCGCAGAAATATCATACGTTATGATTCGAACTTTATGATGAGTGGCAACCGTCAGCGCCCTATTCCCGGCTCCGGCGTAAAAAATCCCCGGACGCGGGCCGTTGTGGCGATGGCGTTGCTGATTTTTTGCCTGATCGCCCTCGGCTGTCCCCTGCTGGCCGATGAGCCGGCGCCATCGACTCCGCCGGCGGCGGCGGGAGGGGACGACATTGGCCAATACCTGGCGGACCACCAAGCGGACCTGGCTCCTTTTTTCCAGCAGAATGGCGAGGACATCCTGCGGGCGGCCGTGCCGGTGATCATGGACATCATGGTTTGGGTCATCATTTGCGCCATGCTGGTGGGTTGGGTGTTGGACATCCTACTGAGCCGGGGGTTCGCCTATTTCTTTGCGCCGGCTTTTGCGGAATGGAAACGCTCCATTATTTACGCGACCGGGGGATTGTTTTTGAACGCGATTTACACCGGCTTGCTCTTTCTCGCCATCGTCATCAGCTTGAAGTTCGCTTCGGCCGGGGTGCCGGCGTGCATTGCGGTCGGTCTCTTGCTGGTGGTGGCGTTCGGGGCGCACTTGGTCTGGATTCTCTACCTCTATCGGACGACCTTTGCTGTCGGGGCGTTGTTTTATCTGGTCCTGGTCGTGATCCACTCGATCGCCGGCTTGACGCTGGCCAAGCCGATCATCGGTACGCGGGGCGCCAGGCTGGCGGCGGAATTTGTCGACCAGTCGATCACGCCCAAATTGCAGTCTGAGGCGGACGCCATGAAGCAGCAACTGTTCGCCGCCAGTTCGGATCGAAGCTCGGCGAAGGCGAAGGTGGCCGACCTTCAAAACCAGATCGCGCAATCCCAGGCCGATGCGAAAGCACTGAGCGATGAAATCGAGGAGAAGAAGAATTCCGACAACTACCTCTTCAGCCGGATCATGCAGGCCCGCGCGCGCGGCGACCTCGATTCGGCACGAAGCCAACTGGCCGCTTTTTCCTCCAAGTTTCCATCGAGTCCGCTGACCTCCCTCGCCCAGGCGCAGTTGACCGAAATCAAAGACCAGATCGCGACCGAGGAGGCCCAGAAGCAGCAGGCAGACGCCGAGGCGGCCCGCGCGGCGGCCCAGGCGCAGGCGGAATTGCTGGCCCGCGCGGCCAAGGGCGAAGTCACTCTCTCGGAAATGAGGCGCGCCCTGATCGGCAAAAGCCGCGCGGACGTCAGCAACCTGCTCGGACTGCCCACGGACACAGGCTCCGATAGGTGGGGCTATCGCCAACAAATGATCGTCAATCCGCTAACCAACGAAAGGCACGGGTTGTTGGTCTATTTCGTCGAGGGCATCGTCCAGGGGGTCGATTACGACCGGAACGGATCGCCATGAAGCGGCTGCTTTCCCTGACCTATACGTTCGCCTCGGCGCTCGGGCTGACCCTGATGGCGGGCCACGCGCAAGCCGGACAGCTTTCCGCCGAGCGCTTCGATCAATTGGACCAATGGGGCTACCTGACGCCCGGTTTCAAGGCGGCGGTGCGCGCTTACGTCGAGAACAAACGCGCCCTGGAACAGGCCAACGAGGAGAACCAAAAGTTCGCGGCGGAGGCGCCCACGTTAAAAAAACAGGCGGACGAGGCCGAGGCGAAGATCGCCTCCTTGCGCCAGGAACTCGCAAAATACGAGCATCCCGATCAGACCGATTTTGCCGCGTTGCAAAATCTGATGAGTGACCCCAAAGCGACCTTGAGCGATCAAATTGCGATGGCGCAGGCCTACGTCTGGTCCTATCCGACAAGTCCCAGCGAAAGCGACGCGCAGCGCTATTTGCAGCAGTCGCAGAAAAAGCTGGCCGACCAGATCCAGGCCGAGAAGGAGGCCGGGGCCCAGCGCGCCGCCGACCACGCGAAAATGGTCCAGCGGGCCTTGGCGCGGGACTTAAGCGTCAGCGAATGGCGGGACTTTCTCCGCGACATGTCGCAGGACGACGTGGTCAAGCTCCTCGGCCATCCGAACGCCACGGTGGATGACTACTGGACCTATTCCGGCGCGTGGGTGGTCGACCCGACGACGCATCAGAAGGTCGGCCTTCAGATCAACTTCAGCGCCGGACGCGTCCTCAACGTCGACGAGATTCCGCCGCCGTAAGTCAGGAGCCAGAACCTTCTCTAACCTTGGCCTTGCCGGTGAGTTATCCAGCAGCGGGGCGAAGGCGAAGCCGGTTCCTACGTCTTCGGCGCCGTCCCCGGTGCCGGCGGAGCGGGGGGCTTGGGCAGCGGCTTGGCGGTGACCACGGTTCCCTCGGTGAGATCGGCCGCCGGGTTGGTCACAAGGCGGTCGCCTTCGTTCACGTTCTGCAGGATTTCAACTTCTGTGCCGAAATCGCGGCCCACCTTGACGGGCAGAAAATGAATCGTATCCTTCCCGTCGACGGTCTGAATCAGGGCCACCTGGGTTCCCCCCGCGTTGACGATGAGCGTATTGGCGGGAATGAGGATGGCGGGCGCGCCGTCAACCAGATTGAGGCGCACCTCGGCGAAGGAGCCGGGCAAAAGCGCGCCATCCGGATTGGCCACGCGGATTTCCGTCGTGAGGGTGCGCGAGGAAGTGTCGAGCGCGCCGGCGCTGCGGACCACTTCGCCGTGAAAGACGCGGTCGGGATAATCCGAGACGTGGAGGTCGGCCTCGACCCCGGGCTGGATCGCGCGCGTGTCGGCCTCCGGCACGTCGACGTAGACGCGCAGCGGGTCGGTCTGCGCGATGCGGAAAAGCTCCGTCGTACCCGTCGTGTTGGCGTTGGAGCCGCTCGGCGCCGTCACGAGGTTTCCCACCTCGATGTTGCGGTAGGTGATTTTGCCCGTGAACGGCGCGACGATGTGCTTGAAGTTTTCCGTGGCGGTGAGTTGGGCGACATTGGCCTCGTCGGCGTCGAGGGTCGCCCTGGCTTCGCGCAGCGTGGCGTCCTTTTCGTCCGCGTCCTCCTGCGAGACGGCGTGGGCCTTGACCATGGCATCCCAACGATCGGCCGCGATCTGGGCGATGGCGACGGCGGCCTTTTCCTGCTCGGCGGTGGACTTGGCCTGGCTCAATTGCTGGTCGACCTCGGGCGTGTCGATCTCGGCCAGCACATCTCCTTCGTGCACGACGTCGCCGATGTCGGCGAGCCAGCTTTTCACGTAGCCGTTGGTCCGCGGGTAAATGGATGCCTGTTGAAAAGCCTCGATCGTGCCGGGCAGCGGCAGTTCGACCTTCGGCGCGGCCAGTCGCGCCAGGGCGTAGATGACGATGCGTTGATTGCTGATTTTTTGTTCCTGATCCAGCGCAGCCGACGCGGCCTCGCGCGGGGCGACGCCGAAGAAATAGAGCAGGGCGGCCAGCACGAGCAGCACGACCACGGCGGGGACGAGAAGACCGGAACCGCCTTGCTGGGGAGTCGGTTTGGGCGGAGCGCCGATGGCGGCTGGTTGCGCCGGCGGGGGGTTCTTCTGGGGATTGGGAGGAATGGGGCTCATGAGATTAGAGCAAGCGCGCTCGCGGCGGCAGCAGGGGATGGGACATAGGTGACTTATGAGACTTATAGGACCGGTTCAGGGGAGTAAAATCAGGCGTGGGCGTCGGGTCGGGTTCGTGGGTTGTGGCGCGCGTGGCCGTTTCCGCCGGTGGCGGCGGCTTCGTCGGCCGGGCCCGACGAGCGGCCATGGCCGGTGACTTCCGCCACGTCGGTCACTTCGTACTCGTTCGGCTCAAAGAGGAGGGGATCGATATCCGTGCTCTGGTTCTTGCGGCGCAGGACGCTGTAGACGACCGGCACAAAGAGGAGCGTAAAAAGTGTGGCCACCATCAAGCCGCCGATGACGGCCCGCCCGAGCGGCGCGTTCTGTTCGCCGCCCTCGCCGAGGCCGAGCGACATGGGCAACATGCCGATGATCATGGCGAGCGCCGTCATGACGACGGGACGCAGGCGGGTGCGCCCGGCGGCCAGCGCGGAATCGAAAGCGTTGCGGCCGCCGTGACGCTGCTCGTTGGCGAAGCTGACGACGAGAATACTGTTGGCCGTGGCGACGCCGATGCTCATGATCGCGCCCATCAAGGCGGGCACGCTCAGCGGAGTGTTGGTGATGAAGAGCATCAGCACAATACCGGCCAGCGCGCCGGGCAGCGCCATGATGATGATGAACGGATCGAGCCACGACTGGAAGTTGACGACCATCAGAAAATAGACCAGCCCGATGGCAAAAAGGATACCGATGCCGAGGCCGGCGTAGGCGGAGTTCATGCTGGAGACCTGGCCGCGCACCATGATTTGCGAGCCGGTGGGGATGACGCTGCCGGGATCAGGCGCAGAGGCGGCGGCTTGGTTGAAGAAGTAGCCCAGGCCGAGCATGTTCCAGCCGACCTTCGACCAGTACGATTGGGCCGCTGGCGGCGGGGTGTTGGGATCGGGCGCCGGGTGGAATTGATTGACGATTTTCTGCACGTCATCCGCCACGCCGCCCAGGTCGCGGCCCTGGATATTGACGCAGATATCGTAGACTTTCTTGATGTTGTAATGCGAGATGACCGCCGGGGCGTCCGAGCGGTGGATCGGGGCCAGATTTTCGAGCAGTTGGGGCTGGGCCAATTTGCCAGTGCCGCTGATCGGCGATTGCTTCAGCGCATCGAGCGAATCGATTTTGTACTGCGGGGTCTGCACCGCGATGGTGTAGTTGACGCCGTTGACCGGGTTGAGCCAGTAGTTGGGGGCGGTCTGGAAACTGCCGCTGAGGGAGATGAGCAGGTCGGTGGCGACATCACGCTCGGTCAGCCCGATCTGGTCGGCTTGCGTCCGGTTGATATCGACGAAAAAGGTGGGATAGCTGACGACCTGCTGGATATGCACGTCGACCGCGCCGCGCACCTGGCGTACGCGTTCCAGAATCTTCGTGGCGACCTGGTAATCGGCCACGTCATTCTTGGGCGGCCCGACGACCTGGACGTCGATGGGCGAGGGCAGGCCAAAATTGAGGATCTGGCCGACGATGTCGGAGGGCTGGGTGAAAAATTCGTAGGTCGGCATTTCCTGCTTCAGGCGATGCCGGACTTCCTTCACATAATTCCAGGTCGACTTATGGCCGGGCTTGAGCGAGACGAGCATTTCTCCGTCAAAGGGGCCGACCGTCGCCGTGTCGGAAAAGGCGAGGTTCACGCCGCCGACCGGCAGGCCGATATTATCGAGCACCATGTTGATTTCATCGGGCGGGATGACTTGGCGAATGATGGCTTCTACTTGGGCAAAACCTTTCTCCGTTTCCTCGATCCGGGTGCCGCTGGGCGCGCGGACGTGGAGACGGAACTGGCCGGCATCGACCTGGGGAAAGAAATCGCGCCCGAGGAAGGGGACGAAGATGGCCAGGCTAAGGATGACGAAAAGCGCGGCGGCCAGGGCGACCAAAAGCGGCGCATGGAGGGCTCTTTCCAAAACGCCGACGTAGCGGTCCTGCGCCCATTCAAATCCGCGGATGAAATGCCAATGGATGCGCGCGAAAAAGCCGTCGGGGCGCTCGATTTTGTAGCCTTCGGGATGATGCGTTTCCGCCCCGAGGAGAAAGTTGGCCATGGTCGGCGCGACCGTCCGCGAAAGAAAATACGACGCCATCATCGCGAACACGACCGCGAGGGCGAGCGGCGTGAAGAGATAATACGCGACGCCCTTGAGGAAGAAGATGGGCACGAAAACAATGCAGATGCAGAGCGTCGAGACGAAGGCGGGAATGGCAATCTGGTGCGCGCCATCGAGGATCGACTTGACCATCCGCTTGCCGAGGCTCATGTGCCGATGGATGTTCTCGATCGTGACCGTGGCGTCGTCGACGAGAATGCCGACCGCCAGCGCGAGTCCGCCCAGGGTCATGATGTTGATCGTCTTGCCCAGCGCGGCGAGGATGATGAGCGAACAGCAGATCGCTAGCGGGATGGAGAGGGCCACGATGATGGTGCTGCGCCAGGAGCCGAGGAAGAGCAGGATCATCAGCGCGGTCAGCGTCGCGGCCGTGGTGCCCTCGATCAGCACGCCTTGCAGCGCCGCCTTGACGAAGACCGACTGGTCGAAGAGCGGCTGGACATCGAGGCCTGAAGGCAGCGTGGTTTTGACCTGCGGCAGCAGCTTGAGCACGCCGTTGACCACATCGACGGTGGAAGCTCCGCCGTTCTTGAGCACGGGCAGGAGGGCCGCCTTTTCCCCGTTGAGTTTGACCATGTTGATCTGGGGCGCATAGCCGTCGCGGACTTGGGCCACGTCGCGGATATAGATGGTCGCGCCATTGACCTGCTTGATTGGCATGTCGTTCAGCCGATTCAGAACGTCCGGGCTGTTATTGAGCAGGACGTTGTATTCGCGGTCGCCGATCTTGACCGTGCCGGAGGGAAGAATGACGCTCTGCTGGTTGATGGCATTGCTAACCTCGGTGGGGGAAATGTCGAGCGACTGGCATTTCTTGAGATCGAGATCGACCGAGACCAGCCGCTGCTTGCCGCCGTAGGGCAGGGGAATCGATGCGCCCGGGACGCTGGCCAGCGGCTGGCGGATGAAATTGATGCTCTGATCGTAGAGTTCAGCTTCGGGCAGCGTCTTGCTGCTGACCGCGAGCTGCAGGATCGGCACCGTCGCGGCATTATACTGGATGATCAGCGGCGGCGTCGCGCCGGGAGGAAAGATCTTGAGCAGCGTCTGGCTGATGGCGGTGACCTGCGCGACGGCCTGCTCGATCTTGACGTCGGGCTGGAAGAAGACCTTGATGGCCGAGACGCCGGGGTAGTTCTGCGATTCCTGGTGCTCGATGTCGTTGACGGTGGTCGTCATGGCCCGCTCGCTGATGGTGGTGAAGCGGCGCTCCATTTCCTGCGGCGGAAGGCCGGTGTAGGACCAGATGACGCTGACAACGGGGATATCGATGTTCGGGAAGATGTCCTCCGGCATGCTGACAAAGCTGACCCCGCCCAGAATCAGAATGAGGATGGCCATCACCGTAAAGGTGTAGGGCTTGCGAAGGGCGAGGCGGACGATCCACATGAAGGGGCGGTTCTACGAGCGAAAGCGGGGAATCTTTGAATTACCGTCTAGAGACGTTGGAAGCTTACCGGGAGTTGCGGTTAGCGCAAGGCGACGCGCTTACGGGGAGTTTTGTCCGAGCCGCGCGCGACCGATGGGCAATGTAACATTAAATCTTGCATCCGTGCCCGCCAATTCCATGCAGAATGCCCGACCCGGTGTGTAAATTGCGTCGAATGTCTACGGAAATTAAGTCATTCCGGCTCATTTTTACGGATTCAAAATGACAGGCAAAAGGGAATCTTTACTTTTGGTTAGAAGTCGGAGTTTATTCGCATCGATTAGGCAAACTCGGTTTCCGGAATCAAGTCATCGCGGCCACTCCTAAGTCTCATGTCACGAGAGGGATGATGGCCGAATCATTCTTGGGCGGCTTCAACCCGCGGGCGCGATTCGAGTCTATTTTCTTGAGCCGTTGTGTCACGCGGTAACGTCTCTTGAATAATGGATTTTGCCCCGCCCACTCGAGATCTTTCAAACGGGAAGAGCGCCTGCATTGGTCTGGGCATGCTAATGGCTAAAATGAATCAAAGGAATCTGTCAGGCCAGGACTCGATCCAGCCTCCGCCCCGATTTCTGAAAGGATAATCTTATGAGTACGATGCAATGTTCCCTTCTCTCGCTTGGCTGCGTCTTTGGTTTCGCGCCCGCCAACGATAACGCCGGTCTCACGGCGCTGCGGGCCCTCAAAGTCGCCCAACGTCGCCTGCGCCCGGAAGTCCGGTCCAAGTTGCTGAGCGTGTCCAGCGCGCGGGCGGAGGGCTTGCTGGTGCCCGACGCGTGGCGGTTCGTTTTCTTCGATGCCGGCACCAGCGGAAACTGCCGGGTGGTGACGGTGGCGGCGAAAGCGTCGTCGGAACACCCGGACACGGTCGAGGCGTTCAGCTCCGCCAAGACGGAGAACGCCGCCACCAACCACCCGATCGCGCAGAATAAATGGACGGTCGATTCCGTTCAGGCGCTGGCCCAGGTGCGCGGATCGTCGAAGCTCAAGGGCGTCCGGGCCGCCGAGTACAAGCTGGGCCAGGCGAAGGGCAGTCCCGAGGCGACATGGAGCCTCTCCTTTTTTGCGGGAGGGCCGGAGCCGGTGGCCCGTTTTCAAGTCGGCGCCAAGAGCGGGACGTTGAAAGTTCTCGCCAACTAATGTCTTACGTGGCGGACCGGGGGGTTGATGACGCTCGTCAGTCCGGCCCTGCTGCAACGCTTTTGCTTCGCCACTCGTTTTCGGTTTACCGTCGTCGGGCAACGCGCCGATCCTCCGTCGGGTGTCTCGCCATCTCGACATTCCAAAGGATTTCTGTAGGCTCCGCGGATGGACCCGCTTTTACGCCTGCTGGAGGAAAACGCTCTCGCCACGCACGAGACGCTGGCCGCTCAGTTGGCCACCACGCCTGAGGACATCGCCGCGCGCATCAGGAAGCTGGAGCAGGACCGCGTCATCTTCGCCTACAAGGCGATCGTCGATGATGAGCGCGCCAACCGCAACCAGGTCCGCGCCGTCATCGAGGTCCGCATCACGCCCGAACGCGAGGGCGGCTTCGACCGCATCGCGCACCGCATCGCCCAATACCGCGAAGTCTCCTCCTGCTACCTGATGAGCGGCGGGTACGACCTCCTCGTCTTCATCGAGGGCAACACGCTGCAGGACGTCGCCGGCTTCGTCTCGGCCAAGCTCTCGACCCTGCCCGGCGTGCTTTCCACCGCGACCCACTTCAGCCTCAAGGCCTACAAGATCCAGGGCGTGCTGCGCGAGGAAACCGTCAACGAAGAGCGGCTCAAAGTCAGCCCCTGAACAAGGGGAAAGGTGAAAGGGTAAAGGGAAAAAGTAGTGCATCGAAATTCCGCTCCCCTGCCTTCACCTTTTCCTTTTACCCTTAACCCTTCTCCTTTTTGCCTTCCATGACCATCCCCAACAATTTCGTTGCCGACCACGTGCGCGACATCCCGCGCTCCGGCATCCGCGATTTCTTCGAGATCGTGCAGTCCATGCAAGGCGTCATCTCCCTCGGCATCGGCGAGCCCGATTTCGTCACCCCCTGGCACATTCGCGAGGCCGCCATCTACGCACTCGAGCGAGGAAAAACCGGCTACACCTCCAATCTCGGCCTGCTCCGCCTGCGCGAAGAAATCGCGAAGTACGTCGCCAGCGACTACCATCTCAACTACGATCCCGCGACCGAGGTCCTCATCTCCGTCGGCGTCTCCGAGGCGCTCGACCTCGCCCTGCGCGCCGTCGTCAACCCCGGCGACGAGGTCCTCTATCACGAGCCCTGCTACGTCTCCTACAGCCCCAGCATCGCGCTCGCCCATGGCAAGGCCGTCGCCATCGGCACGCATGAGAAGGACGAGTTCAAGCTCCGGCCCGATGCCCTCCGCGCCGCCCTCACGCCCAAGTCGAAGGTGCTGCTGCTCAATTTCCCTTGCAACCCCACCGGCGGTGTGATGAACGCCGCGGAGCTGGAGGAAATCGCCGCCATCTGCCGCGAGCACAACCTGCTCGTCATCACCGACGAGATTTATTCCGAGCTTTCGTACCACGAGGCCCACACCTCCATCGCGTCGCTGCCCGGCATGCGCGAGCGGACCATCTTCCTCCACGGCTTCTCGAAGGCTTTCGCGATGACCGGCTTTCGCATCGGCTACGCCTGCGCGCCCGC
>Ga0116229_10008630_pt1 | contig 15768 bp, 13 predicted proteins | sample S1TSphgellanicum_3_FD_87313 | JGI IMG/M metagenome (GOLD analysis project Ga0116229, IMG submission 87313) | Host-associated microbial communities from peat moss isolated from Minnesota, USA - S1T2_Fc - Sphagnum magellanicum MG | ecosystem: Host-associated > Plants > Peat moss > Unclassified...
ACAAAAAAATGGTTGTGTTAAAATACCAAAAATTTTGGTTTAATTTTAAAAAGTTTTTTTATTTTAAAAAAAGAGGAAAAAAAATTTTAATATTTTTTTAAAAATTTAAAAAAATTTTTTTATTTTTTTTTTTTTTTTTTTTTTTTTTTTTTTTTTTTTTTTTTTGTATTAGCTTCCTATAACAATATAGATTATAGACATGAATCATTTTTGACACATTTCTTTATTAATTAGAGCTAAAAAACAATAATAAGAGGTATTGGTTTTTTGTCTTGTGATGTCCAAAAATGGACCATGTAGTTTACAATTGCCCCTTTGTTAGGAGTTTTATGTTAATTAAATGTTTATATCCTAGTTATTTTAAATAAATTAAGGTAAGTTATTGTGGAATTGGTTCCAATGTGAACATGGTTATAGATATTTATTGTATGGGATATAATCTCAAGATGTGTGATTTCAAATCACTTTGATGATTTGAATTTTTTTCTATTTTGTAATTTTGTTGTGTTATGTTAGTTTTCTTTTACACATGGTGTTTTGGTTTTCCATCTTGTGTTTTAGGTTTAGATTCATGCATTGTTGCAAGTGATTCATGTTTTGAATCACCAAAAATCACTTCTTGAGTTTTGTATAGTCCTAAAAGTTTAATTGTCTGCAAAAGATTTATTGCAACAAATGTTTTAAAATAAGTTTTGTTTTCAATGCTGCATGGTGTGGGTTTGTTTTGTTTTTGTTGATTTTAAAAACTTTTTATGTTGTAATTGGGTAGGAGATGTAACTAGGGGGTGTTATTGGTTTACTTCTTAAACAAATAATTTCACTTAATGATTTTGTAATTTTTATGTTTGATTTTCACATTAAAATCCTTTGGGAATTGAAAACAAACATGGATTGGACCCTAAAGTTTGTTGTTTGAAAGAAAAGATTAAAAAAACCATGAGGAATAAGCATTTGCCTACATCATATGGGGACAACCCTTTCCCTTTTTCTTTTTTTCTTTGTGTGTGTGTGTGTTGCTCTCTTTCTCTCTTTATTCGAAGGTTAACATCAACCAACAACAACATCAATAGCAAATGCGATGCTACCATCAACATCATCACTCAAAGCTTTAATTAACCAATTTTTGGAGGTCAATAAACAACAAAAGGACTAGATGAAGGTGGGGGGAATTCACCTCCTCACTATGTGACCATTGCAATTGTGATTACCTTGTTCATTCAAGAGTAATAATAATGATTAAAGCTAAAACATAAGGAACAAAGAAGGGGGGTTCATTAGGAAGAAGTGGCAATGGGAGGACTTGAGTTCCATCACCATCATTGTCATGCATTGAAAAATTATAAACATTTTCTAAACCTTTAAAATCTGATTCATTTTGAAATTTTGAGTGTTTTGGATTAAGCTCAAGATAAAGAGGTTTGAACACCCAATCTAGACTTCACTTTCTAATTTTGATTTTATTTTTCCAAACCTAAAAGTTAGGTTCATCCTAATTATAGTCGAATAGTGGTTTGGGGACTGGAAATTTTTTTTTTTTTTTTTATAAAAGAAGTTAATGTTTATGGCTAGACTTGTCATCACATCATTTTATGTTGCAATGTGAGGTGATGCAAGGGGAATTTTTTTTAAAATGAAATGTGGTGTGACTAACATAGCACAACTTGAGACATGATGTCATGTGACATGAAAAAAAAAAAAACTCTTAGGGGGGTTTATTAGCAAATTCACCACTATCACATATGGTGTTGATTTGGTGTGATTTTTACGCCCTTGGGTTTCTTGGGAAGAACGATATTTGTATGGGAAGTATCAAGCCATTTGGTGCTAGAAAAAATTTAGAAGAATTTTTCAAGGCAAGAGGCGTTGTGTAGCCACCATTCATGTGCACAACATTTAAAGGATTAGCATTGAGCTATGATTTTCCATTAACAAACTCAAAAGATTTGAACTCCTATTGTGATTATTGTGCAGGGATCACAAAAGTGAATATTTGTGTTGCATGATTCATGCATTTTCACTTTTGTTTGTTGGGTTGTTCCTATTGCCTATTAGTATGTTGGTCGGTTGTCATATGATTTTTAAGGGACATATATAGGGAGATTATCAAGGTGTTTGCCATTTGGTTACAACTTGGGGCTAAACATGTACTTCTCAACTTGACTTCCTAGTAGTTTGTGTTTATTACTCAATGTTAAACCTTAGGTGAAAGGATATGTGCCTCCTATGTGTGTCTTTATTGCCATAATGAAACTCAAGGCTATGATTTGTATGGTTAATGATCGGGCATGGGACAAGGCTACCAGCCAATCCTAATCATTACATAGGTTTTTCTTAACCTTTGGTTTACCTACACATATTGATTAGGTTTAAAACTATGGTTAAATTGTACTAGGATGTATAATTGTATATATTTTTAAATTTGATCACCATGATGTCCCATTGTTTGGCATTATGGTGAATCAAGTTGATGACTGATAAACCATTTTGTTGTGTTCACAATGTGCCCAAATGTTATTGGCCTTGTGAAATGTTTATATGGGTGTAGGTGCCTTAACCATAAAGGCACAACATCTTTGGGTTTATGTTACGGGGATTATGGTTTAAAAGGTAGGTTAAGTCAAAATAGGTTCAACATCTTTTTAAGTTCAATATAAATCTCCAACAAATCATAATTATCAAAGGTCTTGAATTGGATACCCAAGTTAGGGTTAAAGATCACCACAAAAGGGGCACACGATCTAAGGATATGGAATAAGGTTATTATCACCAATTGTTTTATTAGATGTGGAATGCAATTGAAATCACTCACACCATTTTCATCTTCATCTAGGAGGAATTTTCAAATTTAAAAATAAATTCACCTTTGAAATTTGTCACCATACAACTACTGTGAAACATGGAGGACATGTATGGAACCACCACGGGGTTCCATTAATATTTAAAGGTGGTTGGCACCATTGAGTTGAATCAACTAAAAGTTTGACAACTCATGTGATATTCAATAAATGCATACAAATCCCCATCTATTCATGCCTTTCAAGGCATAGAAGGGATTGTTCCAACATTTGGAGGTGTTGCCTATGGATGATTATCACAAGTTAAAGTGTGTTCGTGAAAATTTAGATTCAAGAATGGCATTTGTATTGGTTGTTCAACTACATTTCCATTACTAAAGGACTTGTGGCCACAAGTGGTGTGACAATAGGCCTAGCAGCAATGCCACAAATGGAAGTGGGAATATTAATGGCAATGGGACCACTAAAAGTGGTGGAGTGACCGAAAGTGGTGGTATTGGCCCTTCTACTAATATGTGGGGTCCTTTGCTCACATTTAACCCAATTGTGGAATGTTTCTAAAAGTTACAATAGAATTACCAAAGGATTCAAATTGAAAAATTATGAAAAATATAGGAGTTTTGTTGTAAGCCCCATGAAAGCTAATAAAAGGCCTATGCATTTGAATGCATAGGTTGATTAAGGTGACACAAGGCGTTACAAAAGCCTTAATAGTTTAATTGTGGTGTGGGATCATGCATAAGGAATTTTGGCATTGAGTGCGGGATGCCATGTTATTTCAACTTGGACAACCCATTTTGGCAAGGGTATTATGGTTATCATAATGAATCAAATTGAACATGGTATAGGAACATGTGGTCACCCTTAGGTTCAATAAAAAAAACCTAGGGAATTTTTCAACAGTGGTGGTTCAACAACCACAAGGCCAACCCAATAAGGCCACACCCCAAAAAGGCAAGGGACCCAAACAAGAATCAAGTGGTTCCCTAGCATATTTAGCAAAACAAAGTGGAGAAGACCAATGTCGAAGGTGTGGTGGGCCTTATAAGAAAAAGGTTTAACTTGATCCATCATAGGCCACAACCTCCAACCTTAAACCCAACATGTTCTTGTTGCAATGCATATGGGCATGATGTTAATCATTGTTTCATACTTCACCCAAAGTTACAACATGGTTAATCATAGAACAACAATGTCAATAATGGTTAAGGTTTTGGGAAAGACCAAAAAAGGAAAGTTATGACCAACAAAGGGTTGACCACCAAACCGGCTCAAGGCCAATTTAACGCCATGGAGGCTAGGTTTGCATGGAAGCTTTAGTCACCAACATGGCAACCTAAGTGAAGTTTAATGCATATGAGTTAGGGAAAGCAAAGGATTGAGAAGACATTTAATCTTTAAGCTTAAATGTTGACCCAAGATTCTTTTGTGGAGTTGGATTTTCAAACTTAGTGGTTTGAAATGAAATTATGCTACATATGTTATGAAATAATGGGTCATGGGTAGTAGATGATGGAAATCATGTCATGTTTCAAATCCTAACAAAATGATTTCGATAGCTACATTAATGACAAGAATGGGTGTTGAAATGTTAGAACCACAAGGTGTTAATGAAAAATTGGATCCTCGGCATGGTGAAGCTCAACATTAAATTTGCCTCCCAGAATCCTTTGTGTACACCATCCCCAACCCCATGGGGGCATCATTGTTTAATAGTGTGTTGGGTGCATTGAGGAGGATGTTTACTTTCACTCTAAACCTAAGGCACCAAACACCATTGTTTTCTACCAAGATTTTGGTTATTTTTAATATTCAATTGGTGGATGTGTTTGTTTGGTTGCCATATTATGTGAAGGTGGGGAAAGTCAAAGGATGGTGGTTTCATCAACTCAAGATTCATTATGAACTACAATTCCCCACATTGTCTTTTAGGCCAACTTGACAAATATTTTTGGAAGTTCATTGTGACATGTTATATTTACCAAAATTTAGGACCTCCCTACACATCCCACCAATGATCAAGCAAGAATCATTTCTAATGTGGCAATGGTGCATAATTAAAATGGTGTATTTTAGTTAAAACAAGCATTGACATGGCGATATCAATCCCACATAGTTTTATTGGACTAAAATGTTCAATTGTTAATGTTAGGCAAAGTGACAATGGAGGATCTTGAACGAATTGATATGGATGTGGAGGCATGCCCATATAGGATTTTGGCATCTATGGGCAAATCAAAGAAAGCTTGAAGATTAATCAAACTAGAGATTGTGATTCAAATTAATCCCAACAAACTAATACACTATACTATAATGCAACTTCAAACAATGGTTGCACAAGTATGTCTTATGACATATTGGTTGTAAGGGTGATTTTGTATCCCTTAGGGATTACCTTGGACTTTTGGAAGGAAACCACATATTACCAACCATGATGGCAAATAGGAATTAGGCATAAGGTTTCATTGCCAATGAAATTTATTGGGGGCGAGCAAGAAAATCCAACGAGTCCATTATGTTGGTTGTATTTCCAAACCTTCCACATGGGTTTGAGTTATTGAAGGGTAATATTCATGATTAAGATGCATCTCCAAATGGTGAGTTGATGATGTTAAGGCCACAAAGGATTCATTCATATAAGATTGCACATTGGATCCCAACCCACCATGGGGCACATTGACCAAGTTATAGGCATTGACTAATCATTATTCATTAAACTTAACACAATTTGTTGTCATTAAACCCCACATACTCTTGTGGTTGCAAGTAATGGGCCACCATGATTGAACCCATTAAATACGAAGGTTATTCAATGGGATATTCTCAAGGAATGTATAACATTATTGGAGTTATTTGAAAGTAACAACGTCAATATAATTATAATATTACATGTTAGTGTTCTGATTTGACGATATTATTAGTATAAAAAAATTCACAGTCCAAGCTTCCATGCATCATGACACGCCCCCAAATTCCTTAAAGGACCCAAAAGTGGGTCCCATAATGAAACAATGGAAAAAAGAAAAGAATTGGGGCATGTTCCTTAGTTTGCAACACTTTTGGGGTAGGAGGGCATGTTGAAATTCCAGGATGGGATTAGGGTGAACTCACAAGCAAGAGTTCGAGATGAAATCAACTTGCACAACCAAGGAGAGAAGGCAGTTAGCAAAATTGAATGCAAGTGATACGACGAATTTACTAAAGACAACTTCAAACACAAGTTTTACATGATTAACAACCTTTGGGAGGAGGCACAACTCCCTTCCCTATAATATATTTTGTGACTTTTTGTAGGGGCTACATCCAAATGACATTTTTTCCCAAGACTCCCAAGTGGGAGTCCTAAAATTAAAATTTGTTGTCCCAAAATTGTGGACGTTCATATCTTCCTCAAATCAAGCTTGTTTGGAGCATGCAGAAGCAATATCTTATAGCCCTTAAAAAGATCTTTTCAACAGTGTATTGCACGCTTCAATCAAAGATCATTTGGCCCTTGCTCTAAAAGGATTTGTAGTCATGAATCAAATTTTCAATATGACTCCCATACATTTTTTTTATCATTTATCATCATGCATTTCAGGTCTAAATGAATAACACGAGGGTACTTTAGGCGTCTACATTTTGAAAATTTTCCAATGGTATCTTAAGGGCCCAATTTGGTGTTTGTTTGTTTTTTCAACCAAGTTTCTAATCATTTGGAACTCCTGCATGAGTGCAACTCCTAAACAAGTGGGAGTGCACTTGGGAGTCATTGGGCTCCATCTCTTGCATCCTCCCCCACTTGTGAAAGTGCATTTCATTCCTAAACATACACACTTGGTTTCATGTGCCCTTGCACTCCACATTTAATCACGAACCCAATGTTAGGGTTGCGACACATCATATCATGACAACATTACCCCAATTTGTTGCCAACATTGATTGTTCAAGGTTATCAGTGTGCCTTATTGAACAATGTTATTTTGTTAAAGGCATTAAATTTGGTTAAGTTTGGGCCAACTAATTTGGTCATTTTAGGATGGCTACATGTTAAGATTTTTCATAGGTTAATAATACATGCCAAGGACTTTCACACCCCATATCAAAAAAAAGTATAGAAGGTGATTCATGTTTTGCAATATTTGCAGAAGACACAAATACACATGTGTGTATACTTGTTGAAGAATGTCACACCATTTAAAATTTTTACGCTAGTTGTTTTAACAAGAATGCACAAATTAAGGTTTGATTGATAAGTTAATGCAAGTGGATGTTGTTATAATTGCTTCACACACCTATCAAATTTTGTTTTTATGGACTAACGTAACACCATTAAAGGTGATCCAACCAATATCAACTCATTTCTAGGTCACACAGATGTTTGAAGGATGACATATTGGATTGGGGATGTCATTCATGTGCAGAACCCATCATGATGAGTGACCACCTATGGTCAGTAATGTTAAACTTCCACAAACAACATTACCAATCTTGTTGAGTTTTCCTTATTTTCATGCATTTAGAGGTGGAGAGCCTTGGGATGACGTGGGACTTCAATTCATCCAATATGGAGGAACTACATGTAAATGAAAAAGAGTGAGCCATGGGCTTCCACATTAACACCACAACCATGCCAAGCATTTTCGAAGGACCTTGTAAGCAAAATTTGGGCAAGTTATGGACATTTATTGCTTCACGTGGCTTTTTAGTTTGCTTTTAGCTGAACAAACACATTTGGCACAATCTTGCCCACACTCACCCTACACATACATTTGTTGCATTGTTAGTTGGGACCACCATGTTGATGCAAACGACAAATGATGTTGTAACATTGTGAGTTGTACATCCATGGCGTACATGGGGTCATGAATGCCAAGAAGGATTTATGGGTGTTGGGAAGGAAGTTGGTGACATGGGAGTGCCAAGATAATGCGATTGACACCTCCAAGTATTCTACATAAAAACCACAAGTTGCATTTTCAACTTCAAGCAATGGGGATAGTTTGTCATCTTAGCCCAAGGTATTATTGATTGTGATTAAATGAAAACTATATATTGGTCCAACAATTAAAGGAAGTGAGATGTACACAACATGATGGTTATTAAATTGGATGATGATTGGTAGATTATGTTAGATGTTTTGACTAAACACCGTATGTGCGGGGATTATTATTTGGTTAACAAACAAACCCACTTAATTTGACAAATACACCATGCCCCTATTGGAGGAAACTCTTGATGCCTTAAAACAAGCCAATGTTTTAGTACCTTGGACTTGCAATTTGGTTATCATCAGTTGCCATTGAAGGTGACAAGGTCAAATGGCATTGGGGAATTGATCTTCATGGGAATCATTGTTTGTACCAATGGAGGTTTTTACCGTTTGGTTTGAAAAATGTCATGTAAAATTTTACGTCATGGATTGATTGTTGGCAAATTTTAATTTTGTCAAATGTTACATTGATGACATCATTATTTTTAGATTGACCCTAAAAGATCGCATGAATAAATTGCAATATATATTAAGATTTAAAGAATATAACCTTCAATTTCATCCAAGCAAATGCCATTTTTTTCATATTCAGGTGGAATATTTGGGTCATATGATTTATTTAGGTGAATTGGAGGTTCAAAAAGTCGAGGTTAAAATGATTTCACAAGTTCCCCAAGTAATGAAAATTAGTCAGTTACAAACCTTTTTAGGTTTGTGTAATTATTATTGGAGGTTTGTCAAAGGGTTTAACACCTTTGACGTAGTTGACAAAGATTAATTAGTAGTACATCTAGGGTGAAACACAAAAACATGCCTTTTGGTAGTTGAAGGCCCAGTTCATTTTCATTTTCATTTTGAGATGACCCTTATAAGGATGACCATTCCAATTACACACTAATTGGAACACCTTAAGGTTGGGAGTGACATTCACCCAACTTGATGATGATGGTTTGTGGTGGCATATGCTAATTAGTCCAAATAAAATTCATATGAAGGGGAATGTTTTGTTGTTGTTTGGGCAATTTCATCATTATGGTGTTATCTTTATGCTAGTTCTTTCACTTTAGTTATTGACCACCAACCATTCAAGATTTTGATAGAATATGATCAATTCATAAACCATTATATTATAGGATTATGATTATGATATTATCCATAAAGTTAGTAAGGTCAATTGAAACGATGAAGGCTTGAGTTGGAATCCGAGTTCCAATAAGGATGATATTATAAAAGCTTGTTAGCATGAGGATGCATATTTGGAAACAATACCAAGATGGCATGCCTTCACATACATATGTACCTTGTTGAGGTGCATCCTTAATGCACCTCAAATTGACATGAACAACAAAAATTCCCATTGTGCGAACACTAAGCCAAAGGGTGATGGCATCTTGGATATACATAATGATACACGCTATAACATATTTGCAAGTAGGTCAAGTTTTGATTGGATTAGCACCCAAAGAATGAACCATGTTATGCATAGGGCCAAGTGGTTCATTGGGAAGATAACTCCGTCCTATCAATGTGGGTAAATGGATAAGTGCAAATGCCCTTTGCCCATAACAACATGAAAACCTTGTGCGATATGCTTAAAAAAAGTTGGGGCCATTTTGGGGTCTATCATATTTATAGTTTGTTCATGACACAATATTGGTGGCGAGCGATACAACTACAAGTTCAACAATTTTTGTTTTGGTGTGTGGTGCGTGATTAAATACAAACATCATTCAACACACCTACACTTCATTTACAACCATTTTTCATCATGGGGCTTGGGTATCAATGGAGTTTGAATTTGTTAACCCACGTAAGTTGATATTATGACACAACCAATATTTTTTGGTTATGATCAAATGCTTTTCAAAGTGGCTAAAGTTGGTGCCATTGCCAAATTGAATAGTGAAGGTGTTGCATATGCATTTTTGAATAAAATAATGTTCATTATGTTTGGGGCTTTAACCAAAATATGAGTTGACCGAAGTATGAAATTCCATGGGGAGTTTGAATAGTTGTGTGAAAAGGAACTGATAAATCATTGCATTGCTTCATGAGACCATTTTGAAGTAGACACATTAGCTAAACATATGGTGTAAACCTACGAAATGGGGTTTGTGGAATTATGGGCCTCAAAAGGGCCATACTATAAGTTGGGATCTACAACTACTATGGGGTATAGGTTTAGTTGGAAAACATTCCATACATTTTTTTCACCATATTTTTTACTATTTGATTGTGAGCTTAAGCTACTACCCTCAATCCAACGAGATGTGATAACCATCAACAATTTGGATGATCCAAAAATGTGGCTCCATGCATTTAAATAATGAATAATTTTGTATTGATAATGCCCATGGTTATGGAGAATTTGGCAAATCCTCAACACTATGATACACTTCAATATGCCATTATTCAAAGAGCTAGATATCAACATTAAATTCATAGCTTTGAATTGGGAAATTATGTGTACTTGTAGTAAACAACATTGATTAATTATTTTAGATATGACTATGAGACATGTTATTTTGTAGGTGCAACAAATTATACTTTTTAATGTGTTATTGTTGGAGAGTTGAAATGATCAAACATGAAAGGACCATGTGTATAATTGTGCACCATGTCATCTCCCCAATGTGAATAGTCAAATTGACCCATCTTTAGCATCATTCCTATTGAACTTCGTCGTATGTTGTGTGGGCAATCTATAGGGGTTGCCATTATGTTGGTGCGTGATTCATGTTCAAGGGTTTGGCATATGGGATGCCTTACACCATCCTTAGACAATGTACTAGTCGGGAAATGGTTTTGCCTTTGATACATTTCATAAACTTAAGATCCTATTCCTAAAGTTAAAATATAATAAGGAGTGCACCTTTTTTTTTTCCTCAAGGTGATTCACATTTGGTTGAAGATTTGAGGGACTACAATTAGGCAACTAATGATGAGGTTCACATTGGCACTTGGCCTATTAGTCCTTGCACTTAAAAATCAAGGTGTTCATTCCTAAGGATTTGCAAAAAGGAATTCTTACATTGTTATATGGCTTAAGGGGACCTTCACACTAAATAGGGGGGCGCAGATGTTATGCACTCTTAAAGAGGGTTGTTATGTTATTATGTTTGTGTGTGTAAACAATGATGGTTGTATGTGACAATATCATAACACATGACAATTTGAATATGAGGTTCACAAGTATTTGTTTATTCTTTGAATCTTGAAAAGAACCCCAAAATGCATTAAATAGACACCTCTACTTAGGATATGGTTCAACATATGCATGACATTATTTTTGAGGCCACAAAATTTGTTGGTGGAACAACCCAATACTTGTCACTTATTTATGATGAGGTAAGTATAATTGACAACCAAAATTAATTGTTGGGTCATGCTTATATGGCTTCAAATTGGTTGTGAATACCAATCCTCGTGCCCCTTGAGCATGCGATGGTTAGATCAAATGTTGATAATCTTATTAAAGTCCATATGTAAGCCTTGACACATGAAGGAGGTTTCACAAAAAAATTGATTGACAATAGGTTTATAAATTTGGTGTTGACGGGATTTTTATTTTCCAAGGCATTAGGTTAGGTGTTGTTCAATAATTTTTTGATGTTGGGCTGCACATTCCATGGGGGTTCACTCTATATGGTTCATAGAACTAACCTTATAGTTCAAACTTTATCACATTTGTAAATGGTAAGTAAAATTGAAGGTTTGTTTTAGACCTTGTATAATTATTTTTTGAAAAGCCTTAACATGCAGTTGGAATTTACAAAGCTTGTACATCTTATGGAAACCAAAGGGGCCAAGATTTTGAAGAATGTCAAAACTTGTTGGATATCTATGCAGTCCCTTGTTTGATGTGTTATGGTGGAATGCAGAACTTTGTTGATGAAGATAGCCATTGATGGCCCTACCATTGACAAAGCAAAGGTAAACAACCTTCTTTTGTGATGTGTAGATTTTATTGGATCTTGTTGCCATTCTCCCATTGTTGCAATTAGTCAACAATGTGATAAATTTTAGTTAATCACATGACATTTTGATTTGTGATTTTATGGCAACAACAAAAGTGTGCTAAGGGGAGATATATGAATTATACAAACTTGAATGTGAGGTTCAAATTTAATGCATTTGAAGATACAAGGTTCTATTGTGTGTTAAATATGATTCAATAATCATGTGTTGCATAGAACATTTGACATTTGATGTGAATTAACAACATGTTTGGGTTGCTCATTTGAATTTGCAAATTGGTGAAGTTTTTAATGTGACGAGGGAGGTTTATGTTGTAGTTATCATGCAAAATGTATAGGTTTAACCTTAAACCTTAACCCCCTTTCTCATTTTGTTTATTTTAATTTTATCCATTTTGTTTTGCATTGGAATGAACTAAAAAGTGGATGTGGGGGTTTTAGGAGTTGTTGATTTCCTTGTTGCAAAATTGCAAGTAAGATTCCTTGTTCATAAGGTCATTGATAGTTTAGGTGTGGTGTACCCACTATATTGGTTGCAATGTGATGTGGAAAAAAGTATTCGCAAGCACTTGGATATGATTATGACAACCTTTTTGTCACCCAAGAAGTTGGGCAACGATGATGCATGGGTGCTTGAGGTTCTTTCAACAACTTCCCTTGACATTCAATAATTTATGTTCAAGTTGGGCATGAAATCAAATGCATATGTTGTCATGGTTAAACCATTTGATGTGAATCCTTTGATGACCTCTAGGATATTCTTTGAATGTCCAAAGTGTTTGCATGTTCTTTTTCAAAGTACTTCAAGTTGATTGAGATTGCCATGGTTCAAGTCTTTGGTAGCATTGAATATGAGTGATGTTTTAATTCTTTGGCATTTTGCAAATCCAAGTTGCACAACCAACTTGCTACCAACTTGGGTTTGGTGGTCAAAATGTTTTCCCAAAAGTTTTACACATTGCATAATTTTTCATATGTAAAAAGTTACATTACAATGGTACATAAAATGTCCTTGATATAGTATGGAAGCTTAAATTTTAAGCTCTCTAGTCTCAATTCAAAATTGTTGGTTAGTTTTTAAAAATGTGAGGTTGGTGATCCCAAATGGATACCACTTCTTATTTATAACTCAACCTTTTATTTTCAAGTTGTTTTTATTGTGATTTCAAGGTGGTTTTGTATTTAACTAACCTTGTTTGGAAAGACATTTTTGTTTTGCAATGAGCAATTTAAATGGTTCAATTCCCTCCTAAGCAACTGTATTTATTTGTCTCCACTTTGTGAAACTTGTGTTATAAACTTATATGCACATACATTGTGGTTTGTTGTGTTGAATTTTGAGCAATGAACATTACGATTAAGGATCTAAAGTCTCCATGATTTAGTAGCAGGTTACATAAATTTCTCATTTTGAGAATTGACAAGAGCAAAAAATCCTACAACAATCTGGCCCATGTAGTCAGAAAGGACCACTTTGAAAAAATAATAATCACCTAATTAAATTCCAATTTCTGTTAATCTGGAACCAAAAATTACTTAATCTTATGGCATGCTGGACTTCAGCTCATTGCAACCAGTCACCAGCCTAGCAACACAAGGGTAGAAACAGTACCCAAATGTCATACTATTCTCAAAGAACTTTTTAAAAATAATTTAAATTATAAAATTATAAAATTATATATTATAAAATATTATTAAAAAAAAGTGCACAAACGAGGATTTTTACACCTACTCATTAAGAGGGAAAAGGATCTTCACATGTACATAGACTCAGGTGTAAAAAACTTTTAAAATTTCATCTTTGTACTTGAACACACCTCCCTTGGGAGAATTTCAAGTTTGTCAGATTTTAGGGATCTTACAAAAACCTAAGATGCCTGCCTGGGCACGTGTGTAAGATAGATTCTGAAAATTTCAAAAGTTCTTTACATTAGGGAAGGAACAAAAGGAACCCCTTTTGGGCTCATCCTGGATTCAAGCCAAGCCTCAGGCTATATTGCCCTTGACTGGCCCCCAAAATCCAGAAAGAACCTTCAAGGGGTTCCTTATCCTACACGTAATTTCTCTCCAATGTTGATGGAGTAAACATAAGGGAGGGCAAAAAATTCAATAAAAACTGATGGCGGGAACCATCACACGAGAGACATACAGGAAGGCCAAAGAAAGGCCAAAAGATGCACATCTCGCAAGAACCAAAGAAGGGAAAGGGCTAGTCCTTCTCATGGTAAGAAGGTACTTCACCCACAGCCTCTCTAATGTCATCTATATGCAAATCAGGAGATTTAATAATAATAGAAGGTTTAGAATAAGCATTTCCAAGTGACAAAATCTTCCTCTCCATAACAAAGGTTAAAACATGATGAAAAACAATATTAACATGTTATCTGAAAAACTAAATGTAAAAAAGACAAAGACAAATGACTTCCCAATCGTTTATCGTGAAAAAAACGAACACACTCCCCTAATGGAACAATCCATATCATGGTAAAATGCGTGATACACCTCCATGACCATTGAAATAAAGTGATAAACATAATAAAGTTATCCGTAAAGGAAGACAAACACAAGACCATGACCCTGAGTTTGGTTATGCACAGGGTGAGATTAAAAAAAAAGGTGCAAAAAAGTTCATTAGCATTCAAGGGGGGCTGAAACTCAGAAAACCATCAATTTTGGTAGTAAACTTCAACCTTTCTTTCCTTTTCCTGAGCGCCTCCACTGCTGCTACATATATTTTTCACTGCTCCTACTTGTACAATTATTATAATTAGTCTCGAATCTTGTGCATCAAATCCTGAGTTTCAACATTTCATACTGAGATTTAATAAAATGTCTTTACTGTACGGATACCACTGAAAGAGGGGATAGGGGTGAAAGGAGGCCCAGAGACAGGGTGAAGACAGGGTTACTTTACAGATAAGTCTAATATCGCTCCTCTTTCCAAAGAGTAGGGTCACCTTTGGAGCTGGGCGTTCCCAAAGTAAGCAAGAAAATGCTTTCCAAGAGGGGCATTCCCAAAATAAGCACCTTGCTAGTATTGAAATTGTGGGTGGGAGGTGATTTCAGGGGGAGGGTTCAACATACAAAAGATCAAAATGGTGTCTTGCTTTTTGAGCATGAAATTTTCCCGCAAAGCTTAAAGTGCCTCACTTGGGAACTCACAATCTTTTTCTGAACACAAAAGCTTGAAGAAACAAGAAACGTAAAAGAAAGTCACAAAAAAAAAACTTAAGCTTACTCAAAAAATGAAAAAAAATGAAAATTCTTCTTTTTCAAAAATAAAATAAAATCCTTGAGCCCAAAAATCAAAACCAGATTTTTGAAAAAAAAATCTCCATCCAACTTGGGTTCTCAAATGAGTTTGGAACTAGACACAAAGTCCAATTCCAACTACTGGCAATGCGATAACAACAGGAGGAGGCTAATTCCAATCTGTTTCCATAACTGGGTCCCCCTTATCTGCTGGTTCCTGTTCCATTTGGTTTAGAAATGGGACCCAGTTCCAAACTTTCGACTCCAAAATAAATCCCACCAAAACAGAGCTCAAATAACTAACTAACTGAGTCCACCCAGGTAGCCTAACCAGCCCAGAGTGATTTGAATTGAATGCACCTCACCAAGTAGAACTTCACATTTCAAATTTTATTTATTTTTTTATTTAATTTCAAGAATATTAAAGTTAGAAAAAAGTACCCCTTTTTTTCCAAAAAAAAAGAAGGGGCCCAAAAAAAAAAAAAAAACCCAACCTCATGCTTTTGTAAGATTCTTGAAATTTAGAAAAGTTCTTTATTATGTTGGGGGAAGGAATCCCTGGGTTAGGCTCTTGCTGGGTTTTCGGGTCCAAACTCAGGCAATACTGAGTAGTGGAGTGTGTTTTTTTGGGGCCCCATTTTTGGGTGGTTTTCATGAGTGGGCCATGATCCCCACAAATGATTTAGCTTTAAAGGCAGGCAAGGCTACAAAACTGTCCAAAACGGTAGAAAACTAACAGGAAAAACTGCTCTACACAATAGAAATCTCGGGG
>Ga0116229_10008632_pt1 | contig 15767 bp, 6 predicted proteins | sample S1TSphgellanicum_3_FD_87313 | JGI IMG/M metagenome (GOLD analysis project Ga0116229, IMG submission 87313) | Host-associated microbial communities from peat moss isolated from Minnesota, USA - S1T2_Fc - Sphagnum magellanicum MG | ecosystem: Host-associated > Plants > Peat moss > Unclassified...
CTTCAGTGGGAGAACCCTTCTTGAAATGAATGATGGCCCTAGTATTTTTTGGAGGTCAAATTCCACTTTAGAAGGTGCCATCCAAATATACTTAGTAAAGTTTTGGCAGGTCTTTACGTGTATCAGAACACCCAAGTGCAACCTTGTGGTGACCTAATATTAATCGGTCGACTTTATTGTTGCCCAAACTTATGCACAACATTAAACATAATTAAACAAAGGAATCGTGGAATATATTATTATCATATCAATCTAAAAATTTTAATAACTTTGTAATCTTATTTTTTTAATTAGACTTGTGCAATATCCTTCTCACATGTTAGAAATTATAAAATAAATTTAGGCTACTTTTCCTAGAATATATTAAATCCAAATATGTTATAGGTTTTAATAAGAGAAAGATTTTATCTTTTTTATTAGATTTTTCTTTTTTTCTTTTTCTTTGTGGAGGAATTTCACCATCTCTTTTCAGAAAGAAAAAAAGGGGGGGGGAGAGAGAGAGGAAAAAGGAAAAAAGTATGAAGGTTAAAAAGCAGAAAAGGTCCTAAACCATCTTTCTCTGAGGGATTTTATTAATTTGGTGTAAAATGACAAGCATGTTTGATCAACAACAATTCCCAATAAATTGAACCAGTTTGGAAAGCATGTCAATGGATGCAAATAGGGTTTAAGAGATTTCCTTCTGCTTGAGAACATTTGATATGAGTAAATCCCTATTCCCTTGTGGATTGTACATGCAAATGTCGTAGTAGTACCTCGGCAGCTTCAACACATATATGTGAAATGACTTTAATTAGTTTCAAAATTTTAAGTAAAAAAAATTTGGCAATTCAACATTTTCTTTCACAATTTTTTTTAATTTGAAAAAAAACCCTTTTAAAAAAAATTAAATAATTTTTTAAAACTTGAAATTTTCAACATTTCTGAAAATAATGAAATCAATGTCGAAGCTGCCAAGGTAGTAGGGTACCCACAAACCATTGAATTGTCAAACATGAGATGAAAGTGTTAAGGGAATGGGCAAGCCTTTGATGACTCTGCAAAGGTATCTGGCCACCTCACAGAGTCATCCAGGGCATGCCCATTCCTGTTTATAAATAAATGATTTTGAACATGGAAAATTATGGTCACCACGAAGGGCAACTAACAACTATGTTAAATTATGAATAGTGACAAGAACATGTCAACAAGGATGAGATTTCTCTAATTTTTGGAACTTTGAAAACTGCCATAAAATGTCCTCAAAACAAAACTGTTTACATAATAAAAAAGTTATTCATAACGTGAAGCGATTAGGTAGGGGGCGAGAACGGCCAGTTTTGGCATAATAGGGCATCAAATGCGTAACTGGGAATGAAATTTTACGAAGGACCCAAACTAGTTTTTCCACCAATTTCGGTGGTAAACTGAGTTTCATCCCCTCTTGCCGTTTTCCCTGAGCGCCTCCACTTCTTCTCCTGCATATATTTTCAGTGTCCACCTGTAACAACTACTATAATTAGTCTAAAACCTTGTGCATTATGCTGAGTTTCAGCATTTCATACTGAGATTTAATAAAATTTGCCGATACCACTTGAAAGAGGGGGTAGGGGGTAAAAAATAGAGGGGATAGGGGGTGAAAGACAGGGTAACTTTCCGGATAACTTTAATAAGAAGTGTTTGCAAGTATAGCCTTGTTCATCATGGGTTCTTTTTTTCCTTTTTTTGGCAAAATTTTCACAACTTGGCGAATTGTTTTTAGACTTTTAAGAAACACACAGAAAAATATTTTTAGGGATTTTTTTGGCCTTTTTAGAAATATAAATTAAATAAACTAGTCACATCTAGGACTAGAGGGGAATTCTAAGTTCTTGCCCAAAGATTGAGGGAGGCTTCTTGCTGAAGAAGCTATATATACTTCCAATGTTTTTACTTTGCTTTGAAGACATTCAACCTACACAAGCGAATCCATTCAAGTTGACATCATTGGTTGGCAAGTGGACCTTGAGTAGCCTAGGATCATAGACATGAAACCTCTTGAAGTAGTTGTGGCCCATGTGGGGTGCAACAAATGTTTTGTTGGATTGAAGATATCATACAAGAAAGGGTATGCTTTAGTAACAACTTGTGTTCTTTTAGTCAATTTTTGTGGTCTAACCCAAGTCATGGTCCTCCATTGGAAACGAGGTATGAAAGTAAAATGAAATATATAAGTGCCCATCTATATTTTCATCCACGTGCTGGGACCAAATATAAAAATCTGGCATGATTCTTTTATTTGTGATTGAATAACTCAAATTTTATTTTAATTTTCTCTTTTTTTGACCTTTAATTTCATTTTTGGGTAAAATTTTGCTAGTAAAAAGAAGTGAGTGTAATAAAGTTATTCATAAAATAATCCTCACTTTGGGCCTAACTGCACCCCACTCATCATTTCTTTTGAGTTTCGCATAAAGTTCACCAAAGTGAGTGAGGATCACTTCTCAAAACTAAAGATGAACACCCCAAGTGGTCACAATAAAATCTATTCTAACCATATCCTAGTCTACCTAGGATATTGTTGTCTAGATTTAAGGGCTATCTAAGGTAAGGGATAATTAGGTTAAAACTTAACTAAAAGTTACCTATGATCTATCTATGGAACTATTAAAGGGAATATTTATGTTAAAATTTACCTAGCATAATTAAGACCTTTTGCATTATGATAGGACCTATTAAAGGCTACTCTTGCATTATGATAGGACCTATTAAAGGCTACTCTTGCATTTGATAGGGTTTATATATAGGCTACGTAAGGACTACCTAAAGGCCAACCAAAGTTAGCTCATAACCCTTTATGTAAACCTTAAATAAAATTTTAAGTAGTTTTTAGGTATCCCTTAAGTCCTTAGGTAGTCCCTATGTAACACCTTAAATAATCTTTTTGTAACCTTTTATGTAAATTTTTTATAGCTTTCATCCTAGATAGCTCATAGGTAGGCTTTAGTTAGCTCTTTTTAAAATCTTTAGGTATTCCCTAACCTAAAAAATCTCTAACTAGTCCCATAGGTAGGTTCTATCTAAACTTTAGATATCCCATAACCTAAGAAGGCTCCTACATATCTCCCTAGGTGGTCCTTAACATAGCCCATTCTTACATTATGAATTAACCCTAAGTTGCCCCCTAAATAACCATTAAGTATCTTTTGATCTAATAAATTCTTAATTAACCTCATATTTAGATTATATATAACCCTTAAATGACCTTTCTAGGTGTCCCATAACTTTCGTAAAGCCTTAGGAATCTAACATTTAGATAATTTCTAAATGGCCTAGGTTGACCCTATGTAGCTTTTTAAGTAACCTTTAAGTTTCTCATAACCTAAACAAATCCCTAGATGTTTCTTATGTAATCCCTAAATAGCCCCTTAAATAATTATCAAGTATCCCATAACCTAAGTAAATCCTTATGTGTTTCCCAAATAACCTCTAGGTAGCTCTCTAAGTAGGGCTAATTATGTAGCCCCCTCTTACATTATGATTTGACCTTAAGTAAAAACTAACTTATGTTAGATTTAGTGTGATTGAAATAGCCTCTTGCATAATCTTTAGGTATTCTCTAACTTAAGAAACCCCTAGCTACATTCTTAAATAGGCTTTGTGTAATACTTAAAATCCTCCTTGGGTATCCCAAGCTCCACTCCTAAATAGGCTTTGTGTAGTCCTTAAAATTCTCCTTAGGTGTGCACCTAGGTAGACACAAGCAAAACACAAGAAACATGAAGAATTTTAAATCATCCTAAATTGAAAAGGAAATTTGTAATTTCCTTCTTTATTATTTTCCTTTGGTGCATTCCCATCTACATTTTGATTGTTGACCCCAATTTCAATGAAATACAAGATGCTGCTCTTGAGTTTTATTGTTTTTGAAGATAACTTCAATATACATTTTCAAGTTTTTTGTGATGTTTGTAGTTGATGAAACTTGATTTTAGGGGTGCCTTGGACCAAACACTGACATCTTGTAATGTGTGATTGTGCTAAAAACTTGTTTGTGTTCCTCTTGAAAATAAGAGATTTTCTTTATAGGTATCATTAAAAATGGCATCAATCTATCAAGGAAGTTTGGTTGTTTGTTTTCTTTGTATGTCATGCTAAGATTTGAAAATCCATAGGGCCTCGTCACATTCTTAGTACTCTTGAGAAGCCTTTGACAAATAAAGGAGCACCAAGGTGATTTTGTAATGTTTAGACCTATGGTACAAAATTTATTGGATATTGAATAATTTTGTGAAATTTATTTATTTATTTTAAACTTAGAACTCAAAATTGTATGGAAAGTGGGGTGCACTTTTGATATTGTTGGAAAGCCCCTAGTGCTCATGGGAAAGTTCAATAATGAATCATTTTTCGATGTAAAGTGTGGGAAATATTGAATCTTGAGACATGTTTTCAATTTAAAACATTTTGAGTGAAAACATACATTTCAAACTTAGACTAAAAAAGGTGTACCATTTCCCTTTCCAAATTCATTCAATCGGGCCAATCGCACAAATTAAAGTTGTTGATTTTAATTATATTTATAATATCAAATAAAAGGTTTTTCTTTTCTTCTAAAGATTTTCAATTATATTTTTTCAATAAAAATTCAATCACTCAACAAACCACAAAAATATCACCAATTCCCCGAACTTATGTTGATGTGTGCATGCATTCAACTACCATTTGGATAAAAGTTAAATATCCCATTATATATCCACATTTTTTTTTGAAAATAGTTGAAAATTGGGGGGAAAAAAATAAGAAATATTGTGTCTTTATTGAAAGAATCATATATGTGAGGTGGTCACTATGGACCTACCTTATTATTTGAGGATAAGAACATCATGTAAAGACAAGGTAACATCATGACTTGAATGAATCAAAGTGTTGTTGGCATGTTCATCTATTCACAAATCCAATTTGGAATGGCCATGTGCAATAGATTCTTAAAGATACGTGTGTTACATTTTTTGTATTTTGTAATACTTGTCATTTTTAAATATTTAAATACCAACATTTGAACCCATACTTTAGGTAGGTGACTCATTTTCTTCATATCTATCTTTCTTCGCATATGAGTCTTCAATTTAATGTACTTGTACTACCTTGGCAACTTTCACATTAATCATACTATTTTCAGAAATTTTGAAATTTTCAAAATATTTTTATATGAAATAACATAAATTTATGAAGGGAAATGTTGAATCTTCAAAAAAATTTGTGAAATTTTTTTTTCCAAAATTAATTCATTATTCACCAAACATGTGTTGAACCTACCAAAGTATTACAATGTATCATTTTCATGTTTTCCACTTTTCAATATTTATTTCTATTTTATTTCAATTGGAATTTTTTTTTTAAAAAAATCTTTGATTGTTTTTTCCATTTCAATCCATCCCAACCCACATCAATGTTTTGAAATGTGCCTAACCATATATGCAATCGCCTTTGTTCCACAATGATCTTCTCATCAAGGTTTTGAAAGCTAATCCAATTTTATACAAAATGTTCCCACAACATCTTTTTGAAAAACATGCCTCCAAAAGTTAATTGGATTGATGTTTATAATGTTATATTGCACCTTAACCTAGAGAAAAAAAAATCATCTATAGTTTAAAACAAAAATAAAATCAATTAGAATGTAATGTTAACATTAACTAGCTTGCCTTCTCTCAAATATTTACTTAACAACAATTCCATCACAAGCTGAGTATGCTATCATTGTTAATAGCCACGAATTCTAATGAAAAGCTACCAAACACACATTCTTTCCACACAAATATGTTGACAAGGAAGTTAGGTCAAATTTTATTTATGAAAAATACAAATTTAGTTTACCAATATATGTACAGATGATATATATTGTAAAAGGAGAGATTTTTAAAAAATGTAGTTGTGAACTTGAATCACAAGAATCATGATGTACCTAATATGACATATGTTAATACAACATGCATTTTTATATGTTAAAGTTATCAAGTTGTTAATTTTTAATTTTTGGTTGTTGCACAACCTTGACAATTCTCCCTTTTAGGAATGTTTTGGATGACTCAAAATTTTAAAATGTAAAAATGTACAATCAATAATCTTCTTTTTATTTAATTATGGGTTATTATTATCGTCATATGTGTGCTTTGACAAATATTGATTTTTAAAAAATAATAATCACGAAATAAAGGCAAATAGCAAAAAACTTTCTAGTAGAAGATGTTCATTTCATTTCAAGTGGTGGTGAAGATTTGATAAATCATTAGGAATAATAAATATTGATTTTCCAAATCCACTTATATAAGAATGGCCTATGCAATTACAACATTTTCAAGGTGATCAAAAAATAGATTTTTTCATGGGCATACATCAAACACATGGGCATTCTTCAAGATCAATGGTTGTGTACAATACCTTTCATGGCACAAGCACCATGAAAAAACACATGTATGAAAGGAACATGAAAGCTTTTTATAGAAGGACAACAAATTAAAGGTTGCATCAACATAAATTGGCAAAGAAAAGGAAATTCCCTACCCCTTCTACCATCTCAAACTATTTTGGAAATCAAAACAAATATCAATAAAATCATGTTGCTCATAAGATGTTTGAGAAAAACTTGGCATTATATATAATTAAATCCTAATGAACCTTGTCATCTATTGATGATCCATTGTTGAAAAGATTATTATTGTGACAAAATGCAAGATGTGTTTTTTGACCTCACCAACAACTAACATAAATTTTCCTTCCAAATCTTGTACAATTTACCATGGATCATTATGTTGTTCCAACATGGAACTCATGTTTGTCTACCATTGTTTCATTTGACTTGTGAATGAATCATGGAAGATATTACAAGAAATCATGATTATTAATTTGGCTAACTTAATTAACTTGTCCATCTTGACTAAGATAAACATTCAACTTGATTGGAAACATGGGTAGCTAATGAATCATGTAAGTTTTGATCAGTCACATTGACTGATTTAACTAATTTGACCATCAAGTCAAATGGGTCACCTAATCAAATAGGTCTCAAAAATGACAACTTTGGTAAAAAAGGCCAAGTGTTTAATCAAATATGACATACATGGACATTTATGCATATTTCAATAATAACCACAATATAATCATTTTATGTGCATTTAAATGTAAGTTATTTACAAAAGTGTATTCATTAAAGAATATCATTATGTGTACTTTGGAAATAAGTTATGATTTTGAATGGCAAGGGTGAATTCACTTGGAATGTTTCAAAAATTTTGAAGTTCAATTCTTAACAATTATATGGCCATTAATTTTCTTTATGGAAAAACTTACTTCAATAACCTAAGTTCCAAGAAACAAACATTGATCTCTTTATTTCTTATTGGATGGTTTGCTAGTATCTTTGAAAGCTTTCAATTTGGTTTTCATGTTCAAAGGTCTAAAAATAAATATGCAATAGAATGTTATTTGTCAAGTTTCATTTCTCATGTATGTGCAATCACAAAAAATCATCAATATGTGATTTAAATATGTACTCGATTTCTATATTAATTTAATTGATTTATAACCAAAGACCCCTTTGTCACACACTTGGAAATAAATGTCCTTAACAAAAGACACACAATGTTGACACAAAAGGAGCCAAGGATAGTATAAATCATTTTATACATAACATTTTTCACACCAATAAAACATTGATGTACAAAGTCATTTACCCCTAAAATGTAACCATAAATGATATGAAGAATTGATTAAGAATTTGATGCCTAAAACATAAACTAATAAATATTTAACTATGGCAACAGATACAAATTGATAGTCTAGTATTCAATAAACATAATCATCAAGACCATTTTGGACTTCATTACATCCCATCACAAATTTATAGGTTTCATGCATTCGTTCCAAATCCATGTGAAATATGTTATTTCATGGGTTTGTATCGTTTAAACATGAATGTCATGCATTATTTAAACACAAAAGTTGTGTGCATGACTTTTTGTGTAAACAACATGAATAGACATACAACATCCATGTCTAAATAATATGACCAGACATATGACATTTGTGTTTAAACAAGGATCCGTTTACTACTTGCTACAACCAAAGATGAGGATGAATTTCAACCTCTTGCATTTTTTTTCAAACCAAAACAACATATATGTTCCCCAAAAATCATTTTGATCATGTTTTCACAATGCATAATGTTCAAGGTGTGCTTCAAATATGCATGAAAGAAAAGGTAAATTTCATTGTTCGCAAACACACTAATGTGTGATTTACTTACATAACAACATTTAACAATCATGACACAACAAACAACATCACATGTACAAGGTATTAGAGTCTTCAAATCTTTCTAATGACTAGGGTAAGTAACAAGGCACAAACTTTTTTTTAACCACTTAACTTCACCACAACAAACAATCAATATAACTACACAAAAGGCAATTTTACTCTTGGTCCATTAAACAACACCCCATAAATGGTAAAGGAGTTCCAAATTTTGAGGCAACCTCAAATGGTACTACAAACAACCTAACATATTGCATATAAGGTAAAGGGATTCATATTCATAATCAATAATGAAATGACTATCACATCATTATGAAAATCACCCAAATATACCACAATACACATTCATTATAACACAAAACAATATAGATATTTCTTCCCATGTCAAACAACCATACAACGAAATTAAATTTTAATAAAGGCATTTGCCAAATCATAAACACCTAGTAGATATTTAGTTTTAGGTTGGATGGTAATTCAAATTATTTTCAAAACACAATTTGGTATTAGAGTGGTAAATTATAATAACACAAGAGTTAACCTAAAATGGAATTGCAAACATCAATGCATATAACATAATAGGGTTATGGATTCATCTTCACAATCAACCTTTCAAAGTCTATAGGGGTAGATGGCATCATATAAAATCCAAGATCAACAACTATGGAATGTAATCAATATAAAAATATAGTTAGTGTTTCACCATGCAACAAACATCCATACCTACAACCCTCTTTACAAAAACATTCAAAGTCAATAATACATTCATAGTTCATGTATAAGATACAAGAACAATAACCACAGTTTCTAAGGAGATTTCAAAATCCAATTAAATGGCAAATTAAGTGGTAATCCATGTAACCACTTACATCAAAACTACGGATTGGTTAGGTATTTCATTGTAACACAATGGGCAATGTTTTCATACCTATTGGCATTTTTTTACAAATATTCAAAGTCAATAAATGCAATTGGTAGTTCACGTAAATGTGAGAATCCGCAACCATAGCTTGAAAGGAAGGACTTTAAAAAATCAAAAACTTTAGCAAATTTATAAGTGGTAAGGACCACAAAATTGTTTATGTCAACAAATGAACTTGTCACAATATAAAAACATTTATTACATATCACAATGGTAATCAATACAATGCAATGTGCCTTACAATTTTACATTTAGTTTTTAAAAACTTAAATCATCATAGAAACAATAAGTTGCAAAACACATACCTATTTGCTAATATGGAAAACGGTAAAATATGTTTTTTTTCTTTTAATGTCATGCACATGAACTAGATCATCCTTGTTTTTTTTGTTTTTGTTTTCCTAGTCAACCATTCCTCACATGTTCCTTTTCCCTTCTTGAAAAATCAACTGCAAAGATTCTTGTTGGTGTAGATCTATGTTTCACATGTCCATTGAAAGTGACACAATTTCTTTGATATGGGTGGTGTGTACTAAGGTAATGTCGATGCCCTTGATATACATTATTCTTAAAATGGGAGGAACACCTTGTATCCACCATTGGATCACGCAAAGGGTATGCCATATAACCTTTCATTTGACATCCCACAAGTAGCCCATATGTTAGATAATCATGTATGTTCTACATACAAATATTTCAAAGTGAAAATGCTTGTGACCTCTTTGGCCTTATCATGTCAATTGTTGTAAACCCTTTTCCATAAAATTTATAATTTTCCACCAAGGGCTGCAAATACACATTTGTGTTTTCATTTTTTATGAAATTTTTCTTCTAGTATTAATAATGTTAGCATGACAAAGGCACATATTATCGCCAACCAAGTGGCAAGTTGTAATTAAAAAGAAAGATCATCCAAGTAGTGATGTGAAGGATCATCCAACTCGATTTAATGATGAACACTTAAACATTCATTGTAACTATGAAATCAAAAGGAATTGATGGAAAACCTTACGAGAGACATTGTTTGACCCTTCAAACATGAGATGTAAAATTTAAATCAATAGTAGTTAGAAAAAAAACATTGGTTGTCAATCCATTAATAATTACAACAGTTGTCTAGGCCAAATGGCCTACCACCCAACTAGTAGCTAAGCATCAACAATCTTCTTCCTTTTTGAATTATCAGAATACATTTACATGTGTCCAAAATTGTCATTACAAGGAGTTTGCTCCTTTCACACCCATTTTTCTCTTACAACAAAATGCAACAACCATTTCAACCATCATAAGATTTGCCATGGTCATAAGCTTATGAAATGTGTTTAAAAATATCAAACCATCATCTTTAAAATGTCAACAATGACTTTGATGTCATGGCAACCCACATACATCATCTACTTGGACCAATAACATACATGGTAATTTTCTTAAGATCCAAGAAACCGATTATCCAAAAATTTGTGTCCAATTTCAAATTTGGTAGCTATCATATGAACACACATGTATACCAAATACATAGATAGATTTGAACATAAACACTAGAACATTGAATGGTTCCCTCACATCTAAAAAGTTCAATGCATGTGCCTGCATGTAAGAGATGACCATATTTCACATTATTTTCCTTACCTTCAAACTTTCCATGAGGAAATCAAGATGTTAAACCCCTCAATTGCCAAAGAAACCACTTGTGTAGTAGCAGTTAATAGTAATTTTTTCAATGCCTATTGCAATAATAAATTGAAGAATTGATCATGAAGGTTTAAAGGAGCCCAAAGGGGACCAAAACCTTCCCACAAAAGGAATAACCATTAATGTTACAACCTCCCTTTAGAATTTTCTACTTGTTCCTCATAACACAATTTTTATCTTTAATCCATGTACAACTCTAAATAGGTTTTAATAAAAATTAAGGCCCAATTATTGAAGATTGGAAATAACATAACATTTAAAAATGTGCATACAATTGTGCAAATGTTAGATTTGGTAGGCAATCATGCATAAACATGTAATATTTGTAATGTTCATTTTTTTTCTAGATTCTATAAGCTTCACACTTAGAGGCTAAAATCCTAAAAATGTACCATGTTTCCTTTCAAACACAATGCACATTGGATTTTGAAATTGTTATTATAGTTTGGAGGAACAATGTAAAGCAACGCATGTTTCAAAACTTGGACATTTGAGTAATTGTAAATGTCACAAAGGTGTTAGATTAGTGGTAACACAATAATGAAATGAGAGATTAAACTAAGTTCCCCAAAATATTGAACTATTAATTCATTGCAAGCCCTCCAATCATCATTATATTGGATGGTGATATGTTTTCGAAACTTGCAAGGTCTAGATTATTTATTAGCTTTCCACACCCTCCAAAGTGTCATTGCCAAATACTACTACTAAAAAACCCTTCCCACAAGACATTAGATTTTCAAGAGATAGATTATGGCAAATTTTCATCTTGTTCATATTTCGGTCATAATCCATGTTTACATACTAATTCACAATTCCATATATGGAATGGTACATTTAACCATGGACACAAATGATTTTTTTTCACATTCATTTTGATCAAAATTGTGCAAATGTTTATACCGAAATATAGGGGTACAATCCATTGCCCAAAAAAAGGGAAAACCTTTTGACACAAATCACCTACAATGGATTTTAACATCCATTGATTATCATGTATACAAACTTAGAGGTAGGAAACCACCATAGCCCCATGTTTAACCAAAAAAATCTTCTTTTTTGTAAGCTTCTTGGGCTTGGAGTTAATTTGATACGTAAGCCATGTAACCACATTCCTTCACAACAACATGAACTTGAAACATAACCTTGGATCTAACTATAAATAGTTTTTTAGAAATCATTCATTAAGTACAACCATAAATACATCCAAATCAAATCTATTAATCCATGAATCCAATAATCCAATGGTTGTAATGATTATATGATCCAAATTTTGCTTCAAAAATTGTGCAAACAAATTCCATAATGGATATACATTCTAGAATTGAAATTATAACTTGTTAGATTCAATGCCAAGTACTTAAAACATGCAAGAAATCATTGCACAAATTGGTTTGGGGATGTTAAGAACCAATTCATTTGAATTTGATTATTCAAATAATGGACTATTAATGATTAGATGTCATATTGAAAATCATATATATGTATAATAATCTATTAGTTGTAGTATTCTAGTAATCCATCAATCTAACAATATAATGGTTGTAGAAGTTTTATGTGGGAAATTCAACCACATTACACTTGGCCAAAAGACATTCTCAATGGATACACATCATTATATCTTACAACTTATTACATTTAGAGCAAAATAATTGAAACATGTAAGAAAACATCACATAATGTGGTTTGGGGATGTTAGAAACCAACTCACTGAATTTGATGATTCAAAAAGTGGCCTACTAATTGTTGGATGTCATGGAAATCATATATATGTCTAACTATCCATTACTCGTAATAATTTAGTAATCCAACAATATAATGGTTGCAATGGTTGTATGTGGGAAATTTTATTTAAAAAATGTCATGCACTACAATATTTACACATACAACCATCATTGTCCACACACACAAGAAACACAAACAAAAATTTAATAACATAACAATATTGTTGTAAAGTGCATAACCTCCAAACCAAAAGTTATGATTCACCTGCAACAATAAAAAATTCAAGCTTAAAAAACACAAAGCAAAACCCAACAAAAACCATGCCAAAAAAACTTGTAGTAACACATAAAAATTGCAACAACAGTTGTGTGTTTCGGAATATCAAATCACCAAAAATGAATTGAGATTACACATCTTAAAATTATATTTAAAATCATGTTCACATTGGAACTATGTTCACATTGGAACCAATTCCACAATGGATACACATAATGGAGTTCATATTATAACTTATTAGAATCAAAGCCAAGTAATTAAAACATGCAAGAAAACGTCACATAATGTGGTTTAGGGATGTTATGAACTTGTTCACCTTAATTTTTTGATTTAAAGATTGATTAACAATAGCTAGATATCATGAAAATTAAATCATATATTGGTGCAACAATTGTTAGTTGTAATATTTCAACAATCCAATGGTTGTAATGGTTATGTGTGAGAAATTTTACTTCAAAATTTGGTCAACATACTTCCACAATGGATATACATTATGGAGTTGAAATTATAGTTTATTAGATTCAAAGCCAAGAGATTGAAACATGCATGAAAACAATGAACAAAATGGTTTGGGGATGTTAGAAATCGATTCACCTCAATTGGTCAATTTAAAGATTGTAATAATCCATTGATTTAACAATCCAATGGTTGTAGTGGTTTTACATGGGAAATTCAATCACATTAAATTTGGCTAAAAATCAACTTTCACAACAGATACACATTCTAGAGTTCAAAATGATTAGTCTTGGAACAAAGTAACTAAAACATGTTAAAAAAATCACATAATGTGGTAATATAAAGATGTTAAAAACCAACTCACCTCAATATATTTGTCAATTTAAAACTTGGCCCACTAATGATTAGACATCATGGAAATCATATGTAAGTCCAACAATCCATTAATCCTAGTAATCTAGGAATCCAAGAATCCAAGAATCCATCAATCCAATGGTTATAATGATTATATTTGAGAAATCAATTACATTAAATTTGGCCAAAATACTTATGTAATGGATACACATCATTATGGCTTATTATACTTAGTGCAAAGTAATTGAAACATGTAAAAAAGCATCACATAATGTGGTTTGGGGATGTTAGAAACCAACCAATCATTTTAATTTGTCTTTTCAAAGATTGGTGAACATGAGAATGTGTGAGAGTTTCAAGCATATTTGTTGCCACACCATTTTGTACATGGAAATGATTACAAATATCAAAGGAAGCTAAAAAAAAACAAGATTGTTGTTGATGTGATTTGCATTGGTGTAGCCAATTGCTTAATTTCAACTATTGCAATATAGTTACAAACGTAAGTGTGCAATACAAAATGAAGACAATATGTATATTTAACATTCACCTTATAGGTGTTGAAAATCAATAAATGGGTGAAAGCATGGTAAATTATACACAAAAAGTAATGTCAGCAACAAAATACTAGGGTCTCTAAATAAAATGACTAACAAGTAAATGATTATATGAGGATAAAAATATTTTTTTTGGGGTCCATTATTTTTTAACTCTTATTTCCATAGACTTCAAAAGTTAAGTTGTTATAGTCATTTTTAAAAAACTACTTGCAAGTATTTGAATTGGACCTAAAATTTGTGTTAGTTTGAAAATTAAAGTTCAAATACTTGAAAGTAGGTGTAATGTTTTTGCAAGTATTTTGTTTTTTTTTTCCAAACACCTTAACATTGATGTGGTAAATACTTTAATATAATGTTTTTTGGTTAATGGAGTTTGTTTTCATAACTAAAATCATGCTCAACTTTTGAAAAATGACACAATTGTTGGGAATACTTTTGGAATACTTTTTCAAATCCAAATGATATGACACAAATTGTTTTGAGAAGATAGAAGAAAGCTAGAGATGCACATGAAAAAAACTAAAAGCTTCATTTGTTTTGAAATGCTAGAGGAAAATTAAAAATTTTAAAAACAATTTTTTTCATGCTTTCAAATAGAAAACAAAATAATAAATATGTACAAAATATCTTGCTTGCACCCAAATATGGATCACATCTATAAAATTGTGCCACATAATCTATATTTTCAACATGAAGTGAATGCTTGTGCATTTTGAAATAATAAACAAAAACATGTGCACAAAAATTGGATGAACAAAACTGATTATAAATGTAAAAAAATGTAGAAAGAGAACAATAAGATTGTTGTTGATGGGAAATGTGCATGACTTGGTCACCTCGTCTATTTTTCAAGGTTTGCACCATTCTTGTAAAAAGTGCACGAATACAATACAAGATCAAGACATTGTAAACTTAATCCAACATTCACCTTGTAATTTTACGCAAGGCATATGAATGTACTAGGAAGTTGCACACAAATTCATGCCACCGTCTTGATCCTAGGACAAATCTTGCATGTAATTGTAATGTACCAATAATTGTTTTCTAGTATGCCAAAATTTTGTGTCATCATTGGATTAAAAAAGGAGAAAGGTTATAAAACAACTTACAAAAATGATTGAATGGAATCTATCAAAAGACTGGTTCAAAGCAAATTTGAAAAATTTGGAAAAAATTGTAAACAAAGATTATGCTCCCCCCCCCAAAAAAAAAAGGAAAAAAAAAAGGCACAATTGGTAGACTTGCCAATTTGTAAGTTGCAAAATTTCAAATAAAAATTCTAAAATGCATAGTTCAATTAGCCTTTATCGAATTAGTTCGACAAACAATGAAAAACATTTACAATTTCAAATTGTACCAAAATGCGATATTTATTCTATCACAAATCTCAACATAAAAATGATAATTAAAAAAAAAAAAAAAAAACAAAAAAAAATAACATAAAAAAAAAAAAAAACAAAACAAAATTAACTTTTTTTAAAAATAATTGTTTAAAAAAAAGAAACAAA
>Ga0116229_10008634_pt1 | contig 15764 bp, 15 predicted proteins | sample S1TSphgellanicum_3_FD_87313 | JGI IMG/M metagenome (GOLD analysis project Ga0116229, IMG submission 87313) | Host-associated microbial communities from peat moss isolated from Minnesota, USA - S1T2_Fc - Sphagnum magellanicum MG | ecosystem: Host-associated > Plants > Peat moss > Unclassified...
CTACAAAATCTTTTCAATATTCAAAGGCTATTGACCAATGCGAAAAAAATTATAAAATTTTAATTGCAAATGTTTTTCACATACTTGTCTACTTACCATATTAAAATTATAATATATTCTTCTTTGAACAAACACACTCCAAAAATTTTATCCCATATTCTTTACCCAAAAAGGAATTTCACTAAACTATATAAAAACAAAAATTTCACTTTTAATAGGAACATTGTACTCTATGCCTAATATGTAATAAAACATGGATTTTTGTTTTTCAAAGAATTTTAAGAAAGAAAAGTCATCTCAATGTAGTTTTATTTTCTATAGGTAATTTTACTAAAAAGATTATGTGGCCACTCGCTTCTTCCCTCCTCAAGGAAGAAAGAATCAAATGGTTGTTTTTGTTTTTTTTTTTACATTAGATTCGGGTCTCCTCTTCTAAAAGAGAGGAATCTCCTTAAGAAGAGAAGAATTGGGTTGGTCACCCGAATCTCCTTACTAATTAAATGGGAAAAAAAATAATGTTTGAACCTAGATTGTGAGGGACAATTTTTTTTTCCCACTTGGAGACTTGGTGGCCACTAGGTTGTTCCACGTTAAATTGCAAAGGACAAGCTAGTGGCCATTAGATTTTTTAAAAAATTATTATGAAAGGAAAAAAAAATTACTTGGAAATATGGTGGCCACTAGGTCATTTGATGCTAGATTACAAACAACTTAGTGTTTTTTTTTCTTTTTTTGGCTTGGAGACCTCGTGGCCACCACATCGTTCGACATTGGATTGTGAGGAACAACTTAATGGCCACTTTTCTTCTTTTTTTTCGCTTGGAGATTTAATGGCCACCATGTTGTTCCATGTTAAATTATGAAGGACAACCTCGTGGCCACTAGATTGTTTTTTTTCACTTGGAGAGCTAGTGGCCACTAAGTTGTTCCACGTTAAATTGTGAGGGATGACCTAGTGGCCACTAAATTGTTCGACATTGGATTGCGAGTAACAACTTAATGGTCATCACCAAGTTGTTTTTTTTTTCTCACTTGGAAACTAAATCATTTTTTTGTGAGGGACAACCTAATGGCCTTTAGATTGTTTTTTTTATTTGGAGACCTGGTTTCCACCAAGTTGGTTTTTTTTTCACTTAGAGACTTGGTGGCCACCAGGTCGTCCCTCATAGTCTAATGTCAAACGACCTAGTGGCCACCATGTTGTCCCTCAAAATCCAATGTCAGATGACCTGGTAGCCACTAGGTCATCCTTCACAGTCTAGCGTCGAACGACCTAGTGGCCACCATGTTGTCCCTCGTAGTCCAATGCCAAACAACTTGGTGGCCACCAAGTCACCAAACAATTTTTTTTTCTTTCACTTGAAGATTTGATATCCACCGGATTGTTCAACATTGGACTATGAAGGACGATCCAATAATCACCAAGTTTCCAAATGAAAACAAAAAAAACAACTTGGTGGCCACTAAATTGTCCTTCGCTACCTAATGTTGAACGACTTGGTGGCCACCAAGTGGTTTTGATCTTGGACTATAAGGGGGACTACAAAGAAACACCTAGTTGCCACCAGGTGGTTTCCATCTTGGACTATTAAAGACCACCTCAAAAAATTAAGTGAACACCCAATTTTTTTCAACGCTAAAAAAAAACAATTTGAAAATTTCATTACATTATTTCTATATTTTTTATTATATTTTCTGATATAATTGATCATGAGATGAACATTAGGTTTTGTTTAATGTTTTATTTGTAAATTTGAAAAAAAAAATGATGTAAAGGAAAGGAAAGGAATTCACTTCTTTGAATGCAAATTGAACACTTAATAATTTGTTGTGTAACTATAAAAGGCAAGTTCAAGTAGCTTCCTCAACAACCTTGGTTAAAATTTTGTAATGTTGTGCCCTTGAATATTGATCTCCTTTTATTGTTGTTGTCACATTCTTAATTAAAACCATTACACATTGGCTTCCATTATATGCTTCAAGAAGTTGTTCATATTTCATTTTGAAATTGTTACCAAAAATAAAAACGTCTTGGTCAAATTCACCTTCTCCATCTATGATCAACAATTGATTTTCACCTTTGCTATTGCCTACTCCCCTTACACCAATGATGATGACAACAATGGTAGTAGGCCTCCAACTCTAAATATAACTTTTGAATTTTCTAATGGAATCCATGTGAAAAAACATGGGAACTAACTTAGGTTGGAATGCAGGAATTGATGACAGAATGGTTATCAACTCAATTGTGATGATAACATGCATGTCACCTTTCTCAAAACCTCTTTTAGACTTTGACTCAATGCCAAAATTTTCCACCTTTACAAACATGTTTTTCTATGAATTTTGCCCATGCATTTCAATATAAGGTAATTTCACTTTGAAATTGATTATGGTCAGAGCTACCCTATCCAACAAATCACAATGTAAATATGCATAGCTTGGATCTTCCATGCTCCTATTTATAATCCAATCAAAGGTGCCATACCTATTGAACATATTTGCCTCAAATGTAACATCTCTAATTCCAAAATCCAAATCATCCATCGTAACAACTAATCTAGTTTCCTTCACTATAACAATAACCATTGTTTAAAAAAAAGAAAAAAGAACTTACCAAAATGAATTTGACAACAAGCAAATGAAGTAACACTTGGCAAAACTAAAAATCGCAATAGCACATGGCAAAACATACATTTGCAAAGGAAGCAAGAAAATAGTCAACAAATGATGAAAGCTTAAACATTATTCTTGTTATGAAAAAAAAAAGATGACAAATATACAATGTTATATTTATATGGATTAAAAGACCTAACTTAAACTCTAAACCTAACCCTAATTTTTTTTCTATTTTATATTGACTTTAAGTAATTTTGACTATGGATGATTACAACTTAACAATAAAAGATCATATCCATGGTTTGGCGGCTAAATTACGGTCTAATAATGAACAAAACATTAATACCCTTGACATCTTATAAATTTTAGTTATTGACTTTTAGTACTTTGACTATGGTAGATATCTACCATTAACCATGAATATTGATGAGCCATGGTTTGGTGGTTAGATTGAGATCTAATAATGAATAAGACATCAATACCTTCAACATCTTATGAATTTGAATTATGCACCTCATGCTCACATCCAAAATTTAATATCTCAACTTAAATTTGAAAAATATTAATATATAAACCTTAAAATTTTCTCCACTATTTAACCATTATTTTCAATTCACTTAAATATATTATTATTATTTGTTAAACGTCAACATTTCTATCATGTACATAAAAAAATCTAAACACACAAAAAAGTCAAAATTGATTTTTTTTCCTTTTTTTGGTTAAGTGTTCAATTTTAAACAAAATATTGTTTGTTCTTTTAGTTAAATTTTTGTGTTGAAATAATTTCATTCCCCAAAAAAAGATATAATTTTGTATAAAATATTTTATTGAGAAAAAATCTTCATTACATCACCATATCACAAAAAAAACCAAAAAAACCAAAAAAAACAAATACCCATCCATTTTTTCCAAACACCCCATCCCACACCACCAAAAGAATAATTCGTTGGAAAATTAAAAAAAGATCCCATCTTCTTGTTTCAAAAAACAACCAAACTTTTCCCTCCCATGCCACCCAAGAATCAACCCTTTGGGTTAATCCCCATCCCAAAAAAGATTCACCTATCCCAATCCCTTAAAAGAAACCTTATTTGGAAAGGGGTGGAATTACCCCATCCTCCCTTCCTCACCCAAAAAAAACCATGTTAGGTGATGTCACACATACTCTTGTTCAAGTTAGTAATAATTGTTACACATTGTCATCAAATAACATTTGTTGCAAACATCTTTTTTTGAACTAGGGTCCTTTTCTTTCTCACCTTGCTTGCCTTCTAATTGAACACAAATCATATTCCTAATAATGAAATATGTCATGGTACTTATTATAACAAAACTTTTTCCTTAAATCAACAATGTCCGCTATATGTTGTTTAAAAATATTTCTAATCATATAAGCCTTGCTTATTATCACAATGTTAATATAAGTACTCTCAACAACTTCCCCTTGTTGTCAAGATTCTTTTCTTTATCATTCCTCTTTTTTGGTTGAACATAATCATGCTCCTAGTGCCTTATTTCATGACATTTGTTGCATCACTTCTTGTTTAAATCGGTAATGTATGTTGCACATGTTTTTTCCTTTGGTCTTTAATAACTTTGCCCTACTACTTGTGGTATGTTCTTGCGACATACATATTTTGTAAAGAAAGTTTTGTCAATGTTATCATCTAAAATCCCCCATGTATTCCTCAATGCCTCTTTCTTTAGTAGCCTTGCATTTGGATTATTCAAAGTCCTATTTGCTACAAGCATGTTATCCCAAGCATCAAGAACATTCTCATAACTTGGAGGTAATGTACAAATGATTTTTGCCATGATAGTTAAATTATGCATCTTTTCACCTAGATCATTCAATTGCTTTGAGATCATTTCTATCTTGGAAATGTAAGTAGCAACACTCTTATATTATTTCATTTTGAGCTTAAACATTTTTCTTCTATAGTACATGAATTTGTTCCTTATTAAATTTTGCTCATGCATAGTTGCCAATTTTTCCCACAATTCTTTTGAATTGTCACAACACAAAAATTGTTGCAATTGATTATTATTTACATTTCAAGTGATCTACATGCATATTATGTTATCACAATCATCCCAATCATCTTTGTCATTTGTTGTTTCTATCAACTTTTGTCACTAACTAATGACCAAAGTTTCTTTACACAACAAAAAAATCATTTCGAATTTCCATAAAGAAAAAAATCTTCCTATGAATTCTTTTGCACTCGTGACATTGTGATTTTCCCTCTTTTGATGTGGTAATGTCCATGTTCACACCAACACTTCTTTTTTCGATTATCAAAATCTAAATTGCACTTGTTTTTTTCGTTACATGCTAGGCCATGTGTTAATTTTGTGTAATTTTTTTTTTTTTTGAGCCATGTTTTGACTACATAATTTATAGCCGGAACCAATTCACGCCCAACCTTTGAAATTTAATAGCCAATGTTTTTATGTTATGTGAGGATTAAGGTTGCCAAATAACATTGTTTAAAATTTGGGTTTCACCACAAAACACTTGGATGTCATTCATACAACCAATCGTCACACACCATTTTTATACTAAGTGAGACCTCTTCACTCCAACCGTTCATGTGAAGTAATGCAAGGTTTATCCATTATTTGAATGGTTAGCATCTTCATCCCAAGTGGCCATTGATGTGAAGTAGTGGAAACTAGGGTTTCTTTAGTATTTGAACAATTCACCTCTTGATTCCAAGCTTTAATGTCAAGTAATGGAGAGATTTTGAAGTACAAGAGGTGGAAGTTGGCTTTTTCATGAGTTGAAAAATTGAATGCACATAATAATGGAAGCATATTTTACATCGCTTAAAGAGTTTTAGCAAATCATTGACAAAAGTGGGTGACATTGGAACATGGAATTTGTTTACATGGGAGCAAGAAGTGGAAGAACTTTGTTCAATGTTTGTCATCAAATTTTATGTTATTATGTGGATACATTTTGGTGTATATATGTTTTCCATGTAAATGAATGTCATCATTGTGTTTTCTTGCTTGCTTTGCCACTTGCATTATTTGTAAGCTTTTTTTTGTAAAGCTTATTGAAGTGTGTCATGATGAGCAATGCCATGGCTACCATGGGTTTCAACCAGCCAACTTTGTCCTTTGAAATGAACCCATTAACAAAGTTGTGGTGCACAATCATAGCCGATCAAGTGTTTTGCCACACCTTTCCTAAGTACATTAAACTTGCAAAAATTGCAATAGTCCATGTCCTCAACTTAATGGAAGATGAATGGTGTTTTTCATCTTTTTCATTTTTTAAGAGAAAGCTCCAAAATGCCTTAAACCACTTGCAACTTGTCATGGGCATGTATAGTTAAAATTTCTACATTTTGCAAAATTTTCCTTATGATGTTGTTTACACACAATGGGTAACTGTTGGAAAACATGGTTGTTATGGGCTTAGTTCATAAGCTTTTTTTGTAGTAATACATGCAACGATGAACCTAGCATATGGGGTGAGTCGAACCTAGGCCATGATTTTATTTTGGGGTCTTGGCACTTGCTAGTTTTGCTTCTAGCAATTTTGTCAAATGGAGGGACCTACTTACTTTTTTGGACCTACTACTTTTATCAAATGCACGATGCTTTTGTATGTTCAATTTTATTTTTTTTGTGACATTTCTCAATGGAATTAATTTTCTATGTTTCATTTTTGTGTTGTTGTTGTGTCATTTTTTAGTTTGGAAAATATGGCAAGATTTTCAAAGGTTTGGCAATCTTTTCGAACTTACACCAAAAATATGATAATTTGTAATTTTTTGTAATTGCCATTGTTTATTCCCAAAATTTTGAATAGGTTGCAATTTAACCCCTAATAAAAAATCATAGCAATTAGAATATTTGTTCAAAAACAAATCACCGCATCTACACTACTAAAAGGTCATTGGAGCCATGTTGGTGGTTTTCCAAAAAGTAAAAAAGAAGCCATAGTTCACACTCATCTTGTCGCTTAGTCTTGTTAAAAATTTGAAGTGTCCAAAAAAAACTTCAAAGTCTCTTAAAAACCTTAAAACCCACTTGTCTTTAATTTATAATCCATAGAGCAAAGTTTTCAAGTTGTTTTAGACGATAGATGTTAAAAATGTAAAAATTCTCAAGATATTTTGGAGAGGAATTGTTAGTACCAATTTTGATTATTGGAAACCAATATCAAAAATTAGTATGAAAAAGTCCTATCAAAAACTTATTACCAGAATCCATTACCAAAACATGCTACTAGAAATCAATATCGTAAATGACTACCAAAAACTACTACCATTTTTTTGTTATCGAAAACACACTATCAATTTTTGAAGTGTTTATTTTTAGAACTGGAAAATTAGTTGATTAAATTGTCCTTGAATAAAGATTTCCAAATAAGGTTTACTATGAGTCTTAGAAAGATTTTTGGAATTTCCCTAATTTTTGGGTAATACATTGTTTTTGAACCCTTCAAAGGATTTATGTGGGGAAACTTGTGTATTTATTTTTTGTGTAATGTTCTTTAGATTTTGCTTTGAAATAAACAAAATCGATGAAACATTCCTTATTGCTTTTATGTCTAAATGTGTGTTTTTGTACTTCTTTTTTGAAGTTGTATTTGCTTGACCCTTGCATGGTAGAAAACTTGAATATTTTCATATCATTTTGAATATTTTCATATGCCATTTACTGCCGCAAAACTGAAATGTTATTTTTTATCTCCTATTTTTTTAAAAATTCAAAAACCCAAGATTTCACCGAGTGGCCTTCCCAACATAATAGATAATGAAATTGACCATCACTATTTATTCTCATATGTCATATTCACCCATGTTGCACAATGACCAACATGGTGGGGTATCAACATTGTGTTATTTAGATACATTGGTTAGCCTAATCCTTTTCATTTTAACACAATATGACAAGTTTAAATTTGTAGTCCTCACTTTTGTGACTTGTTGTCACAAAAGTGAGGACTACAAATTTAAACTTGTCATATTATTGTGTTAAAACAATAGGTTCACAATATGTAAATTCTATATGTAAATGAACCTCCTGTTTTAGGCTGTGTCTTATTATCTTTCCAAAAAATTGTTTGGACCTCTTTATTACTATTATTATATTCTGATCCCTACCTGCATAACTCTTTTTAATCAAATGTCTCTAGATTGTAATGCTTGTTGTGATCTGTTTATGGCTTGAGATAATGTAGTAGTTGTTGGACTCGAGAAGTTGTATGTGTAGACTATTTAACTATGAAGCTCAATAGATTGGGTCTAGGGTTTAGTTTAAATCTAAACTTGGGTTAAATTTAAACTACATGTGGGTTTAAGGTCCACATTTACTCTTAATATTGCAAATTTTTTTAAAAAATTCAATTTAAAAACAAAATGGTTTATGCATACATCTTCTTGATATAAAACCCTAAACCCTTGTGTGAAAAATGCAGGAACACCCTCCGCTCCCACCCTCATACGGTTGCTTGTGACTTCCCTCGTTAATTGAATTGCAATTTGCATAGCTTATTTTAGGGTGTCTGTTGGGTATCAACAAGCGTTGTTGCAAGCACCAATGAGTGCCTGAGAGCTAGTACAGCACTGTAACCACAGTGCCACAAGTTAGCACGGAGTCTTGCGATGAAAACCTCTCACATCAATAATGGTCTATTACATATGAGAAATTGGAACACTAATCAAACTGAAATGTCATCCCCACAAAGCCCAATGAGCTAAACTTCTCACAATTGTCTTGCCTTTCGACCTTTCCGCTTCAAACCGATTGATAATATATGACCATGATCTTGCACAAAGACCCATCTGACGCATCTGAAGAGCTCTTCCACGAACTAACCCAATCGATAGACAGGTTCAGTTTCAGGGTAAAACGACACACCCTACAGAACATTTCAAAGACTGACGCTGAGCTCCCAGTATGCAGACTCTCCATGGATTGATAATTTGCAGAAACGGAGGTGGTGTAAAAATACACCATGGAATAAGATACCAAGAGGTTGAAATAAACTGCTCTAAGCGCGCTCCCCGCGGATACGACGAGCCAGCTGAATATCCTTAGGCATTATCGTCACGCGCTTGGCATGGATGGCGCAAAGATTGGTATCCTCGAATAATCCAACCAAGTAAGCTTCAGAAGCCTCCTGGAGTGCAAGCACAGCAGAGCTCTGGAACCGCAGATCCGTCTTGAAGTCCTGCGCAATCTCACGCACAAGCCTCTGGAAAGGCAGCTTCCGGATCAAAAGCTCAGTCGACTTTTGATATTTACGAATCTCGCGGAGAGCCACAGTTCCAGGCCTATACCTATGCGGTTTTTTCACACCCCCAGTCGCAGGCGCAGACTTCCTAGCCGCCTTGGTAGCCAGCTGCTTCCTGGGCGCCTTCCCACCAGTGGACTTCCTAGCAGTCTGCTTAGTACGCGCCATTAAGTTATTCTTTTTCTCAAGCTTCTCCGCAAACCGGAAACTTCACTTCTCTCACTGATCACAAACTACACACAAATTGGAAACAACAAACAAGTCGACAAGAGATCAAAGCTCAGGAAGTAGATGGAGCTGCAAATCAGTAAGCGAAAAAGCGCCAAAAATAACAGCGATGGAGAGCGCGACGAAAATGGCAATGGAGAGCGCAAAGAACACGATTAGAGCGGCAGGCAGCTAGCAATATATGGGCTTAGGTTAGGGACCTAGCCTATTTCCGAACCTGTTCCGAAGGTCAGGTTCGTGTGCCACGCATACGATCCGAGGCATTACTATTGCGTCATCCCATTGGTTATTGATTCCTTCGGCCAATGGGATTACGAGTTTCAGAAAACACCTGATGTGATTTGAAAGGGACAATTTTTTTGGGCTGTTGGATTGGTAGTATCTGGTAACTAGCGCAATCGGACGGTCACAATTAAAGAAAGTTTCCAGCCACATTAGCAGTGTTTCTTTTAGGAATTTTTATTTTTAGCCAAAGTGGCGATCATCCCTAGGAAGATTTAGCCAAATCTGGCTATAAACCATATATGAACTCTAATCATCCTTCTATTCTTTTTGGCTAAAAGCTGAAAACCATATCTAGAAATATGGCGAATATTTTATCTTTTTTATCCTCACTTCCGGCGATTGAAATCCTCCAAAATCACTTCATTTTCGAATTTTAATTTTTTTTAATTTCTGGCGAAACTCAGCCAATTTTTTAAAAAAGGCCGCCACAGACGTGTAGATTTCTAAAACTTCCAAGTCCCGAATTTTCCTTTTCCCAGGTGTGGTGAGGTTTGAGGACCTGAGGTTGGGGACTGCGGATCGGGTGTCACCACAAGGTCGGGACCTCGTCTCCGGTTTTGTAATTTTGGGACCTGAATCTCTCCGAGAAGCAAGTTTAGGGTTCCGGGTTTGGGGTTTAAGGATTTTACTAGTAATCAGGCCTTCTTTGAAGAAGATCCATTCCATTTGTTGCAATACAATTTCGCATGAACACCACTGCCACCAAAGCTTTGCCTTTTGATTTCATGGTGAGCGAGAAGCCATTACCTACTTACTACTGTATCTTCTGTTATTTACCCAAATCTTGATCATGAAGAAGGGGCAGGGATGTTTGCAGTTTTGTTTTTATCATCTCTCTTCCCTGCCCTTTTGTTTTTTGTAAGAGATTTGATCTTTTCTTTTGTTGTAAGTTTCTTTTTTAAAAAAATTGTTGCAAGTTTCTTTGTTGTAAGAAAGAATGATCTGCAGAGAGAAGATCTTGTAGATCTTGATGAATTGTTGTGGCATGCATGTATTTGACTGAACACTCAGGAATTGACATTCAACTCAAAACCCCTGTTTTTGAAGCCCCTTTCAAGCCTTAATCATCTAAATGTCAGTCCTTGATTGATACCCTCATGATCTTTTGCTGAAAATTAGATTCTATCGTTAAAACAAACCTTGTCCGATATGTAATGCAAGAAGCTGAGAAAGTTAATCTGTGAAGAGTTTGAAGGATGCCCCCTTGATCGACTTACTTATTGTTGCTCTGCCAGTTTTCTCCATCATTGATTCAAAATCGAACTTGTAACTATGTGCCTCTATGAATTGGCAACCCATTTAGACCTCAAACAGTGGAAAGTTCCATTGTGTGATCAGATGAGTATAAACTCTATAAGATTTGCACCAAGTCATACTTGTAACTCGAGAACCAAGAAACAAAAATCCTTTGTAGTAATCTGACTACTGAAACTGACAGCCTAGATTCACAACCTATTTATACCACCCAGTTGTGATGTGATAAAACCATGAAAATTCCACAGCTCAAGCAGAAACAGCAACCTCTCCATTGACTCTACAGGTTGCACAAAAGATGTACTATTAGGCTCTATTAAACAACTCATGGAACACAACTTGGGTCATTGCTGGCTTACAACCAAGCTGCCAGAATATTGATCCAAGGAGCAATTCAACAATTACTGTAGAGAAAAAAACCACACAGCAAACAATTATATGCCAAAAAAAAAAGCTCCATGGCAAACATTCATACCAGCAGGAACTCACTAACAGCTATGACACTTTTTGGCCATATGATAGAGGTGAAGTCTAGACCCCCCAAAGCATCCAATCAGAAATATCAACCTTTGAGAAAATAAATCCACTAAAGCACAATAGAAGCAGTCCAAATGTGCCAAATGTTTGGGAATGACCTTTGTTCTACTGAGAGTGCACCCATTGCCAGGAACTTCTACACCCATCATCTAGTGCATGAGGAAAAACAGCAGCAGCAGCATGCATCCACAGAGCAGAAGAACCTGGGAGTCTCAGGAGCATTAAATCCAATAACATAGACAACACAAGGTCATACCAGAGACCTTTACTTCCAGAATATGGTATCTGCATGATCCAACCAAGTGCCACCCATTTGAAGAGGTTGTCACATTGTTTGTAGTTCAGACTTGAAGGCAATAAACTGTAAAAGCCATCTCTATGTATACATTCCCATCATCCATGGAAAGAGCATCTTCTTTGGGTCAAACACCGTCTCTCCTCAGAACATCCCTTCTTCTGATTTCTTGAGATACCTCCCAGTATGGCACTTCCATCTATTCTTGACTTCTTTCAACAATTGTCCAGTAGAAAAGCAACCCTCCATTTTGTCGATCTTTGGCCAGCTTGCCAGACAAAGCAAGCAAAAAAGAATTCTCTTTCCAGTACCTGGTGGGGTAACATACTCATCCTTCCTGCATTCATGACATAACTGTTGCCATAAAATATGGAAAGTGGACAACTTATTATTAGGCAGCAAAACCTCACATGGACCCCAAGTGATATTGATAGGGGTTTTTGAGGATGGCTTGACAACTGAATTACTGTTGGGTCTTTATGACCAAGCAAGGAATCAGATTTCTTTGAGCATACCGTTGATGAATGCCCTCCATATTGTTAATCTTTGCACAATCACAGATCCTTAAGATAAATGATTGTGACAGAGAGTTTGACAAGTATTTCTATACATGAGAAGACACCAAATAGAAAGTATATATGGACCAATGTAATAAGCAGGAAATCTGCAGAAATCAAGAAAACTACAGAAGCTCTTTGAGCCTCATTCAAATCTGATCTGGCAACAAACTGCATGGTTATCTTTCCAGGTACATATCAGTGTTGTGCTGGTATCTCTTTTCAAGAGAACAGGTGGTCCCAGATCTTATATATTATAACATCTTTGGGGAATGATCTAAAGAAAACTTGAAAAATGCCAAAACCTCAGGATAAAGGTTCATATTACGCTGCCCAAACATGGAGGTTATCAGGTGTAGGGTTTATGGTTTTTGAAAAAGATGATGCAATTCTGAGTGAGGTTCAGATTTAGGGTTGTAATTTAGAAGTGCTGACTTTATTCAAATTTACATGAGTCTTTGATTTAGTTTTCCAATTCAACACACAAATTGTCTCGGAAATCTTCAGAAAGACCAAGACAAATTGAAGAACATGTTTTGAAACAAATCACACATATGTTTTCTCACATTTGCTCTATCTTTAAGTAGTGAACAAGTATGTTTGTAACCAAAAAAGAGGTAGGAGAAGCTCTAATCTATAATTTCAAAGCCTTACTTTGCATCACCCTTGGAGGTATTGTTGTTGAATTATTGAAATCATAATCACCTTTGTAACATATTTCCTCAAAAAGGGACTTTTATGCTCAATACAACACCAACAAACTTAGAGATTCATCACGTACAAGTCCTACACAATACATCAATACACATAACAATTTGTCAATAACAACAAAAACCCAAAGCTTTTACCAAATTTGGATGAGCTCTCAACTTCAAAAACACATGACTTGAAGATGTTGAAGACTTAGGACCAACCTCAAATGGTGCACATGCTTGAACTAACAAAAAAAAACAATTGAATCAATTCATGATTTAGGATTGACCCCAAATGATGTACAAACGACCTAATGATGAGCAATAAAACTATAACAACTAAGCTAAATCGAAAAACACATGACATAAACACGATAGAATAAAATTAACATTGATGGACAATAGATGATAGAAACGTAGTAGAATACACCTAATCTTAGTGGACAACATGTGACAACCTTCAAATGGACAGTGTATGATAGAAACATAACATAATAAAATTGAGCTCAACAAGGATCACATGGCAAAAAAAATACACAATAAAAACATAGAAACACAACATAATAAAATTGAGCTCAACAAGGATCACATGGCAAAAACAAAAGATAACAAATGACATCCCATCCATCTCTAAAGACAATTAAGGTTTTTCATGAACATGCCCATTTCATCATTGGAATATTACAAAACTTTTAAAACATGGAAATTTTTTGAAACATTATGGGGTTTAATTGACGTAGGTTTGCTTAATTTAGCATGGATTTACCAAGACTCAATGACTTGGTCCAATCATTGCATTTGCAGGTAAGAGAGTGATCGAACAGACATGGAATAACGGAGCGACAATTACTTAAATATGTTTTGCTATTACTGTTATTCGATCTAATTTTCGACCACAAAGGAAGCCATCCATAATCGAGTCCCGTTATCGAGGACCTCGTGTAAGAATATTATACTAACAATAACTCAAAGGTGTCATTACCACAATTACACATCTATGACCAATAAAAGTCAGTATATAAAAAATAGTTCAAGAAAACATAACATACATCATCTATACACCTAAATCAAAACAAAATGCATACAAGAAATCAAAACATAGTGGAATACAAAAAACCAAAGCAAAATGTTCATACCTATGTAACATCAAAATAACTTGGTCTTCTTCAAGAAGGTCATTGTCCTCAATTAACGTATTGTTCTTTTCAATCATAATTGCCTTATATGTTAAAAATCACTTGGGTTCAAGGTTCAATCACACCCAACACAAGCATCACAAGCACTATGAAACCAATATTTGACAATTGAGACAAAGCAATCCAAATTCTCAATCCTTGACCAATGAAATTTAATGAAAACACCAACAACCCTAAAATTCATTTATCACAACTTGTGATCCCATAATTCCAAGCACTTCATGAACCAAAAAATACACATGCAAAATTGCACCATATGTTATAGCCACCAAACCAAGGGGTTTTTTGTTTCCTTTGATTGAAATGATAAGCATCAAGGTTCACTTACAACTCATTCTTCAACATAGACTCATTGCATCATCACCAAACACAATTTTCCCAAAAAACATATTGTCATCTTCAATTGCCATTGGCTGAACTAGTACATCCAACAAGGTTTAAGTGTAAATACACTCATAATTTTAAGATCATATTTAATAAAAAATTTAATGAGAAATGAGTTACCTACAAAGTCTATTATAACCTTCATGGTTTTTAAATGGGAGTTAAACATGATTACCAATGGTCAAAAAATAGTCAAAAAGACCAATTTGCATAAAAGTTCAACGTCAAGTATCACATAATGTATCATAAAATTATTAAACATATAATTCAATTGGGTTAGAAAATTGAAATTAGAATGATTCTTGATTTTATGTAATAATATTCCATAAAAGCACATTAAATAAGTAGTTAAGTACGTGTGGTTATGAAATGCAAGTAGGTTGGAATGTATTTTTTGTAATGTCCAGTTTTATATAAGTAAGTGCATATAGATTGAAATAATTTTTAAAATTAAAAAATTAAAGATGAAACCTTTAAATATACCATCTAGACTTGTGAAAACATTTAATTTGCAAATAGGTTCCAAGCACATTATAACGAACCAATGGTACTCCTATAGGTGAGTGTTTAATATGGAATATTTTGGATAAATTTTTGTAAATCATTAAATTTTTGTGTTAAATTTTTTTATTAATTTTTTTCCAAAATATGTCATTTTCAAATATTTTCAAGTTTTTTTTATGAATCCTTTAGTTAACAAAATTACTAGTTACAAATTATTTTAAAATATTTTTGTTATTTTTTATTCATTAAATTGATTTCAAATCTATTCATATGTTCCTATGATATATTATGAATGGCATTAAATAAACAAGTACAAAAAAACTCAAAACCAATTTAAGTTACCATTTTAAAATATGAAATATTAAACACATGTAACCATGTCACTAGTGTTGGGCATTTTTTTGAAATTTTTTTAAACCACAAGTTTTGGTTTTTTCTAGTTTTGAAAATTAAAAAACCTTTAGTTCCAATTCTTTGAAAATTTTCAAACTCAAAGAAGCTACCAATTTTGTTTTTTTAAATTTGAAACCTTCCCACTTCCTAATGAGTCAATTATCCCATGGCTAGATAATATGTAGTTATATGCAACATTTTTTAAGTTAAAAAATCTAACCATGTGTTATTTGTAGGTTCTTTGATGGTTGTGAATAGGTTTTTTGAACCTATAATTACATTGCTAACCATAAATGCATTTACTTCATAAACACATCTAGATATTACATTTATGAACTACATTAATGCCCATAGGTGCATTTATTTGATAAAAACATTTGCATGTGCATTCACTGTTCACATTTTGCACCCAAATCCATCACATGCATCAACTCCTCAAAGAGATGACATTTTTTTGTAACTAGCCACAATGCAAATTTATTTGTGATGCTTTGCATTTATGACAATTTGGGAAGTGAAAATTAAGTTAAACAATGTAGTTAATAAATGTTCATCAATGTA
>Ga0116229_10008635_pt1 | contig 15764 bp, 7 predicted proteins | sample S1TSphgellanicum_3_FD_87313 | JGI IMG/M metagenome (GOLD analysis project Ga0116229, IMG submission 87313) | Host-associated microbial communities from peat moss isolated from Minnesota, USA - S1T2_Fc - Sphagnum magellanicum MG | ecosystem: Host-associated > Plants > Peat moss > Unclassified...
CATGTGATTATGTTTCCTTGTGATTAATTGTGGAATCACATGGGGGACCATGTGATTTTGTTTCCTTTTGATTATTTGGGGAACCATGTGGTGGATAAGTTTTAGGAAGTTTTTTAATTAGTTTTCTTTTGGTTAGTATATAAGTAAGTGTTTGTAACCTTGAAAAACACCTTCACTTGTACAAAATTGTGATATGAATGCAAAGCTTGTGAGAATTGAAATTTTGGTTTTGAAAGGCTTTTGGTTTTGAATGGTTTTGGTGTTGTTTGTGTTTAGTTCATGGTAGGAGAATGATGAAGCTTGCATAGCCAATAAAAAGGTGAGAGAATAATTTTGCAACTAAAAACATAGATATCATAGCTATGTAATAATCATACATAGTTTCGATCCTAAACCTGTTTGTGTTGTACAGGGACTATCTAAGTAGGTATGTAGGTAGAGAATATAAATGTTTACTATATACAATAAGGAATATTAATGGTTATTATGTAAGTAGGTAAAACAATTGGTGGTTACTAGATACGTAGATACTTGTGGATAGTTATAAGAACATAATTAATCACAATGGTTACTTATGGGACAGGAATTGCTCCAAGACAATGTGATTTTTCTCACACCTAATGTCAAATTGTCATTCTCATGTGATATATGCCACAAGAAACATCACATACTATACATTCATTGTAATGAATGAAATCACAAATTTTATCTCACACATTTGTCATGAATGAGCCATGGCTCTCACTACATTCTCTTGTAGTGAATGCAATGAGAAAGTGTTTCCTGTCCAGGCACACCATGAGTGCATCCATCCTTCAGGGTGCACTCATGGATGCTAATTGTTCACTGAGGACTGTAGACTGACACCCACAAAGTTAATTGGTAGGGAGTGTTTAGTCCTACATGTTGGAAAAGAAACATTGTGGGTATGGGTTTAAAAGGTGTACAAAGTCAAATAGAGTAGCAGCCAGTAGATAGTAGATAAAGGAGACCGTGGGTCTGATTGCCATGCTAGAGATTTAATAATTTCAAACTGTTGGCTCTGATTGTCTTTACCAGAGATCTAATAATTTCAACTGCAGATTTTGTTGTACCCAGTGAAACTTACTAGACTGGTCATCTCATGTCTCTTCTGTTGATCTGAGCTCTCTCGTGTCCGCGTTTTGCAGGATGGTCTTTTTGCTTGCCACTCCACCAGAGTAGGTGCTCACTCCAGTTGTCGTTCACAATCAGATTTGTTGAGGCTACTGAAGAGACTTCCTGGAACATCCATCAACTGTTGATCATCACAGCAGCAAATCATAATGTGGTATGTGAAGCACGCACACTGATTGCCTCCATGTACATAATCTCTGTTCCCACTCGATATCTAGAGTTTTGCAGTACGGTTTCGGTGAGTGTTGATGTGATCAAAAACTTTTGAACATACCAGACTGGTCTTGGATTTGGCCTTTAGGCACTTTTGAAAGTTTTCACAACAGCTTGGTCCTCCTGGTACCTGATCCTTCATTTTAAAAACTTTCATACCAGTAACTGGTCTTGGTATTGGGTCCAAGACTCCTTTTTGGCTGGTGTGCCGTTGGTTGGTATATACAGATATACCTAGTATTAAAACTCATATAAAACTCGTACAAGTCTGGTATTAGCTTGGCACATGGTTTTTTTTGGGTGAGTTTTTTGAGATAGGTAGATCGGCAATCACTCGCAAAAGGAATGAGCCAAATTTGGCTACAGGTCAGAGAGGAAAGTATACATTATTTTTTTCAGAATCCTGCAATGTTTTACAACTGCAGAAAAAAATTCCTCTAAATGTGATGACTTTGGCACAATATGATTTCCCCAAAAAATCGTTTGTACCCTAGTTCACACTGGATTGTTTGGTGTGAAATTTTGCCCAAAAAACAAAACACACTGCAGTCTCAGCCTGGTACTAGTCTTTGTACCAGACTGGTACTGGTACAAGACTGGTATTGCCTCAAGTCATACCAGCTTAGTAAGGTCTTAGACCAGGAAGGGGGCATATACCCAGGCTGATAACTGACAGGCATACCCACTTACCCACCAGTTGTCAAAAAAATTGAAAGAATCGATTTTTGCATATAAACATAGTTCTCAATTTGTTTTACAAACTGAAAGAACTAACTGCCAGTTCTTGCATGAAAACCGTCACTTCTTTGATGCTTTAGAAAGAACTCGAACTGGCATTTCTTCGATTCTGGAATTTTTTTTTTCAAAGAACCTGAACCAGCAATTCTTTGATTCTGGAATATTGGAAGAACTGGAAAGGGGAGGTTCTTTAGAGATTCAAAGAACCACCCAACACTGTACCAAATCAGCAGTGGTTTTTGGACATACCTTATGCAGCTAGTCATGCACTCCCAGCTTGCAGTAGGTGCATGGAACCAACCACCTTGCATCAGAATATGCAGGTGAGTGTTGTGGCACAGTTGTTCACTGATAATATTGTTATTGGGTGTTGACGGTTGACCACTTGACTCTCTCTATCTATATAAGCTCTTGCCTCCCCACCCCCCCTTCTTCCTCCCCCTTCTGTCACAGTTTGTCGGGATCTCAGTAAACCACAGTACGATCATCCTGGTCCAGAGGGAGGCAATGGTGTCTGCAGGAAAGGTCCACAAACGAAACAGGAACTGAAAAGAGAACCCGCCTAACAGGACATTTTCCTCTGAAGCACTTGCAGACTCCACGAGTTAGGCTGGACTTCTTTGGCCTTTGAACAGCTGGCAATGTTGGCAGCACTTCATCAGCTTCCTCTTCTTCCTCCCTCTCTCTCTCTCTCTCTCTAAAACCTGGAGAGCTGAAGGAATTCACAGGCAAGTACTTAATGTGAAGGAAAAAACAAAAAAGCTAGGCTAGACAAGGCAACCAGTACCCATTTTTCTTCTGGCTATAGAAATTGGCTAAAAGAAAATTCAAAATGGCTAAAATTATGTTTTTTTGTTTTTTTTTGTTTTGAGGTTTGCTAGTCCTCACATTTGTACAATTTCTTTTGAAATACAGTAGGATTTCTATATTGGGTCCGAGCATGTAGTCAAACATGTGAAGGAATCTCAAACCTTTTAAAACTTTTGTGTCCTGTTTATAGCCAAATCTGGCTAAACAGTATTATGGATGGTTGCCAGTTCAGCTCCATCACAACAAATATGAAAAAATAAAATCCTGGCAAGCAGGGAGGCAGTTGTTGCCAAACAGGATCACTGTTGATAAGAGAGAGAGAGAGAGAGAGAGAGAGAGAGAAAGGAAAGAATAATCATGGATATAGAAACCATATCCAAAATGCATTTTGCTGATTTTTTTGGGTTGCAGAATCTACATGACTTAATTTGGTGATCTTTTTGGCAGAATCTACAATGACTTTCAACACAATTAATCAACCAGCAGCACAGAAGAAAATTTTGTTTTCTTCCTAGAGACTTAGAATTTGTCTGAGTTTCAGGGGACAGGACAGATTGGAGCTCACATGGTTGATCAGAAATCTCTGTAATGGATTTTGATTACTTACAAGCTGCAGCCAAAATTGTTTTTAAAAAAAAAATTAAATTAATTAAAGAACTGTCAAAGCAACAGATGATCACCCATCTCCAGTCCCTCAACAATGATGAGAATAGTTGAAGGGAAGAAGAAGAAGAAGAAGAAATTGGATCATTTCAGTCTGGCTTAACTTTAAATCTTAAGAGCATCCCTCCCTCCCACACCACAAATATTTTTTATTGTGCCAGTGTTGTTGTTGTGTGTGTCCTCTCTACTGGAACTATAAATCCTTACTATGACCGTAGTTGTTGAATAGCAGGTTCAACAAAAATTATATATATATTTTTACACATCCCGAGAATGCTCAACAAATATTTTTCCCAACGAAAAATCTTTTGCAGGGGGGAAAATTGAAGCATCTTTTTGGGGGACTGTTCTGGAATATTCCATGAGTAGAGGACCTTGAGGTAATATCACCCTCGTAACCCAGTTTTATACGTGTCTCAATACCAGGTATTATACCTGCCTAATCATACTAGTCAAAACGGCCACAATGAACCAGCACCCACCAGTGCACCATGAAGGATGAATGATATAAGTAGTCAAGAAACAGTTTTCTGTTGGCTTTCAGTTGCCTAGCTAACCATGGTGATTACCTCAGTTGTTTTGGTTTTTTCTCTTCCTACTACCTACTAACAACCCAAAAGCAGGATGTTAGTAGGTAGGTAGTAAAACCAGCCCTTAGCTATGTGTAAACCATCTATGTACCTAGTAGTTACCTATTTCCATACCTATCTACCTATATATGATGAGACCTATTTCCTACAGAATTGGTTAGTAAGGTGAAACCAAATATTAACTCAGTTGAGGTTCATCCACAACTGAGTAATACCCAACATCCAAATGTCAAATAACCAGCCAAAGTACCACCAGTTCATTCATGCTGAATCTTTCATGAAAATCATCAGTTCTTTAAGGATTTGAAGTAATCGGGATAGGTGGTTTATTTTGATCCTGATTTTTTTCCAAAGAATCACAACCAAGCTGTCCAAGGCCCCTATTCGGTTAAGTGGGTAGGGTATTTGCGTCCTATGGGTAAATTTCAAACTAGACATACCCTGGTCCTATGCATGAGTATGTTTAATTGACATATTAGAGGAGTATGAATAATGATATGATATTATGAATATGCATGATTTTGCAGTTCCAAAAACAGGGATTTAAAACTAGCGTATGGCACCTTGGATGAAGCAATTTTGGACATAGGACCAGTTTGAGCATTCATAAAATGTTGGGACTTTAAAAACTCTCACAAAATATGTTTGTACAATGAAACAACTTTAAATAGCCTTGAATTGTAGAGGGCCGGGAAGACTACAAATTTTAACAAATGCCTCCAAGTTGCCATATAAAAGTGATGAAGATTGCCCAGAGAAATCCTTTTAAATGATAGAAATTGTAAAAAGAAATTAGAGCACCCTTATGCCATTATACCTACCACTCCCAACCTAAAGTTCTCACCCCTTGGTATATAGGTCTCAACAAAATATGAAACGTGAGAAAGGACAGACTAATATTTTTCAAGATTGGGTAGGTCTACAAGCAAAAACCCTAAATATATTACAAACAACTTGGGTATGAGCTTCAGGGTATACCCAATAGGTAGGTTTTGTAATATCCATACACATACCCATGCACATACCCAAGGTTTACCATATATACCAGTACAACACTTGTTGTAAATCCCTATACTCAAGGGGTGCTGCCCAGTGGCATAAAAGATAAAGAGCTTACTCCCCCTTGGGTAGAAGGAGCTTACAATCATAATCCTTGAAATGGGGAGCCTTAGGGCAGCTTACCCTATCATTTTATAGCAGAATGTTTTTGAAAAAATTGGAGTAAAAAATTGGGATTCTTTTGGATTTTTTTCCCCTAGTGTAAAATACACTAATTTTTTTATTTTAGGGAAAAATTCACCAAATTTTCAATATCACAAAATCAAAGAAATAAAGAAAGAAGTTTGTACCCTATACAAATACCTCATTGAAACCACTAAAAGCCAGCTATCAAAGGGCCTAAGGAATGTTCACAAGCGGTTAACAAAACTAAGTGAAATTTTGCCCCATAATTACTTTAACAGAACAAGTTGTCACAAACATGGTGGCCCTACCAAAAGATAAGATGTTGTACATGTGCATTTATGTATGTACATATATATATTCTGTGATTTATTTGTATGTATCATCACACAAGATGATGTCTATTTTAACAACTATATGCTTGGACTTTTGGTCCTTGCCTCTTGTTTCTTTTTCTCTCCCTTGCTTGGATGCTTTCTTTTGATAAAATTTGGCAAAGTTTCATCATCTTTAGTGTTAAAATTATTATGTAAATTAAAAGTTTTTTATATTTCTAAACATTCCATTGATAAAAAAATTGAAATGACATTTATTTTAAAATTTTGACCAAAAAATGTATAAATTTTTATTTTAAAAAATTAGTAATTGAAACCCTAAAAACCCATCGATTCACAACTAGCCAAAAACATTTTCATTATTCAATGCAAAATCAAAATTCCAAAATTCAAAATTCCAATAATAAGATATATCTTTCATAAGAATAGAGAAATCTCCATTTTTATGATGATGAAAAAACTCACAACAAGGTTAACACTTCTTTAAGAAGCCACAAAAAAATCCAATCTAAGAAAAACAAAAACAAACAAAAAATAAAAAACCAAAAGAAAGAAACAAAAAACAATGGCATTAATAACAAGGTACTATTATACATTATTGGATAGATCCCATGTAGTGTTGGATTCTAGGACTTTGTGGACTGACATCAAAACCCTACAAGAACAAAGCTTTGTTCACAAGGTGCTACATAGGTTTGTATAGTGGCTGAGTAAAGAATGGGAAGATTTGACAACTCTTTTGAGTTTTCAAACAAGCCCAAAACACAATATCAAAGTAGAAGTGCCAATCACTTGTAAAAAAACCTTTTCAGATCTTTTGGCATGTCTCTGTTTAGTTCCAACCACCATGGCTACAATCGTTGTTTTAGTATCCTCTACTTTAGCCTTCTCAATCACAACACCCTTTTTCTTCACCAAGAATGTCACAAGAACACCTAGGGCAATTTTGATTTTTTTGGCATCTAATGGATTTACCTCATTGGGTGAAAGTGTATTATTTGGAAGGAGGGTTGATTCTACACTATCAACAACATGATCTGAAGATGAGGATGCACCTTAAGTTTTTTAGTTGTTATTTTTCACGCTCAAACTTAAATTCCACCAGTTCGGTAAAGTTGCCAACCTCCTTAATGTAAATGGTTCCAATAATTGGTAATTTGATGGAAGGAAATAAACAGAAAATCATTGTCAATTTTAATGACGAAGCAGCAAAGTGGTCCATGGTAGCAGAATGTTCCTTCTCATCAAATAAATATTGACCATACTTGTGTTCCAAACAACATAACATTCATTAGAAACAAACATGTTTTTACTTTAATTTTGAGTTGAATTGTTTGAAAACTTGTTTGAAGAATCATAGCAAATATTGTACTAAAACCATTCTTCTATTTTAATATTTTAATAAATGTGCAAGTCCTCCTTTAACATAAAAAACTCCCTCCAAGCACAATACAAACACACCCATGTGGTATACACCATGAACTTAACAACTTTATCCTCCCTCCTTTTGTCTTCCACTCATACACATGCATTCAATTTTCACTCTTCAAACACAAAGAACATGGCAATGAAACAATGGCATGTTGTTGAAATATCCAAAAGATAACTTGCAAAGATTAATTAATGATAAACATTTACCTACTTTTCTTTTAAACCTTGGAATTAGGGGGTTTTGGTATACATGCGATAAGACCAACCTTTATTGCATCTACATGAGCAAACTTGTTCATCCACATCCAATCTAGCACATGTGAAAACTTCACACGTTTAAACCACAACATAATTACTTCCAAAACAAATCAAAGACAAAATGCCTTCCATAACCAATAGGCAATGAACATACATGAAAGGTAGGACCACCCTTTACGGGCAGTATAACTATAATGGAAAAAGCTTGCCAAGATTGTACACTTGATTAGACTACAACCTCCCTATCCATATTTTTTTAATTATAATGTGAATTTGTGTATTATTAAAACAAAGCTCAAAAATATGGTGCATTTCCTATACTTGACCCCTTTAATGAAGGACTAAGCCTAACCAACATATATCACCTACTAAGCACCAACCACTATGTTAGCCACAACTAGAAAATTTAGAATCCTTTTAGAAGTGTCACAACATTTCTATGCCTCAATGTTAGGACCTTGTAGAATTGAGTTATATATAAAAGTTGTCAAACATTTAGACACATGGTATGACAAGGGTACACTATCTATGGAAGAATCTTCTAGGTCCCACATGAGTTCTATGATATCAAGAATCTATGAGCCAAGGACCTTGTAAGAAGTTACAAAAATTGAAAGCTCATTTGAGTATTCTTTAACATGGTGGCAAAGAGCTTGTTGTAACAAGTAGAAAACATGAAGTTGTAGACAATAAACAATAGTAGATTGGGTAACATGAATTAGACCAAATAATGTGAGAACTTGATATCTACAAACCATATTTATTTACCAACTTTTCACGTAGTTGGATATCAAAAGCTATTAGATATTGTTCCCAACTTCTTGTAAGTAGTTGTTAAACTAGTGTTTCATTTCAATAATTAAGAAAATGAGGAGATTATCAAAATCAAATATTTTTGCATCTTTGGTTTCATACCAAATGAGAAACAAAAGTAAGCAAGACCTTGTTTATGTACTTTGTTTATATCCATGTAAAACTTGTGTTATATTTGTTTGAAGTTCTTCACTATGAATTTCTTGAAACAATATTCATCATATTTGGAACTATTAGTAATTAGACCCACTCCATGTGTCACATGTTGCACTCCACCTACTTTAAAGCAAAGTCATGCCAAAATCTAGGCCTAACAAAAGGAAGAAAATACTTCACAAAAATTGCATTTAAATTTAAAGTTGACTTACATGCCAACTCCCAATTGCTTCACACATTGGCACAAAAGCATTTACAACCCCTCTTAAATTCAACTCAACCTATTGATCCCCAATAAGAAAGATAATCATTAAAGCAAATATCATGAGACAAGAGTAACATAATATTTAAAACACGGAATTTGTGAATTAATAAATGCACCATGCTTAAGCTAATCACCACAAAAGAAATTAAATGTGCAACAATTGATAATGGGAAACTAGAATTCACCATTGCACAGAGGCCTCAGAATGCATCCTCCTTCTCAACATTATCATGAATCTTGCAACAAGGCAACACATCATCACAATAGGAACATAAAACAATATTGATTCCCAACTCTTGTTTCTTCCTTAGTGGATCTACTAGATTTAATGTAGATAAGTAAATGATACATTAGATTTTCCACCCAAACTACAACAAAAGATGAAGAGCATAGAACATGGTAACCTTCCACGACCATATAGACTATAAGGATCCTAGACATCATTCATAGGAATGCAAACATCTAACAAATCCTTAGATCTTCTTTAAATCCTTACATGCAAAGAGCATAGCACCAAGGTTGCATGAAGTGATCCATGTGTGGAACCACTAGTTCTAGGCACACCCATCCCCATTTGCCTAAGGTGATTGCATTGTTCTCCAATAATGACTTATTCAAATTCGGCAACCCCTCCTTTTGCATCAATTTCCTTGATGTGCACATTACACAAGCTCTCTTTGCATAATTTTTGAGAACAATCCCTTGTTCTATGACTTTTAATACTCATAACAACCCCCTTCATTAATCATCCAAACACAAAAATTTCAACCCTATTGCATACTTCACTATTCGAAAGAATGGGAACTAGACATGAGATGGCATTCATGACAATAAAAAAAATATTTTGCTTGACCTATAAGGCACTTGTAAACAACAAATCTACATCAAAATGTTGATTGGTCAACCGAAAGATTGTAGACACTATGAGGTATAATTGGTGAATCCCACCTTGATGAAAAAATTAAAACTCAAAATAGTACCTTGATTGCCATTTCACCAATAGCCCAACAAACATTGTTGGCCATAAACACATTTCTTTTGCTTCATGTTCCCATTGTGCCCCATGCAAGATCCCCCTCCCTTTACCACATTTGTCTACAAAACAACCTTCAAGATCTAACAATAGTTCCACAAAACATGTGAGAAAAATAAAAGCCTACTAGTTGTTTGGTTGTAAAGTTCAAAAAATATGCTAATTGAGGCTACAAATGCATTGCACAATCATGTGATATCATCAAAGCCTCCCATACATTATTTCAATGAACATAATGATATAGAATAACTTGAGAAAAAACTTGCAAAATTCTCCTTAACAAGGTTAGATGGATAATCCATTGAGTGCAATGTAATGTTTACTTTGGCAAGGTCACTTAATGAGGCCAATGCACTTTGCCGAACATTTGGAGCTTCATCAGCGCAACACAACAAAAGAAGGTCAAAAAGGTCAATCCTTGATACTTGCAAAACAATTAAAGTGACATTAACCTTAATCCACTTATTATGTTCACACTCTGAACACCAAAAGATTTATTTCAATTTGTACAATTTAAACACTTCCATCAAATAAACTTGTTCACCTAATGTGAAATTGGTTTTAATAAAGTAAAATTTACAAAAGTTGGATCCAATGTGATATTCCCTGTCCCTAGGGGGGGTAGGGCCTAACAAAGGCAAAACAATATGTTATTTCAGCAATTGAAATCTAACCTTGGAACAAGTCACAGACCATTTGGCTTCAACCACAAGTGCAACATAAATCTATATTGAAGTTGGAAAACAAAGTTATATCATATAACAAGCAATTAGAATTAAGGTTTAGAGTTGGCAAGGTAGTTTAAATGCAGGATAATGCATTAGTAATAAAGCATTACCCAACATAATATTGATTGAAGCATGCCAATATGGTAGGAGGCCTCACCATATGGTTGTGCCCTATAAAGGACATTTTTCCAAATAGAATGCCCACCCACAAGGTCTTTACAAAATCTAGATTGCATTTGGGGGTGAAATTTTTTTAAGGTGTACCACACATGATGAAAAGGGCCTAGTCCCTATTGCAATCCTTTTTTACCTTATATTTTGATCTTCATACAAAATAATGAATCAAATTTATTAAAAACATTTGAGGGATTATATTTTAGACCATTACAATTCTAGATTCCATCATAATCATCCATAAATGTGTTTTTACATGGTAAAAAAAGACTAGGTAAAAAAGACAGAAAAAGATGACATTGTGACAAGATCTTGGTACACCTTAAAGAATTTGCACCCTTGGGGTTTCCCCTAACAAGCAAATTTCTTGTGGAGGTTTGATTTTGGATAGGTCAACAAGGACACCAAAAGGAAAGGAAAGGAAATTTAGTAAGGTGTTGTACACTTTGACAAAATGAAAGGTCGGTATCTTTTGATAGAAGGAAAGTGCAATCCAAGTTGAAAAAACCTCATCTACCATTTTCAGTTCCTAATCAAGCAAGTTGAAAATAATGGAGAAAATTGAGAATCAAGAAGAAGAAAAAGGGCCTTGCACATCAAGTGGAAACACAATCAAGCTTGTGCACAAATAATTTGTCTTTTGCCCAAGACTTTCAAAACAAGATTGCCCTACACAATTCAAAACTTTGTGGAAAGTGTGATTTCAGTGAGTTAGTCCTCTAGAGAATGATTATGAGGCAAATGACTAGCAATGAACTAAATTTGCCATTGAATTTCTCTTGTAGGTCATAGCTTTGATTTGAAAATGTTGAATTGTCCTTTCAATTTATACTTTTAGCCAAATTTATTTAACACATGTCCTTTAGGGTTCATTTTATATAGTGCAAGACCTTAATGGGTAGATGCCATTTGTTAAAAAGTAGTACTGAAGGTAGGTTGTTCTATTCACCACAAAATTGAACTCCTTACTTATTCCACTCAACAAATTGTAAATGATGGGTGATTAATATAAAACATTGATGTTGTTGTTCCTTTCAAGAAACCCCCCCAAACAAGTGCGAAATATAGAGATTTTGATTCAAAATTGATTCCAAGATGATGGACCTTTTTCCATCTCTTTATTTTGAAATTAGCCTTGCAAACCCATGGGGTAGTTTTTCCCCCTATAATGCATGTAGTTGAAACTCATGAACATTCTCAAGAATCCCTAGTTTGTAATGATCTAGAGTTGTTTTTCAATGTTAGATTTATTCAATTTTCACAAGTACATTGGTTGAAAATTTGTCATTGTTAATTGCACAAATTGCTTTAGGCACTCAATCATAGTGTTCTCACCAAGTTTGTAATACTTATTTACAAAGTTGGCCCATGTTCCATATGCAAGTTGTTGGAATGCAACAATGCATTTTTAATTTTAAAAAGTTTGAATTTACATGTACAATTTAGTCATTATGAAAAAAAAATCATCATACTCACAAAGACTATTTTAAATCATCAAGAATAATCTATGGGTCATCCTATAACAACACCTAAATAATCCTTCATCATACACATGTGAAGGCGCAAAATAATCTTTAAAGATCATGACATGGATTTGATGCCAATCCATTTGCAAATTCTTTCATTATTGTGGCCTAGAACTAATGTGCTTTCTTTGAAGTTTTAATTATGTGTCAAATGAAGGACCTTCACAACTCTACATTATTATAATATGTGGCCAAGTTCATTTTGTGTTTCATTAGATTTAAAATGAAGTTGGAAAAATTTACCATAGTGAAAGTGACTAACCCTTTAATGAATGACGACCAACAAGTACGAACATAATGAAATTATTAATATCTAATTGAATTCACTAATAGCTAATTCATTGGGCTAGCCTCATAGTTTATAGATTAGGATAAAGAGCCTAAGCTAGGTTAGGTAGCTAAGCCACCTAGGCTCATGGCAACTTAGGTTAAAACACATGGGATTTAAGCAACTTAGCCTAAGTGCCTAGGCTACCTAGCTTAAACTAGATCGTAATAATTAGGATTTTATCCCTTCATTTCCATTTCGAGGGACAAATTCCTTACCATTGTACCAACTTTTTTAATGTGAAATATTTTGTCATCACATTTTAATAAAATTTTAAAATCCTACTTAAAATACCCTATTCAAACTACCTTAACCTATGTAAGCCTAGGTAAGCTATGTTACCTTAAGGCTTATTAAGCCCTACCTAAGCTCATTTAAAGCCAACATAGGTCTAAGTAGGTTTGTCTAAGGGCCTCTCTAGCATCAACATAAGCCTACCTAGGGGCTAAATAAAGGTTATTCTAGAGTTTACAAAAGGTTACCTAGGGATTCACCTAAAGTGGTTAGCCATGTATAACATAGGCCTACCTATTGGTTAAATGAAAACTATTCTATAGTTTACAAAGGGTTACTTAGGGACCTACCTAAAGGACATAACTATGTACAACATAGGCCTACCTACCCTAAGGTTCATATAGCCTACCTAAAGGCTATGTTATTTAGCAACTATGTAAGCTATGTAGCCCTACCTAAGGTCTATCGTATGATGCCTTACAAACTATGTAGCCTACCTAGGGGCTATGTACATACTTATTTACTTACCTACCTACTTACCTTTCCTTAGTTATTTATAACCTATTTTATAACAACATTAAAACAAACCTATTTATTATTATGAATTATTTCAACTAATAGTGAAACATGATGATTTCATAGTGACTTCATAGTGGCATAACTTTAGTCAAGGTGAAATGATTATGGTGGAGTGAACTTATTTCACTTTTAAGACCGCATAATGATTTAAGCTAATGAATTATACTCCAATTTTGTACTAGTGCCAACAAGTTATAACCCCTCACCTTCTTTTTCATTCATGTATTCTTGCATATGTGAAAGTAATTGTTACTTTCACATTTGGGCCATTTTGACAACCTATGTGTAAAGCTCCACAAAAATCTGAATCACCTATTATGTGTGCACAAGTCCTTGCAAATAACCGTTGAATTAATGTGTGTACAAGATTCTATGGAAAAACAACAATGACATTGGATTTGATTTTATTGTAAATGATGATGGTCAAAATGTGATGACTTTTGGGGGTTCAAACCCTTCATACACTAATTGGAATACAAGGCTCAACATTTGGGTATCTATGTTACTCATTGTATAGTGCCTATTGCAAGTGCATTATTGGAGATGTTCTTACATGTTATAATGGTGACAAAATATTATGAGAAGCATGAAATTTTATCTAAGGTCTAAACTCCAATGCCACCATTGGATCACCATTGATGCCTCCAACATTCCAATAACAACACCAAGCATGAACACAAGAACCTAGATTATTTGTTCCTTCTAGTGTTGTACTAGCATCACCATTTGGGTACACCAATTTACTACAAGTATTGAAGAATTTGGCAAACCACAATGGTATGAGTATTCATTACTTTTTACTATGCACATACCATATTGCTCTATAAAGGAACATGACTACCACTTTGTAAGATAGACCATATGAATAATGATTTTTGGAAATCATACACGAATTGGTATATTTAATATTTGACTAGTATCAAGCAACAACTTATTTATTCGTACCATAACACAAGATTGTTATGATATAGACTATAGATTAACATGCAAAATATTTGCAATTATGATATTATGACATTATATCCATTCAAAGAGTTGTCCCCATTACACAAATTAATAGTAAATTTATCCCAAAAACTCTTCTGATTATACAAATATGAAACATCTTCATACCATAACAAGCAAAGGAAAACTAAGGTTGCAATTAGTATCAATATTATATTTGAGAAAGACTACTAGGTGTGTGTGATAACGAATGAGGTATCACAAAAGACATAATGGGGCCAACCTAATATTTACCTTAAGTATCAACTCCTCAAGGATTAATCTAATTATATTTTTCCATACCATTGCACATACACATTGCTACCTTGTATACCCACACAACACAAATTTCTATGTTTGTCACATATAATCATCATAACCCTTCCTCATACCTACACACCTTGCAATCCCTCATATGACCTTCTCATTGTAAGTGTAAGGTATGTATTCATGCAATAAATGCATTATCAACTAAATATTAATTTTTAAAATAGAATAATACGTTAAAAAACTATCATTTGCTACTATTGAATGCAACTACTAGACCTCATGGTTGCATAAAACAAGTTGCACTTGATAAATAGTTACATGTGCCAATATGTAGCAAATATAATATATGCAATATGGATTTATATTCTATATATCTATATTATTCTATGAAGGTCCATGTAATTAAAGTGTAACTACAATGGTGACCTTTTGAAGGTCAATTATATGGGAACACATGCAATTTAGAAAACCCATTAACTATTTATTTTTGAATTAATTAGATAGGTAGGTAGGAAAATAGGCCTCGGTTAGGGAGGTTGGTTTACAATAATCTAATTTTGTGTTTGGGTTTAGCCTTTAAGGTCAAGACTTTTTCATTGGCTTATTCAAAATTGCATTTGGTACTTGGTTTGGGAACAAAATTAATGCACCTAATTATATAATGTACAAGATTGGAATGGAGGAAAAAAAATATGGGATAAAAAAATTTCTCTCAATTTTGTGATGTACCTAAAGTGATGATCATCCATAAGGTGATTTTGCTAGAGTTGGCTACACACTAGATATGAAAGTAGAAAAAATAAAATCCTTTTATATCTTTGATTACCTATTGGAACTTATCATAAAAATCTAACAATTTGCAAATTATTTCTGAGATTTAGCAAAATTTGACCATTTTTCCCTGGAAAATCCTTTGTGTGAATTGAAAACATATTTTTCAGTTGAAATTTGGCAAAATTTCACCAAAGAATTAAATGTATGTGATAAACAATTTAGTTGCAAGTGTAACCAATATAATTGCAACCGGCATGAGATTACTATGCGGTACCTGTGTCATATTAACTTGGTTCACCTATGAGATATATTAATTATATTATGAATTTAAAAATAAATAGGTTATAATAGTATAATATTATGACAATAATATTAAATATTAAATAAAATCTAAAATAATAATAAATAATATTATATTATAATTACCTATATTAGGTTAATAACTAGCCCATGTTAAGGTATTTAGAGGCTACGTAGTTTAACATCATAACCATAGGTATTTTAACATAATTAAAATAATATTAA
>Ga0116229_10008637_pt1 | contig 15764 bp, 9 predicted proteins | sample S1TSphgellanicum_3_FD_87313 | JGI IMG/M metagenome (GOLD analysis project Ga0116229, IMG submission 87313) | Host-associated microbial communities from peat moss isolated from Minnesota, USA - S1T2_Fc - Sphagnum magellanicum MG | ecosystem: Host-associated > Plants > Peat moss > Unclassified...
CGTAGCGGCCGAGATAGCTCACGGCGAGTTCGCGGAAGATGTAGTCGAGGATCGACGTCGCCATCTTGATGTTCTCGTGGCCGACGACCGGACCGTTGGGCTCGAAGCGCGTGAACGTGAAGGCATCCACGTATTCTTCGAGCGGGACGCCGTGTTGTAAGCCGAGCGACACCGCGATTGCGAAGTTGTTCATCAGGGAGCGGAACGCCGCGCCCTCTTTGTGCATGTCGACGAAGATCTCGCCGATCGTGCCGTCCGTGTACTCTCCGGTGCGGAGATACACTTTATGGCCGCCGACGATCGCCTTCTGCGTGTACCCGCCGCGACGATCGGGCATCTTGCGACGCTTGGCGATGTAGCGATAGACGATCTTTTCGGCGATCTGCACCGGCGTGGTGTAGGGTGCCGGCGCGCCGAGATCGGTGTCGTCATCACCCGAGCCGAGATCGTTCGACGCGGCGAGAGGCTGCGAGAGCTTCGAGCCGTCGCGATAGAGCGCGACCGCTTTGGTCATCCGCTCCCACGAGTAGCGATAGGCTTCCTTGACGTCGGCGATGGTCGCCGTCTGCGGAAGATTGATCGTCTTCGAGATCGCGCCGCTGATGAACGGCTGCGCGGCCGCCATCATGTCGACGTGCGCGAGCGGGCGGATGTAGCGCGAGCCGTGCTTGCCGCACGGCGTAGCACAGTCGAACACCGGCAGGTGCTCGTCCTTGAGGAACGGCGCGCCTTCGAGCGTCATCCGCCCGCAGATCACGTCGGAGGCCTCGTCGATCTGCTGCGCGGTGAACCCGAGCACGTCGCGCAGGATCGAGATGTTCCAGTCCGCGAGCTGTTCGTCGGTCATGCCGAGCTTCGTCTTGCAGAACTCGTCACCGAGGACGAAGTGGTTGAACACGAAGCCGATCTCGAACGCTCCCACGAGCTGCGACTCGATCTTCGCGAGCGTCTCATCGTCGAAGCCCTTCGCTCGCAGCGTCGCACGGTTGATGTGCGGCGTACCCTCGAGCGTGTTGGTACCCTTCGCGAACGTCTCGATCGCCGCGATCTGCTCGCTGCTATAGCCGAGACGACGCAACGCCGGCTCGACCGACTGGTTGACGATCTTGAAATATCCGCCGCCGGCGAGCTTTTTGAACTTCACGAGCGCAAAGTCGGGCTCGATGCCGGTGGTATCGCAGTCCATCACGAGCCCGATCGTATTATGCGAGATGAAGCCGTTGGCCACGTACGTCACGTTGGCCGGCACCGAAAGATCATACGTTAGACGTTCACCCCCGTCTTCGTTGGCGGCAACGTCATCGTAGAAAAAGGTCAGTGCCGACGCCAATTCGGGATGATCCGACTCTGCCAACACCGCTTGCGCCGTAGCGCGGCTGATTGCGCCGTCGTGGCGACCTTGATACGTCAGCATCCGGCTGTACATGGCGTGACCGGAGGGAACGAGATCGCGAATGGTTTCGTGGTTGACGAAGACACGATCGCCGCGCATTCCTTGGGTGACGGTCTCCGTTTGCACGGCCGAGGCTTTCCGTTGACCGATGAAGCCGATCTCACGCACAAACGCTGACGCGTATGATGCGTTAAAGACCCGAACGACGAAGAGATCCGACTGCCCCCAGCCCGATTGATCGATCTTTGTGCTCGTCGGAACGCCGAGCGCCATCATGATCTGCTTGATCTCATCGGCAAAGCCGCGGTGCGCCGTCGTGACGGATGCCGCTCCGTTCGTAACGGTTCCATCGGCCTCGAAGACACCACGCAAGAAGGCACCATACGTGGCCGGATCGTTGGTGGCGAGCACGGCATCGGGAATGCGGGGCATGTAGCCCTTGCCCGAGTGTTCGGCACCCGGCGAATGCTTCGCAAAGCCACATGCTTGCCACCACATCGCAAGCGGAACGGAGTGGAGCGCAAGCTCGACGTAACCGCCCTTCTCGGTAAGATGGGCATCGAGATTGAAAAGTGCTTTCGCGCTTTGTACGAGATGATCCAACACATCGCGATCATCGCGCGCGATGCAGAGGCGAAGTCCCTTGCTGTGCAGCGAGCCGTCACCCATGAAGTAGCCGATGAATTCGGCAAGTTGGCTCGTCATCGTGCGCGGTACGATCGTGGTGTAGTCGCCGGTCCAGTATTCTTCGCCCAGCGGCGGCAACGCGACCGCGTTGGTGGTTCCGACGAACTGACCGAGAGCCAACGCAACGACGTCGCTTTCGGTGATATCACCGAAGCGCTTCCAGACGAGTTGCTTCGTCACCGGATCGACGACCTTGATCCGGTGTGTCGGCGTTCCCTGGATGCTGTAGCCGTTCTTCGTGACGATGCGACGCGTGTGCTCGACGCCGTTGATGAAGAACTTGGTCGCGCGTTGCGTTCCGTCATCGGTGAGCACGCGGAAGTCCACGTCTTGCCACGTATCCCCGTCCGGATTTCCGAGCATCGACAGGCGGGCAAACCCCCGATCCGTCGCGATCAGCGAATCTCCCACAAGGCAGCCGGTCGGAGCGATGCAGGTCACCTGCGCGTTGCGGTAGCCCGCGACCTCGCCGATGGCGAGCGCGTTGTCCCACATCACGCGCGCAAGTGCCCAGGTCTCCTGGGTGAAGAGCGTCGGAGCGTGCGTGACCGGCGTGACGGTCAACGCTTCGTACTCGTTCGCCGGCACGGCGTAGGCAGCGCGACGATGGTTGCGCAACACGCGCTCCATCGACTCACTATTCTGCGCGTAGCGCGGGAACGCGCCGAGCTGACGCGCCATCTCAGCCGACGCCTTGTACGCCGACGCCGTCATCAGCGACGAGATCGCCGCGCACCAGCCGAAGCCTTCCTCGGAATCGTACGGCAAGCCCATGCGCATCAGCATCGTGCCCATGTTTGCATAGCCGAGGCCGAGCGTGCGGTAGTCGTACGAACGCTGCGCGATCTCACGCGAGGGGAACTGCGCCATCAGCACGCTGATCTCGAGCGTCACCGTCCACAAACGGCACGCATCGGCGAACCGCTTCGCTTCGAATTGACCCGCCGAATCGAGGCAATTTACCAAGTTGATAGACGCCAGGTTGCAGGCGGTGTCATCTAGGAAAATGTATTCTGAACAATTGTGCACGACAACACCGTTTGCAACGAAGTGTGACGTGTCAGGCTCAGTCAGATCGAAGACGTTTTCGACTCCGCGGAACTGAAGCGAATCGAAGAAATCGCTCATCCGATCTGCGTAGGTCGACACACGCCGATTGAGTTCACGTAGCTTTGCCGCTTTCACGGAAGCCGGATGAAATCCGACCTCTTGTTCGAAAACCACGCGCGACGAGCGAGACACGCGTAACGAGTGCATCTCCTGCACAGGATACGAGGCGACGCCGCCCTTTCCGTCAGGGCACATCGAAGAAACAACGCCACCGCGCCGATTCTCGTAAATCTTCGCCTTCACGCCGAATGAAAGCAACAGCGATTGCACTTGCGATAAGAGCTCAAGTGAGCTCGAGTCAAGAGCAACATACTGCGTCTTGTCGCCATAGTCACCCACGCACCCGTCGGCGGTGAAGAGGCCGCTCAATAATGCTGCAAGCGAAGGTCTATCGAGTCGAAAGGCCTCATCGGTGAGTGCCTTTCGCTCGCTGCCGCCGTCAAGTCTCGCGAAGCGCGTAAACGTGTCCACGATCGACCGATTTGAAACTGAAACGCGCGAGCCACCGGGGCACGGCGACGTGACCGTCGTCGTCCTAGCGCTTCGCCCGTCGCGAGCGGTTCGCTGCTTCTCAAGATTCAGCGACTCTGCAACATAACCCAGAATTGGCGTCTCATCTTGGGCCATCGCGAGAATCAGGGTGCGTTCAGGCCCAACCGAACTAGAGTTCTTCGCAATGCAGCCGTCACCGACGGCAATACCGATTGAAAAGGCTACGCCGGGTTCCAGCGATTCTGAACCAAAGCCGGAACCCTGAAGAAGAAGCTCATCAGTCGCGATCAGATCCTTCGCCGCGACGTCGCCGCGATTGCGCGTCAAGACCTTGTGATCCGCCGTAACATTCAAACGATATCCAGATCGCGTCCGTAATTGATACGTTTCCTTGCGACCAGTCGGGAAAATGTTTGAAACGAAGTGCGACTTTCCATCACTGCCGATCACAAAGGCAGATTTGCCAACAAGCTCTCCGATGCGCTGAAGGCCGTCTGCGGTGGCGACGAAGGTATCGCCCGTCACGCACGGGTTACTTGCGTTGATGCGACCGTCGGCGGGACACGTGTGCCACTCGTTGATCGTCGTGTCGAACTGGAGGCCGGGATCCGCGCATTGCCACGCGGCAATCGCGATCTGCTCCCACAGATCCGCTGCCGGAACCGATTTGGAAACACGACCATCCGTGCGCCACGTAAGATCCCAGGATTGGCCCGCATCGAGGCGCGCAAAGAATTCGTTGGGAATGCGAACGGTGTTATTCGAGTTTTGACCAGACACCGTGCCATACGCTTTCGAATCCCAGTTCGTATCGTAGGTCTCGACCTTGAGTTCTTTGTAGCCCTGGCGTGCGAAGTCGAGTGCGTACTGCACGTTGCCCTGGGGAATACCGACGGAGAGCGCGGCGCGCATCGCGGACTTCAGCTCGAGGTTCAGCGACGGATCGAGCCGCGCCGCCTCCGGAAGCGCCTCATTCGTCGCGGCCTTCATGATCGCATTGAGGTGCTTCTCGCAGACGATCGATCCCGTGACGAGATCGGCGACCTTCTGCTCTTCGCTCACCTTCCAATTGATGAACGTCTCGACATCAGGATGATCGAGGTCGAGCACGCACATCTTGGCGGCGCGACGGGTCGTGCCACCCGACTTGATCGCACCGGCCGCGCGGTCGCCGACGCGCAAGAACGACATCAGCCCTGAGCTCGTGCCGCCGCCCGAGAGCTTCTCGCCCTCGCCACGCAGATTCGAGAAGTTCGAGCCGGTGCCCGAACCAAATTTGAAGATGCGCGCCTCACGGACCCATAGGTCCATAATGCCGCCTTCGTTCACCAAGTCGTCGTTGACCGACTGGATAAAGCAGTTGTGGACGACGACGTTATTCGTGAGGAAGGAATGGCTCTCGGTCTCAATATCGTAGACGACTTCATCGGCAACGTATTCGATCTTCACGATCACTTCATCGCGAGAGGCCGCGACGTTGCGGCCCGGCATGACGAGCGCATTTGCGAGTTTTGCTTGCTTATCGCCCGACACGAACCCGATAAGGTCGGAGAAGAGCTGCCTGCCGTCAGCCCATGCAATGATGACGTGATAGTAGTCTTGGCGATCCTCGCGCGAATCATGACCGACTTGCACGCGATTGAAAATGCCGAGGTTGGACAGCAGATGCGAAACGCCCGTCGCAAGCTTCGGCGAAATCGATCCGAAAACGATATCGGCACTCTGCCGCTCTTCGCGGATGCGCACGCAGCCATCAGCTTGAAAGAGCGCACGCAAATATGCCGTAACGACATTGCGGCCGGCACGGTAGATGCTCGGCGGCACTTGCATTTCAAGCCTGCGATCGAGTAGTGAATAGTCGGCAACGAACGTCCGGAGATGCTCGCCGTAGAGGCGCTTGCGGCGGATATCGAGCGCAGGATTCATCGCTTGGACGTTGCTCTCGTGCGCGTGGGCCGTTGCAAACACGGTCTCGAGCAACGTATCGACATACCGATGCTCGTCTTCGTTAACGCTCATCGCTTCAATGGTCAAGCTACGGTTCGTGCCCGTCGCGTATTGACCGACGAACCCGTCACCCTGCAGCCAGCCGGCGAGCGCCGCTTCCGCTTCCAATATCGTATCGCCGGTCGTGGCGATCGTCGTGTCTGTCCTCTGAATTAAACGCATCCCGGGCGAAAGTTCCGAGACGGAACGCCACATGCGGCGACCCTTATGACCCTCGCACGTCAACACGAGATGGTCGGCCGTCGCTTCGATGAAATTGCCGTTGGTCAGCGTGATGCGGTAGACGGACTTGATCCCGTTATCCTTGACCGCCACGACGCGCGTCGTGCCCTTCTCATCGTGAACGGGAAGGCCAACGAGATTCTTCGCGACGATGTCGCCGATCGGAATCGGACCATCGGGCGTCGTGACCAGAGCGCGGTACGGGAGGCACGCATGCGGGGCCGGATGCTCGTACGCGCTGGTCGACGTTTTCAGCTCGCCCGTCTTGGGGTCGACGAAGCTGTGGCCTTGCGCGGGGCCCGCGATGCCGTACGCCCAGTGCAGGCCGGTGTTGAACCACTGCGGGGAGTTCGGGGCGCCGATCTGCCGCGCGAGCATCGCGCACATCTCGTCATAGTAGGCGCGCGCGTCGTGCTCGGTGTCGAAGTAGCCATGCTTGAAGCCCCAGTACGTCCACGTGCCGGCGAGGCGGTGGAAGACCTGACGCGCGTCGGTCTCCGGTCCGAACGTCGCGCCGTCCGCCGGCTCCGAGCGCCAGAGCCACTCGGGCACACCCGGCTCCTCGACCTTCACGAGGTCGCTCGGCACGCCGGCCTTACGGAAATACTTCTGCGCGATGATGTCCGTCGCGACTTGACTCCAGCCGGCCGGGATCCCGATGTCCTTCGCCTCGAACACCATCGAGCCGTTGGTATTGACGATACGGGACGTGCGCGGTTCGAAGGTGACGCCGGCGTACGGATCGCCGAGCACCGAGTACGTGCGGGTGAATTTCATTCGGGCGGACCTCAGCAGCGAAGGCGGAGAAGGGCGGAAGGGAACAAGAGTATCGAACATACGTTCGATTTCGTCAAGCCGCACGGTCGTCGGAGAGACGAAGAAGACTCGGGGCGAGAGAAACGGCGGGCACAATATATTGTGGCTGGACGTCCCAAGCACCTACTAGATGCTGTGAGTCGGACGACGTGTGGACCCCTTGGGCATAAGCGCAGAAAGTTGTTCATCGTTCGCTCGCGGCGGCGAATTGCTCGGCGGGCGGGGTGGGCGGGGTGTGGACGGAATCGGGGATAGGGTGGATAGATTCCGGCCCGACGCCTTCGCGGCGACGCTCGCAGACGTCGATCGGACCGCGCTCTGGAGCGCCGGAATCCGCGGCATCGTGCTCGACCTCGACAACACGTGCTGCGCGTATCATCAACCCGAGCTCGCGCCCGGCGTCGCTGCTTGGGTGCGCGCCGCGCGAGCCGAGGGCTTCGCGATGGTGCTCCTGTCGAACAACTTCGCCGAGCGCGTCGCCGCGGTGGCCGCGCAACTCGACGTTCCGGCGGTGCCGAACGCGCTCAAACCGCTGCCGTTCGGCTTTCTGCGCGCCGTGCGGATGCTCGGCACGCCACGGCAGGCGACGGTCGTGATCGGTGATCAGCTCTTCACCGACGTGCTCGGCGCGAAAGTGCTCGGCTATCGCACGGTGTTGACCGAGCCGCTCGTTCCGGTCGATTTTCCGCTCACGCGCGTGCTGCGCTTCCTCGAGCGCGTGATCTTCGCGCGCGGTGCCGCGAAGCGCGAGTAGCGCCCCAGCCGTCCGGCGAAGACGGACGGGGTGAAGATGATCGAGCCGCCCCGCCGCGCCGCGCACGACACCGGCCCGCCGCCGGCGCTGTTGGAATTCATGACGCAGCAGTGGGCGGGTCCGTCGGGCCGTACGCCGACGCTCGCGGGGCGCGAACGGTTCGCCGCGCGCCGCGCCGGCATCTCGCGCCTCTTTCCGGGTGAGCTGCTGGTGGTGCCGACCGGCCGCGAGAAAGTCCGGGCGAACGACACGAATTTCCGCTTCCGGCCCGGCACCGACTGCTACTACCTCACCGGCATCACCGAACCCGACGTGGTGCTCGTGCTCGCGCCCGACGGCGAGGGTCATCGCGCGATCGTCTACGCGCACCCGAATCCCGGCAAGACCAGCAGTCTGTTCTTCACCGATCGCGTGCGCGGCGAACTCTGGGTCGGGCCGTGGCCCGGCCTACCCGAGATCGCCCAACGCTACGGCGTCGAGGCGGAGCCGATCGATACGCTGCCCGACGCGCTGGCAGCGGCCGGCACGACGCCGATCCGCGTGCTGCGCGGGCTCGACGCGGAGGTCGACGGCCTCGTCGCGCCCACCGACGAACGCGAGCGGGCATTCGCGGCCGCCCTCTCCGAGGCGCGCCTGATCAAGGACGATCTCGAGATCGCCGAGCTGCGCGCCGCGATCGCCTCGACGAAGCGCGGCTTCGACGACGTCGTGCGCGCGCTGCCGACCGCGGTCACCGAGCGCGTCGTGGAAGGCGTGTTCGGACTGCGTGCCCGCGTCGAGGGCAACGACGTCGGTTACGGCACGATCGCGGCCTCGGGACCCGATGCGTGCACGCTGCACTGGGTGCGCAACGACCGCCGCATCGGCGCCGACGATCTGCTCTTGCTCGACGCCGGCGTCGAGGGCGTCTCGCTCTACACCGCCGACGTCACGCGCACGATTCCGGTCTCCGGTACGTTCACGCCCGAACAGCGCGAGGTCTACACGCTGGTGTGGGAAGCACAGCGCGCGGCGTTCGCGGAATGCAAGCCGGGCAACGATTTTCTCGAGCCCAATCGCGCCGCGATGATGGTGCTCGCGCACGGCCTCGAGCGGCTCGGCATCCTGGAATCAGCCGAGGACGCACTGCGCGACGAGCATCAATTCTACAAGCGCTACTCCTTGCACGGCGTGAGTCACATGCTCGGGCTCGACGTGCACGATTGCGCCGCGGCGCGCGCGGAGACGTATCGCTTCGGCGCGCTGGCAGCGGGCATGGTGCTCACGGTCGAGCCGGGGCTCTACTTCCAACTCGACGATCTCACGGTGCCCGAGCGGTACCGCGGCATCGGCGTGCGCATCGAAGACGACGTCGTCATCACGGCCGGCGGCCACGAGAACCTCAGCGCCGCGTTCCCGAGCGAGCCCGGCGCCGTGGAAGCGTGGGTGCGCGACCTGCGCGGAACGGCCCCGGAAGCCTGGGTCATTCCCGACTGATGGCCGGCATGTGCAAACCAGGCGCCGTGGCGAAGGTTACGGTCAACGTGAAGACTGATTTCAAGGTGCAATCATAGCGCGCCCCGCACGCCGACCGGCGAAGCGGCGCAAACCCGCCGCCCAGCGCGTCGAACGCGTGGACGAATCGGCCAAGCAGCCGATGATCGAGATGTTCGGGACGATCAAACAGGTCTACCCGAGCACGACGTTCGGCGTCGAGCTGGAAAACGGCCACGAAGTGCTGGCGCACATCGCCGGCCGCCTGCGCCGGCACCACATCAAGTTGCTGCTCGGCGACCGCGTCGAACTCGAGATCTCGCCCTACGATCTCACCAAGGGCCGGATCATCTACCGCTATCGCGCGGGCGAAGCGCGGCGCTCCTCGTCGCAACCGGCCTAACGAGCGCCCCTCGCGTAAGCCGCCCGCCCGTTGTGGGAACACGACGGGCATGCAGGACCAGCACGAACGCGCCGTTGCGATCCCGAGCTCCTACGGTGCTCCCGGATCCGGCCCCGGCGTCCCGGACATCAACGACACGATCGAGTCGGAGAACCTGAACGCACCCGCTCCCAACGCGGGCAAAGCGCGTCCGGGATTCGACGATGCCCACGACACGCCGGAGGAATCCGCATGACGCGGGCCTTTGCCGCGCTCGCGTTCGCGGCGCTCGCTGCAACGCCGCTCGCCGCCGACGCGCAACCGCCGCACCCGAAGCCGACCCCCGCGATCAAGCATACGCAGCGCATGATCGACACCGCGAAGCAGAAGCAGACGCACGCGCAGATGGCGACCAAGAAGATGCCGAGCCAGCGCGTCGGCTCGGGCGGTGCGCATCCCGATAGCGAAGTGCCGAACAACCCGGGCGAAAACTCGAGCAAGCCCGGCTCCGGGCCCGGCTACGCGAACGGTCCGCCACCGTCGGCGAGTTCGCCGAGCCACTAGGCTTCCTCAGAGCATCCCGAGCTTCGAGGGCGCGCGCGCTCGTCCGCCGTACCGATGAGGGTGCTGCACGCGCGTCCCGAGCTTGCCCCATCCTACGATCCCGCCGCGGTCGAGCCGCCGCTCATCGCGCGGGATCTCGCCTCGGGCGTCTATCACGCCGAAGTCGATCGCGCGCGTCCGCCGTTCGTCATCTCGATGCCGCCGCCGAACATCACCGGAGCTGCGCATCTCGGCCACGGCTCGACGTATACGCCGATGGACGTGCTCACGCGCTACCATCGCATGCGCGGCGATAACGCGACCTGGCTGCCCGGTCAAGATCACGCCGCGATCGCGACCGAAGCCGTCGTGGTGCGCGAGCTCGCCAAAGAGGGACTCACGCGCGACGGCCTCGGTCGCGACGCGTTTCTCGCGCGCGTGTGGGCGTGGCGCGAGCAGTACGGCAACCGCATCAACGAGCAATTCAAACGGCTCGGCTTCGGGGCGGATTGGGAACGCGAGCGCTTCACGATGGATCCGGGCCTCTCGGCCGCGGTCAACCTCGCGTTCAAACGGCTCTACGACGACGAGCTGATCTATCGCGGAACGCGGCTCGTGAATTGGGATCCGCAAGCGCGCTCGACGCTCTCCGACGCCGAGGTGGAGAACGAACCGCACAGCGGATCGCTCTGGCACGTGCGCTATCGCGAAGCCGACGGCGGCGCGGGCGTGGTGATCGCGACGACGCGTCCCGAGACGTTCTTCGCCGACGTCGCCGTGGCCGTGCATCCGGAGGACGAGCGCTACGCGCACCTCATCGGCAAGCACCTCGTGCTGCCGATCGTCGAGCGGCGCATTCCGGTGATCCCCGACGCTGCGGTGGAACGTACATTCGGCACGGGCGCGGTGAAGGTGACGCCGGCGCACGACGCCACCGACTACGACATCGTGCAGCGCTACAATGCCGCGCAGTCCGGCGCCGCGCAGCGCCTGCCCATGCCGACCGTGATCGATTACGACGGCACCATCTGCGCGCCGGTGTGGCGCGATCCGGCGCACGGCCCCGCGAGCGACGCCGATCGCGCGACCTGGAACGACGCGACGCCGAAGATGGCGGCGTACATCGGGCTCGATCGCTTCGAAGCGCGCACACGCGTCGCGGCCGAGCTCGAAGCGAGCGGCGCGCTCGAGCGCACCGAAGCGTATGAGACGACGGTGCCCGTGTCGTCGCGCTCGGGCGCGATCATCGAGCCGCTGCTCTCGCTGCAGTGGTTCCTCGCGATGGAGTCGCTCGCGAAGCCGGCGCTCGAGGCCTATCACGACGGACGCATCCGCTTCGTGCCGGAGCGCTTCGGCCGCACCTACGAACACGGGCTCACCTCGCTGCACGATTGGAACATCTCGCGCCAGGTGTGGTGGGGGCATCAGCTGCCCGTTTGGTACACGCCGAACGACGACGTGATCGTCGCCGAGACCGAAGCCGAGGCGCGCGCCGTCGCCCGCGAACGCTACGGCGACGTGGAGCTGCGGCGCGATCCCGACACGCTCGATACCTGGTTCTCGAGCGGCCTCTGGCCGTTCTCGATCCTCGGCTGGCCCGACGCGACGCCCGAGCTCGACGCGTGGTATCCGAATCAGGTGATGATCACCGGACGCGAGATCATCTTCTTGTGGGTAGCGCGCATGGTGATGCTCGGCCTGCACTTCCTCGGACGCATTCCGTTCACCAACGTGTTCGTCACGCCGCTGGTGTTCGATCTCCAGGGCCGCAAGATGTCGAAAAGCCTCGGCAACGCGATCGATCCGATGGACCTCGTGCCAAAATACGGCGCGGATGGGTTTCGCTTCGGCATCCTGCGCCAGATGCGGCTCGAATCGCAAGAGCTGCGCTTCGACGAACAAAAGTGCGACGAAGCGAAGCGCTTCAACAACAAACTGTGGAATGCGTTGCGCCTGCTCGCGTCGTTCGATGAAGGCCTGCCCGATCGCATCGCGCTGCCGCCGGCCGATGCGCTCACGCTCGCCGATCGCTGGATCCTCGCGAAGCTCCACGCGACGATCGGCACCGTGACCGCCGCGTACGACACGTATGCGATGGGCGTCGCGGCCGACGAACTGATCGGCTTCGGCTGGCAGACCTTTTGCGACTGGTATCTCGAAGCGGCGAAGGCGCCCGCGCAACGCGCGACGCGCATGGCGGTCGCGACCTACGTGCTCGATGCGTTCGTGCGCCTGATGCACCCGATCGCGCCGTTCGTCACCGAGACGATCCGTGCGGTGCTCGACCCTGCCGGCGGCCCGATCGCGTTGGCCGCCTGGCCCGCCACCGACGAGATCCCGCTCGACCGCGCGGCCGAAGCCGACTTCGATCGCCTGATCGCCACCGTCGACCGGCTGCGCAACGCCCGCGGCGAGATGGGACTCGCGCCGCGCGAGCGCGTCACCGTGACGGGACCGGCCCTCGACGACACGATCGTCGAACAGCTGCGCATCTTCGCGGGCGCCGAACTGCGCGTCACCGCCGCCGCCGGCGGATCCTTCGCCGAGCAGCTCGCGGCGCTACGCCTCCAGGCCGATCCGGCGGTGCTGCGCGAGCGTTACACGCGCGACATCGCGCGTCTGACCGGCGAGGTCGACCGACTCGAGAAGAAGCTCTCCAACGAAAAGTTCGTCGCGAACGCGAAGCCCGACGTCGTCGCGGCCGAGCGCGAGAAGCTGGCCGATTACGCGCGTCAGCTCGACGACGCCCGCACCGGTCTCGCCGCGCTGTAACCGCGCGCGGGAGGCCTCGCTCTCCGCTCCCCGAAATCGCGTTCGATGCCTGCTACGGCCCGTCGCCGCGTGCTCATGTCGCCCGCCGAAATCGATCGGGCCGTCGCGCGTATGGCACATCAGATCATCGAGCCGGCCGACGCGCAACACGGCGTCGTGATCATCGGCATCCGCCGCGGCGGAGAAGCGCTCGCGCGCCGGCTCGCATACGAGATCACCGCGATCGCATCGGAAGCGCCCGGCATCGGCTTCCTCAACATCAACCTGTACCGCGACGACGACGTCGCGCGCGAACTCCCCGAGTCGGAGATCCGCACCGAGATCACGGGCAAGACGGTCGTGATCGTCGACGACGTGCTCTTCACCGGCCGCACCGTTCGCGCGGCGCTCGACGCGGTGACCGACCTCGGCCGCCCGAGCGCGATTCGCCTCGCCGTGCTGATCGATCGCGGCCTGCGCGAGTTGCCGGTGCAGGCCGACTACGTCGGTAAGTTCATCCCCACCAGCCGGCGCGAGCACATCGACGTCGTTCTTGCGCCGCAGCGCTCCGACGACGACGTCGTCGCGCTGAACGTCGACGAGGATCGTGGCGGCACGTAACCTCATCGACGTCGACGACGTCTCGCCGGCCGAACTGGTCGCGTTGCTCGACCGGGCCGCGACCTACAGCGAGACGTCTCCCGGGCGCGATCTGCTCGCCGGCGTGCCCGTCCTCAATCTGTTCTTCGAATCCAGCACGCGCACCGCAACGTCGTTCACGCTCGCCGAACAGCGCGTCGGCGCCGACGTCATCTCGTTCGCACCCGGCGCGTCGTCGCTCGGCAAAGGCGAGACGATCGCCGACACCGCGATCACGTTGCACGCGATCGGCGTGCGCATCATCGTGGTACGTCATCCCGAGTCGGGCTTTCCGCGGCGGCTCGCCGAGTCGTTCGACGGGCACATCGTCAACGCGGGCGACGGCACGCACGCCCACCCCACGCAAGCGCTGCTCGATCTGATGACGCTGCGCAACGAGTTCGGCTCGTTCACCGGATTGCGCGTGGCGATCGTGGGCGACATCCTCCACTCGCGCGTCGCGCGCTCGAACATCGTCGGGATGCGCATGCTCGGCATCGACGTCACGCTGGTCGGTCCGCGCACGCTGCTGCCGGATTCGTTCGAAGCGCCCGGCGTGCGCATCGAGCGCGACCTCGACGCCGTGCTGCCCGAGGTGAACGCCGTGATGATGCTGCGCATCCAGCGCGAACGGATCGTCTCGGGGTTGTTGCCCTCGCTCGACGATTACACGCGCCGCTTCCAGCTCAACCGCGACCGGCTGCGCCGCCTGCGCCACGACGCCGTGATCCTCCATCCCGGGCCGTACAACCGGGGCATCGAACTCACCGACGACGTGCTCGAGGATCCGCGCTCGCGTTACGTCGTGCAGGTGCACAACGGCGTCTTCGTGCGCATGGCCGTGCTCGCGTTTCTCGCCGCGCCGGCATACGCCGCGTGAAGCTCGTCATTCGCGGCGGCCGGGTGATCGATCCGTCGACCGGGCTCGATGCGCTGCGCGACGTCGCGATCGAGGGCGGTTTCGTCAGCGAGATCGGCGAGCACCTCGACACGCGTGACGCGCGCGTCGTCGACGCGACCGGCGCCATCGTCGCACCGGGCTTCATCGACATGCACGTGCACCTGCGCGAACCGGGGCAGACGCACAAGGAGACGATCGCCACCGGCGCGGCCGCGGCGGTCGCGGGCGGGTTCACCGCCGTCGCGTGCATGCCCAACACGGAGCCCGCGCTCGACACGTCGGCGCTCGTCGCCGAGGTGCTGCGCCGCGCCGATGCGGCCGGGCTCGCGCGCGTCTATCCGATCGGCGCACTCACCCGGGCGCGCGGCGGCGTGGAACTCGCGCCCTACCACATCCTCGCCGACGCCGGCTGCGTCGCGTTCAGCGACGACGGCACCACCGTCGCGAGCGCGCTCGTGCTGCGCAACGCGGCGCGCTACGCGAGCGTCCTCGCGGCGATCTTCGTGTCGCACTGCGAGGATGCCGATCTCAAAGCCGATGCCGTGATGAACGAGGGCGGTCCCTCGGCGCGGCTCGGCCTCGTCGGCAGCCCGGGACTCGCCGAGGACGTGATCGTGGCGCGCGATCTCCTCATCGCGGAAGACACGGGCAAGCCGTGGCACATCGCGCACGTGTCGACCGCGACCTCGCTCGATCTCGTGCGCTGGGCGCGCAGCCGCGGCGTGCGCGCGAGCTGCGAGGTCACGCCGCATCACCTGCTCTTGCTCGACGATCGCTTCGACGGCTACCGCGCCGACGCGAAGGTCAACCCGCCACTGCGCGCGGAGCGCGATCGCGCGGCGTTGCTCGCCGGCGTGCGCGACGGCACGATCGACGTCTTCGCCACCGATCACGCGCCGCACGGTCTCGATGAGAAAGCGCAGTTGCTGAGCGCGGCGCCGGTCGGCTTCAGCGGCCTCGAGATCGCGCTCGGCGCCTACGCCGCGGCCCTGCCCGACGTTCCGCTCGGCCGCATGATCGAACTGCACAGCGTCAATCCCGCGCGGCTGCTCGGCGTCCCGGGCGGCACGCTCGCGGTGGGCAGTCCGGGCGACGTCACGATCTTCGCCGAACGCCCGTGGACGGTCGACGTGCGCCTCTTTCACTCGAAGGGCAAAAACACACCGTTCGACGGCGCGACCTTCCCACGGCGTGCGATCGCGACGGTCGTCGGCGGCGCGGTCGTCTACGAACACGGACGCGTGATGCTGCGCGACGAACCCGTGACCGCGTGAGAACCCCAGGCAAACGCGCCGTCCTTCTGCTCGCGGACGGCACCCGCTTCGACGGCGAGGGCCTCGGCACGTCGGGGACGGCGCTCGGCGAGGCGGTGTTCTACACCGGCATGACCGGCTATGAAGAAGCGATCACCGACCCCTCGTACGCGGGCCAGATCCTCACCTTCACCTATCCGCTGATCGGCAACTACGGCGTCTCGCGCACCGTCTCGCAGCACCCGCGCGCGTGCGTGGCGGGCGCCGTGATGAAGCACATCGCGAAGCGGCCCTCGCACTTCGAGAACGTGATCGATCTGGGTTCGTGGCTCGACGAGAAC
>Ga0116229_10008639_pt1 | contig 15761 bp, 12 predicted proteins | sample S1TSphgellanicum_3_FD_87313 | JGI IMG/M metagenome (GOLD analysis project Ga0116229, IMG submission 87313) | Host-associated microbial communities from peat moss isolated from Minnesota, USA - S1T2_Fc - Sphagnum magellanicum MG | ecosystem: Host-associated > Plants > Peat moss > Unclassified...
GTCTGATATTCCTGGAAGCCGTCGCCGTCGCGGTCGCCATCGTGGTCGATCCATGCGAGGCACCCCTCGGCCGTTTTCAAGTGCTGCTCCAACAGCGAGCGGTCGCCGGTGGCGCGCCAGGCGGCGTGCAGGGTGATGAGCCAGAGCGGCGTGGCGTCGGCGGTGCCGTAGTACGGTGTGTGCGGAATGAGTTTGAAGTGCGCCAGTTCCCCGCGGCGCAATTCGTGCATGATTTTGCCGGGCTCGGCGTCGCGGTAATCGTCACGTTCGGTCGCTTGCAGGCTGCCCAGAACGTTTAACGTGGTGGTGGCGAACTCCGGATAGATCGTGAGGTTCTGGAGCGAGACAATGAGGCTGTCACGGCCGAACGGGGCGACGAACCAGGGCAGGCCGGCGGCCGGCATGAACGCCATGTGATCGCCATCGCCACTTGGCAACCGCAGCGCCGCCATGTCGTCCACCGCCTGGTGGAAAAAGCGGTAATATTCTTCGTTGGACGTTTCGATCTTCATCACACGCGCCTGCCAATCGCGCAGATTTTCGGCATGGCGGCTGTCGGCATCGTGCGCCACGCAATCCTTCGGCGCTGTGATCTGTTCGGCTCCGTCCGTCAGATCGTAATGCAGGCAGCAATGCCATGCGGCGCCGGGCGCCAGTTCGATGTCGAAGCTGATGCGGCCATTGGCATACAGCGCCTCGGCGTGGACCGCGGTGATGGCGACCGCGCGCAGAAAGTCGTTGTTTCGATAGGTGTTGGAGAGGATTTGTTTGTCGGTATCCCAGTAGGTGGTGATTTTGCCGCGCCGGACGATCTTGTCGGACTTGACCTCGAACACATCGGCAAAATCGCAGCGCGGCGCCAGTTCGAGATTGAAGCGCACCGGACTCGTGCCGTAGTTTGTGATATCGAGGTCCTCGTGCATGCCGCCGTCGATTTCGCGGCTGATGACGAGCGACAGGGTGCGCGCCGCGATGTCGCCGTCCTGCGTGAGAAAACCGGCGTTGGTGAGGAAGATGCGTGACGCGTAATAGGCGATGGCGCCGCCGTTCAACAGGCACCAGGGCGTTCCGTTGGCGTAGATCGCCCATGCGCTCATCACCCGTGTGTCGCGGAAATAGAGGCCTTTGTCGCTGGGCCACACGACCTCGCCGTCGAGCTCGGAGATCAGCACGGTCTGCCCCTGGTGGATGGCGATCTGGGGCGGACCAACCTGGACCCTGAATGGCATGTCGATGCATGACCTCGCGTGAGCCGACGCAAAAACGTCTTGTTTTGCGCCAAGGGGCGTTGCAGGGGGGAGTTGCCTTCGGGAGAACGAAACGCTTTACTCGCGGCGCACCGCCGGTGCGCCAACCTTCCTGTCCTTAAGCGTCCAACCCCAAACAAGTTCGCCGGCCGCGTTGTTTTACCCTTGCCGCGGCAAGACGCGCGCACTTGGGTTCGGCGGCACAGCGAAGTTCAGTTGAAGCCGATCCACCCGCAACACCACTCGGAGACATGTTCATGAAGCCCTGGATTGCCGCGGTTCCCATCCTGCTGGCCGCGACGGCGGCTCGGGCGGGGAGCGTTTCGCCCTATGATCATATTTTTGTCATCATGGAGGAGAACCACGAGTACGATGAGATCATCGGCAACACCAACGCGCCGAACCTGAACGCATATGCATCGACATATGGGCTGGCGACGAATTACGACTCGGTGACGCACCCAAGTGCGCCGAATTACGTGGCGCTCGTCGGCGGCAGTTATTTTGGCATTCAGGACGACAATGCCTGGCAGACTCACAAGCTGAACGATCCCGACCTGACCAGCCAGATGGACACCGCCGGCCTGGCGTGGAAAGGCTATTTTCAGGGGCTGCCGCATCCGGGCTTCAAGGGCAATTGCTACCCCAGCCAATGTTATTATGCATCGAAGCATAACGGGCCGATCTATTTCGATGCGGTGCATAACAGCAAGACCGAGCTGGACAAGGAAGTGCCCATCACGCAACTGACAAAAGACATCAAGAAGACATTGCCGAATTTTGCCGTGATCGTGCCGGACCAGTGCCATGACATGCATGGCGGCTATGGCGATTGCGCGAACGATACGGACGCGCAGCTTGTTGCCGCGGGCGACACCTATGCTGCCGGCATCGTGACACAGCTGACCTCGGCGAAATTCTGGACTGCCAGCAATAGCGCCATCGTCATTGTGTGGGACGAGGGCACGTCGGATATCGGCGGCGGCGGCCACGTGGCGGCGATCGTCATAACCAGCACAGGACCGCGCGCGCTGCAGGACGGCACGGCGTATAATCATTACGGTTTGCTGGCGACGATTCAGGACGCGCTGGGGCTCGGCTGCCTGCAGAATACGTGTTCGGCAACGGCGATGGCAAAGCTTTTCGCACATAAATAGAGGAAGCAAGCAAAGGCAGAATTTCTTTTTTGAAAAAAAAAGAAACAAAAAATTTTTGATTTTGGAAGAAGCGTAGGCTTTGCGGTTTATACGCTTTTCAAAACGAGTAGAAGTTTTTTGTTTCTTTTTTTCAAAAAAGAAATACTTTCTGTCCTGGCGTATGGTGCGCTGATCCTGCCCGACCCCGCTTGTTCAGGCGCGGCGGCGCCACTAGGGTGCGCGCCCAGCCGCCAGCCTGCGGATCGCCCGTTCCCTGATACGAGGACCCAGCCGATGTCCGCGTCGCCTGCCTATAAGCGCGTACTTCTCAAGGTGTCCGGCGAGGCGTTGATGGGGCGGCGGGATTATGGGCTGGACACCGAAACGGTGGGGGCGATTGCCGTGGACATCGCCAGCGTGGTGGCGCTGGGGGTGCAGGTGTGCCTGGTGATCGGCGGCGGCAACATCTTCCGCGGCGTCGCCGGGGCGGCGAGCGGCATGGACCGGTCGCAGGCCGACTATATAGGCATGCTCGCCACGGTGATGAACGCGCTGGCGATGCAGAGCGCGCTGGAAAAGCGCGGGGTGCCGACCCGCGTGCAGAGCGCCATTCCGATGAGCAGCGTCTGCGAGCCCTATATAAGGCGGCGGGCGGAGCGTCACATGGAAAAGGGCCGCGCGGTGATTTTCGCCGCCGGCACCGGCAATCCGTTTTTCACCACCGACACCGCGGCGGCGCTGCGCGCGGCGGAGATGAAGTGCGACGCGCTGCTGAAGGGCACGCAGGTGGATGGGGTGTATTCGGCCGACCCCAGGCGCGACCCGGATGCCAAGCGCTATGACGAGCTGACCTATCTGGAGGTGCTGTCGCGCGATCTGGGCGTAATGGACGCGGCGGCGATTTCGCTGTCGCGGGAGAACCGGCTGCCGATCATTGTGTTCAACATTCATGCGCCGGGGGCGTTTGCGGCGGTCATGCGGGGCGAGGGGCGGTTCACAAGGATTGTCGAGCCGACCTGACGGATGTTGCAACGCGGTCGAGATAAACCGAAAAGAGGCTCGGGGACTTGTCCCGGCGGTGCGTGAGGCACTGATTGGCGTTATGGGTCCAGCGGCGGGCGCCTCTGGCCTGCTTTGGTATGTGGAGGTTTCTGGTGGCGACCGATTTAGCCGCGCTGAAGGACGATCTGGGCCGCCGGATGGAGGGCGCGCTGGAGACGCTGCGCCGCGAGTTTGCGGGCTTGCGCACGGGGCGGGCGAGTCCCGGTCTGCTGGAGCCGGTGCGGGTCGAGGCATACGGCACTGAGATGCCTTTGACGCAGGTGGGCACCATTGGCGTGCCGGAGGCGCGGATGCTGACGGTTCAGGTGTGGGACCGGGCGCTGGTGACGGCGGTGGAGCGGGCGATTCGCGATAGCAATCTGGGGCTCAACCCGATGACGGACGGGCAGATCGTGCGAGTGCCCATACCGATTCTGACGGCCGAGCGGCGCACGGAACTGGCCAAGGCTGCCGCCAGGTATGCGGAGGGCGCGAAGGTTGCGGTGCGGGCAGTGCGGCGCGACGGCAACGATCAGATCAAAACTGTAGAGAAAAAACATCTGATCGGCGAGGATGATGCCAAGACCTGGACCGACGAGGTACAGAAGCTCACCGACGGATTTATCAAGCGGATCGACGAGAGCCTGGCCGACAAGGAACGCGAGATCAAACAGGTCTGATGCCGCTCCCGTTGCTGCAGCCCGCGACAGCGGAACCCCCTTTTGCGCCGGCGGACATTCCGGCCGGTGTGCCGCGTCATGTCGCCATCATCATGGACGGCAACGGAAGGTGGGCCGCGGCGCGACGGTTGCCGCGGGTGGCGGGGCATCGGGCAGGGTCGCAGGCGGTCAGGCGCACGATCGAGGCGGCGATCCGGGCGGGGGTGCGTTGGCTGACCCTGTATGCGTTTTCGTCGGAGAACTGGCGGCGGCCGGACGACGAGGTGACCGACCTGACGGGGTTGTTACGGCATTATTTGCGCACCGAGGTGGCAGAACTGCATCGCGAGCACGTTCGGCTGCGATGCATTGGCGATCGGGGGCGCTTTGGCGCGGATATCGTGCGGGAGTTGGCGCAGGCGGAGGCGTTGACGCGGGATAATGAGCGCCTGAATCTCAACGTGGCGCTGAGTTACGGCGGTCGCAGCGAGATCGTGGAGGCGGCGCGTTTGCTGGCGGAAGCGGCGGCGGCGGGGCGATTGGATCCGGCGTCAATTACCGAGGATTCGTTTGGGCGGTATTTGTTTACGGCCGGCATGCCGGACCCGGATCTGGTGATCCGGACAAGTGGCGAGCGGCGGGTTTCGAATTTTCTGTTGTGGCAGTCCGCGTATGCGGAGTTTTTGTTTCCTGAGGTATTATGGCCGGATTTTTCACAGGTGCATTTCGACAGTGCATTGGCGGATTTTGCGCAGCGGGAACGGCGCTATGGGGCGCGGCCGGAACGATGACGGGGAAAACTCCCCAGACTGCATTACCTAGTGCGAAACCAAACAAGCGGGGTCTGGGGACTTGTCCCCAGCTTGGGTCCAGGGGGCAGAGCCCCTTGGCCTCCGACTAATGGCAAAACCCCCGTCCCCCTGGCGCGATTTGTTGCCCCGTCTGGCCAGCGCCCTGGCGCTCGGCCCGATCGTGCTAGGCGCCGCCTGGCAAGGCGGCCTCTGGTGGCAAGCCCTGGCAACGCTGGCCGCCACGGTCGCCGTCGTCGAATGGGCGCTGCTGAACGGCCTCAAGCAAACCGGCTCGCCCTTCGCAATCACCATCGTCGCGGTGCCGGCCGCTGAAGTCGCCTATCTGGTGACCAGTCAGCCGTGGGCGCCGGCCGTTGTGGTTTTGGCCATCGCCAATGGCCTGGCTTGGTGGCGGCGCGTGCTGGGGCTTGGCGTTCTCTATGTCGGCATCGGCTGGGTGTGCATGCTGCTGCTACGCGGGCGGGCCGGCGGAATGCCCAATTTGATGTTCCTGTTGCTGGTGGTGTGGGCGAACGATATCGGTGCCTATGCCGCGGGCCGGCTGATCGGCGGTCGGCGCATGGCGCCGCGACTCTCGCCAGGCAAAACATGGGCGGGCGCCGGCGGGGGCCTGGTGTGCGCGGTTTTTGCCGGGCTGGGGGTGGCCTTGTGGTATGGCACCAGCCAGGCGGGGCAGTTCCGTGCCGAGGGGTTGGCGGCTTTGTTTTCAGTACTCGCGCAGGCGGGGGACCTGCTGGAAAGTGCCATGAAGCGGCGGTTCGGGCGAAAGGATTCGGGGGGGATCATTCCCGGCCATGGCGGCGTTCTGGATCGCATCGATGGTTTGCTGGCCGCGGCGCCCGCCGCCCTGGCGTGGCAGATTTTCTGGCAGGGAGCCACGATTTGGCAGTGAAAACGGTCACGATCCTCGGCAGCACCGGCAGCATCGGGGTGAGTACCGTGGACCTGCTGGCCGCCGCGCCGGAGCGGTTTCGCGTGGTGGCCCTGGTGGGCAACAGCAATGCCGCGCGGCTGGCGGCGCAGGCGCGGCTGCTGAACGCCGAATGGGCGGTGTGCGCCGACGCGGCACAGCACGCTGACCTCAAGGCGGCGCTGACCGGAACGTCGACGCGGGTAGAATGTGGGCCGGATGCGGTGCTCGCCGCGGCGCGGCTAGGGGCCGACTATACAATGGCGGCGATTACCGGAGTTGCCGGGCTGGCCTCCACCTTGGCGGCGGCGGAGGGTGGGCGGACGGTGGCGCTGGCCAACAAGGAGGCGCTGGTGTCAGCCGGCGACGTGATGCTGCGCGCCGTGGCGGACGCGGGGGCGACGCTGCTGCCGGTCGATTCCGAGCATAATGCGATCTTCCAGGCCAAGGCAGGCAATCCGGAACTTAGCGTGGAGAAAATCACGCTGACCGCCAGCGGCGGCCCGTTCCGGTTGGCGACGCATGAGGAAATGGAATGCGCGGCGCCGGAGGCGGCGTTGCGCCACCCGGTGTGGAGCATGGGCGCCAAGATAACGATTGATTCAGCCACTCTGTTCAATAAGGGGCTCGAGGTGATCGAGGCGGCCCGGCTGTTCGGGCTCACGTCGGCGCGGATCGACGTTCTGGTGCATCCGCAATCGATCGTGCACGGCATGGTACATTTTTCCGATGGCAGTATTCTGGCCCAGCTTGGGGCACCTGACATGCGCATTCCCATTGCGCACACGCTGGGTTGGCCGGAGCGGCTCGTGACGCACGTGCCGCGGCTGGACCTGGCGCAGGCGCGCACGCTGGAGTTCCTGCCGCCGGACGAGGCCAAATTCCCCGCCCTGCGGCTGGCGCGGCAGGCCTTGCAAGACGGCGCAGGGGCCCCAACGATATTGAATGCCGCCAACGAGGTGGCGGTGGCATCCTTCCTCCGGCGGCGGATAGGTTTCCTCGACATTGCCTCGATGGTGGCGGCGGTGCTCGACCGCATGGGACGGCGCCCGGCCGAGACGCTGACGCAGGTACTGGCGCTGGATGCCGAGGCGCGGCGCTGCGCCGAAGCGATGGAAGTCGCCCGTGCGGCGTGAATGCAAGATGGACGGGGCGTTGTGAGTACGAAAGTGTGATGTCGTCATCGCGATTTTGGTTGATTTAGCACAAGAAAGTGTCAGTGAGTGCGCCGGGACACATGGCCGCGCGGCCTGGGTCTTTCTATTCAGGGGTAAGTGGTTCAGGCGAGCGGAAGGGTTTTAGAGCGGAATGGACCACCTGATTCACATCGCCCACACGTTGGCCAGTTTTGCCCTGGTGCTTGGCGTTCTGGTTTCCGTGCACGAGTTCGGCCACTACCTGGCCGCGCGGTGGTGCGGCGTGCATGTCGAGGTGTTTTCGCTCGGCTTCGGGCCGGCGCTGAAAAGCTGGGTGGACCGGCACGGCACGGAATGGCGCCTGTCGATTCTGCCGCTGGGTGGTTACGTACGCATGCACGGCATGACCCCGGATGCCGCGGCTGACGCGGAAGCTGCGGGCACGCCGTATCGTGCCGCGGACGCGTATATCGAAAAGCCGGTGGCGAGTCGCGCGTTCGTGGCGGCAGCGGGACCGCTCGCCAATTTCCTGCTCGCGGTTGTGCTATTCGCCGTGCTGCTGGCAGCGCAGGGGCGGCCGATGGCGTTGCCGGTGGTGGGTCAGGTGTTTCCCAACACGGCCGCCGCGGCGGCGGGTTTGCGGCCGGGCGATGAAATTCGCAGCGTCGGCGGCGTGCCGGTGGTGAGTTTCGAGCAGTTGCGCGGGATTGTGCAGGTGAGCGCCGGGCGGGACCTGGCTTTGGCGGTGCATCGCGGCGCGCAGGATCTCGCCGTCCGCGTGCACATACTGGGCGGAGGCGCCGGCGGTTCGGGCCTGCTGGGCGTGACCAGCGGCAAATCGATATCCGAGCCGGTGGGTCTGGGAGCCGCATTGGTCGGCGGATTTACCGAGACGTATAGCACACTGGCACAGCTCGTTGGCGGCCTGGTGGCGATCGTGACCAGCGGTGAAGGGGTGCGCGACCTCGGCGGCCCGATCATGATTGCGCATTTGTCCGGGCAGGTGGCGGACTTGGGATTTGCCAGCCTGGTGAAGTTCATCGCCCTGCTGTCGGTGAATTTGGGTCTGGTGAACCTGCTGCCGATCCCGGTGCTGGATGGCGGGCACCTGATGTTCTACGCGGCGGAAGCGCTGCGCGGCAAACCGGTGCCGGCGCGTACACAGGAATATGGCTACCGGGTGGGCATCGCCATCATCGTGTGCGTGTTCCTGATGATTTCGATCAACGATCTAAAGCGCGAGGGTGCGTTCCTTTGGGTGCAGCATCTGATCGGGTAGAAGACGGGCCTTTTGCAGCGTATTCCGCGAAAGGCGGCAGCCTCGGAATGACAAGCTCTTCTGGCGTTTCTTTCACGTGGCCCGCCATGGACAGTCCCCTCAATCTCTAGTAGCCCGCCCTCCTCGCGGCGTTGCCGCCTAAGACGGGGGCGCTGCCTGAAAGGGACGCGGCCTGGGAGGGGGACTGTCAGTTGCTTCGTCATCGTGCCGCGCTGCTCGCCACCGTCTGCCTGTTGTCGCTGTCCCAACCTCGGGGCGCCGTGGCACAGACGCCGGCACCGCCGCCGCCTGATCTGAGCCCCCCCGCCAGCGTGCAGACGCCGGATCAGGGCGCGCCGCCGGCTCCAACACCAAACCCTGGAACGCCTGAGCCTCCGCCGGCGCCGGCGCCTGTAGCCCACCCGCGGCCGCATCGCCGCGCCAAGCCGGTCACCGCGCGGCCGGCGCCGCCAGCGCCGCAGGGCGACACCATCCAAGCGATCAAGGTGGTGGGCAACCAGCGCATCGAGGATGGCACGATCCTTTCCTACATGCTGGTGCAGCCGGGCGACCCGTTTGCCGGCGATCGCGTCGACAAGAGCCTGCGCACGCTCTACGCGACCGGGTTATTTGCCGATGTGAGCATCAGGCGGCAGGGCGACACGCTGGTTGTCACGGTGACGGAAAATCCGCTGGTCAACCGGATCACGTTCGAAGGCAACCACAACGTCAAGGAAGACGACCTGCGCAAGGAGCTTGAGCTCAAGCCGCGGGCGGTGTTCTCGGTGCGCCAGGCCCAGGCCGACCGCCAGCATCTGCTGAACGTGTATGCCGGCAAGGGCCGTTTCGCCGCGACCGTGGAGCCGGAACTGGTTCGCCTGCCGCAGAACCGCGTGAACGTGGTGTTCAAGATCGTCGAGGGTCCGAAGACGCTCATCAGCCGCATCCTGTTCGTTGGCAACCATGCATTTTCCGAAAAGCGCCTGCGCGAGGTGGTGGACAGCCGGGAAGAACGCTGGTGGCGGTTCCTGTCGAGCAGCGATGAATTCAACCCGAGCCGGGTGGATTTCGATCGTGAATTGCTGCGCCGCTTTTATCTCGCGCACGGCTACGCCGACGTGGACGTGACCAACGCGACCTCCGAACTGGCGCCCGACCGCAAGGAGTTTTTCGTAACGTTCCAGTTGAACGAGGGCGCGCGCTATACGATCGGCAAGGTGGACATCAAGAGCACGGTGCCGCATCTGGACGCCGAGCGGTATCGGGGGCTGCTCGATTTGAGCAGCGGCCGCTACTATAACGGCGACAAGGTGGAGAAGATCGCCAGCCGGCTCGAGGATCGGATCCGCAAGGACAATTTCGTGTTCGTGCGCGTCGATCCGAAAATCCGCCGCAACCCGAAGGAACACACGGTCGACCTGGTGTTCGACATCGAACCCGGTCCACGTGTGTATGTCGAGCGCATCGACATTTCCGGCAATTCGGTGACGCGCGACAAGGTGATCCGCCGCGAATTCCGCTATGCCGAAGGTGATCCGCTCGACCCCACGCTGACGCGCATTTCGAAAGTACGCCTGCAGGACCTGGGTTATTTCAGCGACGTGAAGGTGACGCCGCAGCCCGGGTCGGCCTCCGACCGGGTGATCGTGGACACTGAACTTGCGGAGAAGGCGACCGGCGAATTGTCGCTCGGCGGCGGCTATTCCACCACCAGCGGCATTCTTGGCCAGGCCGGCCTGCGCCAGCACAATTTGATCGGCACCGGCATCGATGCCGGCATCAACGGCACCATTGGCCAATATGAGAGCCAGGTGGACCTTTCCGTGACCGATCCATACTTCCTGGATCGCAACCTGGTGGCCGGCGGCGACATATTCTATCTGAACAACAATAATCCGTACATCACCGACTATACCGAGGAGCGCATCGGCCTGACCGCGCGGATGGGCTTTGCCTACAACGACCATGTCAGCCAGGCGTTGACATATACGCTCACCGATCGCGACGTCAGCCTCATCCAGTATTCCGGCATCTCGTCGGCGGAAAACTACGCCAGCGTCTATGTGCAGGACGAAGAGGGCTGGTCCCTGCTGTCGGAAATCGGCCAGACCATGACGTTCGACTGGCGCGACAGCCGCGCCGCCCCCACCAGCGGGTTCATATTACGCGCGGGCACCGATTACGCGGGCCTCGGCGGCAGCGAGAGTTTCGTGCGCGCCAAGCTGGACGGCACCTATTTCATTCCGCTGGAGTATTTCACCGACAACCCGGCGTGGAACATCGCATTGTCGGCGGGCGGCGGGCGTCTGATTTCGATCAGCGGGCAGCAGCGCATCGTCGATCGGTTCTTCCTCGGCGGCGACAATCTGCGCGGCTTCCTCGACCAGGGCGTGGGGCCGCATTCGGTCGCCTACTCGACCTGCGTGCAGACGATCGGCGGCAACATTCATAATTGCCTCGCGGCGGACGGGCTGATCTATCACGGCAGCGACAGCCTCGGCGGCGACACGATCCTGACCGGCAGCGCGGAACTGCATTTCCCGTTGCCGGTGAGCCAGGATTTCGGCCTGTCGGGCCGCACGTTCGTGGATACCGGCGAATTGTATGGCGTGAAGTCGCCGGCAAACGCGGAATTCAGCTGCTTGCCGACGTCGCAGCACATCGACGGACGGGCGGTGGACCGCTACGGCAACACCATCACCTCATGTGATTACAACGATGACTCGCTACGCATGTCGGCCGGTTTCGGCATATCGTGGAAATCCCCCTTCGGGCTGATCAACATCGATATCGGCTACCCGATCCTGAAGAAGCCGTATGATCAGCTTGAAATATTCCGCTTTGGTTTTGGTACGAGGTTCCAGTGATTCCACCTGCCCTTCGCAAGTTTTTGCCGCCTGCCTCCCACCCCGTGCGGCGTGCCGCAACGCTTCCCTTGGCGCTGCTGCTCGTGTCCTCGCCGCTCGGCGTGCCGGGCGCGCAGGCGCAGCAGCAGCCGGGATGGTTCGTGCCGCAGCCCGCGGCGCCGGCGCCCACGGCGCCCACCACGTCGTCGCGTCACCGCAAGGGCCAGCCCGCGGCGGCGGCGCCGGCATCGGCGCCGGCGCCGATGCCGGAGGACATGGGGCCGCCGCCCGAGGATCAGGGCAGCGGTGAGCTGACGGACGCGGAGTTGCAGCAGAAGGCGGCCAGTCTGCCGCAACCGCCGGCGCCGCCGCTGCCGGATATCGTCTCGACGTTCTATAGCGAGACGGCCACCGGCGACGCGGTGAGAGTGACGGCGACCGGGATCAACGCGGCCCTGCCGGCGCCGCTGACCGCCGAAACCACCTATTATCTGATCCGCGGGGCGCAGAACGCCGAGCAACTGGCCGCCAGCGCCGCGGACGCCGCCGCCGGCACCGCAATCACGTTGGAGAATGTGGGCGCGGGCACGCTGCGGCTGACCGCCCCGCTCGCCCACACCGGGCAGAAGAACGTCACCAACGATTTCACGGTGGGATTGCCGAACCAGATCAAGCTGCTGCCGGGTGGCGCCGCGCCGCCCCCACCGCTGGTGGGTGTGCTGGGCGTGCCTGATGTGATGCGCGCCAGCAGCGCGGCGCAGGCCGTGGACAAGGTGATCGGCGAACGCAAGGAACGGCTGCAGGCGTCGGTGGCGCGCGCACAGGCGTCCTGGCGCGAGCAGGAGCGTCAGCTTGAGGCCGATGCGCCGCACCTGACCCGCGAGCAGGGAATGGCGCGCGAGCGGGCGCTGCAGGATCGGGTGCGGACCGAGCGCCGCGCCTTGCAGGAGCAGAACCGCATCATTCAGGAAGCCGGGCAGGTCGCGCTGGGGCAGATCGAGCGGACCTTGATCGGCATCATCCGGCAAGTGTCCGAATCTCGCGGCATGAACCTGGTGCTGCACCGGAGCCAGGTGGCGCTGAACGTGCAGGAGTACGACATTACCGAAGCGGTGACCGAGCAGCTCAACCGCGCGCTGCCGACGGTGCAGATCCCGCCCGACAATGTCGATCCGGCGACCTTGCCGAAAGATTGGGGCAGCAATTCGGCGCTCGCGGCACATTAAGGGAGTTTTCAGTTGCCAGTTTCCAGGTTTCAGAAGCACCGGCCGTTTGATGGAGCCGCGTCTGGAAACTGGAATCTGAAAACTGGAAACTGACTCATGTCCCGGCTTGGAGACCCTCGTTTCTTTCGGCGCGCCGGGCCTTTCTCGCTGGCGGCGGTGGCGGAGGTGGCGGGTGCGGAGGCGCCGGCGGGGGCGGCGGGGTTGATGCTGACGGGGGTGGCGCCGCTGCAAAGCGCGGGGCCGGACGAGGTCAGTTTCCTGCACAACAAGAAATATCTGCCTGATTTGGAGCGGACCTCGGCGGGTGCGGTGGTGCTGAGCGCGCAATTCGCCGCCCGGCTGCCGCCGGGGATCGCGGCCCTCATCACGCCGGACCCGCACGTGGCCTGGGCGCGGGTCGGGGGGCTGTTCCACCCGGATGAGGTCATCAGCCCGCGCGTGCATCCCACCGCCGTGGTGGATCCGGATGCGATCATTGACCCTTCGGCCGACATTGGGCCGCTGGCGGTGGTGGGCGCCGGCGCCGAGGTGGGACCGGGGTGCCGCATTGGCGCGGGCGCGGTGATCGGGCCGGGTGTGGTGCTGGGACGGGATTGCCGGATCGGGCCGCTGGCGAGCCTGACCCATGCGCTGCTGGGCGAACGGGTTTACGTGTATCCTGGCGCTCGGATCGGGCAGGAGGGGTTCGGGTTCGCGATCACGCCGACGGGCTTCATCAGCGTGCCGCAATTGGGGCGGGTGATTCTGCAGGACGATGTGGAAATCGGCGCCAATGTGACGGTGGATCGAGGCGCGGCGCACGATACCATCATCGGCGCCGGGACACGGGTGGATAATCTGGTGCAGATTGGCCACAACGTGCATCTTGGCCGGTCGTGCGTCGTTGTGGCGCAGGCGGGCATTTGCGGCAGCACGGTGCTCGAGGATTTTGTCCAGGTCGGCGCCCAGGCTGGGCTGACCGGACACTTGAGGATTGGCACCGGGGCGCGTATCGGCGCCCAGTGTGGTGTCATGTCGGATGTCGCGCCGGGCTCCGACGTGGTAGGCAGTCCGGCAATGCCGGTGCGCGAGTTCTTTCGCAACGTCGCCGTGCTGCGGCGGCTGGCCCGCAAAGGGCCGTTGGGAGTTGATGGTAGGCGCGGCGATGGACGGAACGACAACTGACAGCATCGCGCCGACGGATGGCGATACCCGCGAGTCCGGCCGGATCGACGTGCTGGACATTGCGCGCATCATGCACGCTATTCCGCACCGCTATCCGTTTCTGCTGATCGACCGCATGGTTGACGTGGTGCGCAACGAATCCGCGATCGGCGTGAAGAACGTATCGATCAACGAGCATTTCTTCGCCGGCCATTTTCCCAACCACCCGGTGATGCCGGGTGTACTGATCATCGAGGCAATGGCGCAGACGTCGGCGGTGCTGGTGGTGGAGACGCTGGGTCCGGCGGCGGCCGGCAAGCTGGTGTATTTCATGACGATCAAGAACGCCAAGTTCCGGCGCCCGGTATTGCCGGGCGATCAGTTGCGCATCCATGTCGTGAAGGATCGCCAACGCGGGAATGTGTGGAAGTTTTCCGCCATCGCGCGCGTAGAGGGTGTGGCCGTCGCAGAGGCGAGCTATGCCGCCATGATATTGGATCGTGCCGAGCCGCCGAGTGGGGCGGGGACGTAGAAAGTAAGGAAGTATTTCTTTTTTGAAAAAAAGAAACAAAAAACTTTTACCTCTCAAAGATAGAAGTTTTTTGGTTCTTTTTTTCAAAAAAGAATTACTTCTTCCTTCTGCGCGACTCGCCGCTTGCGCCTATTGAAAGCCTGACCATGGATCACGCGGTAACGCTTCTCGCCGGCAGCTTCGTTCACCCCAGCGCGATTATCGCGCCGGGCGCCTCGATTGCCGATGATGTGGTGATCGGCCCATGGTGCAGCGTGGGTCCGGACGTGGTTCTCGAAGCGGGCGTGCGGCTATTCAGCCATGTGGTGGTGGACGGCCATACGGTCATCGGCGAAGGCGCGGTGATCTACCCGTTCTGCACGGTGGGGCTCGCGCCGCAGGACCTGAAATACAAAGGCGAGCCAACCCGAACGGTGATCGGGCCGCGGACCCAAATCCGCGAACACTGCACGATCCACCGCGGCACCGTCACTGGCAGCGGCGTCACGCGCGTCGGCGCCGATTGCCTGCTGATGGCGGTGGTGCACGTGGCGCACGATTGCACGGTCGGGAATGGCGTGATTATCGCCAACAACGTGGTGATGGGCGGCCACGTGACGATCGGCGACAACGCGGTGATCGGCGGCGCCTCGGCATTGCACCAATTCGTGCGGATCGGGCGCGGCGCCATGGTGGGCGGCGCATCCGGCGTGGAAGCGGACGTGGTGCCGTTCGCTACCGTCGTGGGCAACCGCGCTTATCTGTCGGGGCTGAACCTGGTCGGACTGAAGCGGCGCGGCGTGGATCGCGCGGGGCTGCATATGTTGCGCGCGGCGTTTCGCACGCTGTTTGTCGGCGCCGGCGCCGAGGTGTTTTCCGACCGGCTGGCACGGGTACGTGCAACCGCCGCTGAGCCTTACGTCATCGAAATGCTCCAGTTCATCGATGCGCCGAGCAAACGCGGTTTGATCCGCCACACTGCCCGGCGGGTGAATGACGAGGCAGAGTAAAGAAGGTTATACCAATCCGTGTTGAGACTGGCACGTCGCCAACTGGCACATCGCCAACTGGCACATCGCCAATTTGCCCGTTACGGGCTGAACGCGTACACTGTCCCGGCGCCTTTGGCGCCGCCGCCGATCGTCGTGCCGTAGAGCGCGCCGCCCTTCAGCACAAGATTGCTGATGGAATATAAGCCGTCCTTGCCGCCGGTAAAGTTATAAAGCACGTTGTAGGTCCAAACTCCGCCCGACAGGGTGAGCTCGTAGATCGAACCCGCGCTGTTGGCGCCGTCGCAATGCGTGGTCGCGTAGATTACGCCGTTCGGCTGCAACAGCACATCACGAAACGTTCCCGAGACACCCCAGCCCGGCACGCTGGCGAGAACGGTGAACGTGAAGCCGCCATTTGACGGCGAAAGCTCGAATATCGTGCCTCCGCCATTGCTGCCGCCGGCGGTCGCGGCGCCATAGAAATTGCCGGACGCGTCAGCGACGAGGCCCGCGTAGGGCGTAGAACCGTCATCGGCGTTCTGGAAGGTATGAAGAATGTTCTCTGCCCAGTTCGCGTTCGCCTGCAATTGGAAGACAATACCGTACTTGCCCGTGCCGCCCGCGCTGGTCGTTCCGTAAAGGTTGCCGGCGGAGTCGAAAACCACGCGGCCCACGGGGGATGCGCCATCGGTGCCCGCGCCGAAACTGTAAAGCACCTTTTCGGTCCAGGCTCCAGTCTTGGCCTTGAACCCCGATGGGGGCGCAATCAGCTCGAAGACCGTCCCCTTACCTGATGCACCGCCCGCGCTGGTCGTGCCGTAGAGGTTCCCTGTGCCGTCCATCA
>Ga0116229_10008640_pt1 | contig 15761 bp, 10 predicted proteins | sample S1TSphgellanicum_3_FD_87313 | JGI IMG/M metagenome (GOLD analysis project Ga0116229, IMG submission 87313) | Host-associated microbial communities from peat moss isolated from Minnesota, USA - S1T2_Fc - Sphagnum magellanicum MG | ecosystem: Host-associated > Plants > Peat moss > Unclassified...
CGCGGGTCGTAACGCGGGTCGGAACGCGGGTCGTAACGCGGGTCGGAACGCGGGTCGTAGCGGCGCGGCGGTGGCGCGGCCGTGGCGGGGCGGTTGACGATTGGGGCGGAGGTGCTATAACAGGGGTGTCGGTCGCACCGACCGGCCCCTCTCCTCCGACCCGGTCACGCCACGATGACTCTCTCACGCCGCTCGTTTCTCGGCGCCGGTGCGGCGGCGGCCGCCGGCCTCGCGCTGCCGCCCGCGATCGCCGACGCTGCCACCGCGGGCTCCGCGTCCGCTGGTGGCCGCGCCGATCCCGGGGCGGCCGCATCGCGACCGATCGCCATCTCGTCCGCCAACGGACTGCGCGGGGTCGCCCGGGCGGTGACGATGATGCAGGGCGGCGCCGATCCGCTCGACGCGGCGATCGCCGGCGTCAACATCCAGGAGCTCGATCCCAACGACCAGTCGGTCGGACTCGGCGGCCTGCCCAATGAGGAGGGCGTCGTACAGCTCGACGCGAGCGTCATGCACGGCCCGACGAAGCGCGCGGGCGCCGTCGGCGCGATCGAGGATATCGCGACGCCATCGCTCGTCGCCAAGGCCGTCATGGACTACACCGATCACATCTTCCTGGTCGGCGCCGGCGCGAAGAAGTTCGCCCTCGAGATGGGATTCAAGGAGCAGAACCTCCTGACCGAGCAGAGTCGCCAGGACTGGCTGCGCTGGAAGGCAAACCAGAACCCCGATGACAACTGGCTCGATCATCCCGGCGACGTCAGGATCGCGTTCACCACCGGCACGATCAACATGTGCGCGGTCACCGCGGCCGGCGACATCGGCTCGGTGACGACGACGAGCGGTCTCTCGTGGAAGATCCCCGGACGCGTCGGCGACTCGCCGATCGTCGGCGCCGGCCAGTACTGCGACAACACCGTCGGGGCGGCCGGGTCGACGGGCCGCGGCGAGGCGAACATCAAGGTCTGCGGCGCGTTTCTCATCGTGGAGTTGATGCGCGGAGGCGCGTCCCCCGAGCAGGCGTGCCTCACGGTGATCGATCGCGTGCTCGCGATGACCGAGGCCCGGCTCTTCGACGATCGCCACCGGCCGCGCTTCGACCTGCACTACTACGCGGTCGCCAAGGACGGTCGCTACGGCAGCGCGTCGCTGTACGAGGGTGGCCAGTTTGCCGTCGCCGACGCGCGCGGTGCGCGACTCGAGCCGAGCGCATTTTTGTACAAGGCGACGGAGCGACCGGCAGCGAAACACTAGCGACGTGCGTTGTCTGAGAGTGGCGACCACGCGAGGCGGGCGGAGCCGCGTCCGGCGGTCCGCGCAGACGGCGTCTCTCGGTGGCGCAAACCTTGCTCCCCGGACCCCGCCTGGTCCGGCACCGCGTCCGACCCGGACGCGGCGGACCTTCCACGCTCCTTCCAGCACGGTACTCGTGTACGACTTCGGGCAGCATCGATCGGCCGTGATGCGGGCGCTCGCCCCCGTCGCGGTGGGCATTCTTGCGGTGGGGCCGGGCGCGAGGACCGCGGCGGCGCAGGGCGGTGGCGCGACGAGTCCCGCCCCGGCAACGGTCGACACGCTGCTGGCGGCGACCGACACCCTGCAGGTGAAGCTCGACACGACGCTGACCCTTGCCGACATCGTGCAGCGGGCGCTGCGCACGAGCCCCACCGCCGCCGCCGCGCAGGCGAACGTCGACGTGGCGCGCGCCGGCCGACGCGCGGCGAGCGGCGAGTGGCTGCCGACGCTTGGCGTTCTCGCCTACGCACTGCACAACGGCGAGCCGAGCGATCAGGCGGTCGCGGCGCAGTCGAGCATCGGCACGGTCGGTTTCGGCGTGCCGAACCCCGGTGGCGCGACGCTGCCCGGCGGCTTCACGCCGGGGACCGGCGGCAGCGGCTCCCCCCCGACCACGGGCAACGTGATCAACGGCCCGACGACCGCGTCGTCGACGACATCGTCGGCATCGTCGGCCGCCGCCGGGGCGTCCGGCGTCGCGTTCGGCTCGGCGGTGCCCCGATACCTGATGCGCAGCCTCTCGGCGCAGGCGCAGCAGGAGCCCGGCGTGACGACGCCGACGACGACGCTCGCGACGAACGGCGGCGGCCCGTTCTTCAACGAGTACGCGCAGATCACCGCCAGCTGGGAGATCTTCACGTGGGGCCGCCGGCTCGCCGATCAGCGCTACGAGCACGAGCAGGTCCGTTCGGCCCTCGCCACGCGCCGCGACCTCCAGTTCCAGGTCACCGCGCAGGTGACGACGACGTTCTTCAATCTGCTGCGCGACGAGGACCTCGAGGCGGTCGGCCGCGTGCAGGTCGCGCGCGCCGCCAACGACCTCCGCGCCGCCGTGCACCGCCGCGAGGTCGGCACCGCGACGCCGGCCGATGTGCTGCAGTTCGAGTACAATCTGGCACTCGCCCGCGAAGCGCTGATCGCGGCGCTGATCAACCGGCGGAGCGACGCCTACGCGCTCGGCCGGCTCGCCGGTCTCGATATCGCGGTCGAGGGGACGCGGACCGGCACCTATGACCCGACGCCGCTCGCCCTGCCGGACACCGCGATCATCGCGCTCGCCCTCGAGCAGGCGCCGGTCCTGCTCGCGTCGAAGGACTCGGCGCGCGCGGCCGCCGCCGCCGTCGCGTCCGCGCGGTCACAGTACGGCCCGACGCTGTCGGTCGCCGGCAGCTATACGTGGTACGACCAGCCGAATATCGTCCTCGCGACGCGGTCCGGGTGGGCGCTCGACGTCGGAACGAGCTACGCGATCTTCAACGGGTTCGTGCGCGAGCGCGAGATCGAGCAGGCGTCGGCGGCCAATTACGTGGCGCAGGTCAGCCAGCGCGACGCGGTGCGCAACACGCGCGCCCAGGCGCAGGCGCTGATCGGCGCCGTCGGCCTCTCGGCCGAACAGCTCAAGATCGCCGAGGGGAACGTCACGCTGACGCAGGAGGACTATCGGGTGACGCGGAGCCGGTATGACGTCGGTGCCGCCTCGGTCCTCGACCTCTCGGTCGCCGAGCAGAACCTCGCGTCGGCGGAACAGCAGCGCGTCAACGCCCGCTACAACTACCAGCTCGCGCGCACCAACCTCGAGACACTGATCGGCCATGCGCTCTGACGCCGCGCCGCTGCTGGCGCCCGGTCCGCGTCCGGTGCGGACGTCGCGCCCGATCCGGTATGACCGTTGCGGGGTGTCATCGGGTTGGCTCGTACCGGACTCGGCGAGGAACTGACCCGTGTGGATCGTACGTCTGGCGCTGCGGCGCCCGTTCACCGTGACGTGCATGGCGATCATCATGGTGCTGATGGGCGTCTTTGCCGCGCTCAGCATGCCCGCCGACATCTTCCCGGCGACCAACATCCCGATCGTCTCCGTCGTCTGGTCGTACAACGGGCTGCAGGCGAGCGAGATGGCCGGCCGCATCGTCACGATCAGCGAGCGCGCCTACACGACCGGCGTCGCCGACATCGAGCACATCGAGTCGGAGTCGCTGGACGGGATCGCCGTGATCCGCGTCTACATCCAGCCGACCGGCGACATCTCGGCGGCGATCGCCGAAGTGACCGCCACGTCGCAGGCGATCCTTCGCCAGTGCCCGCCGGGGACGACGCCGCCCTACATCATCCAGTACAGCGCCACCGACGTTCCGATCATGGAGATCGGCGTCGGCAGTCAGACGGCGGGCGAGCAGGAGCTGAACGACGTCGGCAACAACTTCGTCAGGCCCCAGCTGATCACGGCGCAGGGCGCCAACCTGCCGCCCGTCTTCGGCGGCCCGCCGAAACAGGTCAACGTCGACATCGATCCGCAGCTTCTGCAGGCGAAGGGGCTGACGCCGTCCGACGTCAGCGCGGCGATCAACGCGCAGAACGTCATCCTGCCCGCCGGCACGGCGAAGATGGGGAGCAAGGAGTATCAGGTCGCGCTCAACTCGAGCCCCGATGTCGCCAGCCGGCTCGATGACGTGCCGATCCGGATCGTCAACGGCCAGATGGTCTACATCCGCGACGTCGCCCACGTGCGCGAGGGCGCCGGCGTCCAGACGAGCATCGTCCGCATCAACGGCCGGCGCGGCGCGTACATCGAGGTCCTCAAGCTCGGGAAGGCGTCGACGATCGCCGTGGTGAACAAGATCCGCAGCCTGTTGCCGCAGACCCAGGCGGCGATCCCCGGCGACATCAACCTCAAGATCGTCGTCGACCAGTCGATCTACGTGCGCCAGGCGATCAGCGGCGTGATCACCGAGATGGTGATCGCGGCGTGTCTCACCGCGCTCATGATCCTGCTCTTCCTCGGCAGCTGGCGCAGCACGCTGATCGTCGCGATCTCGATCCCGCTCTCGATCCTGACGTCGATCGTCGCGCTCTGGGCGCTCGGCGAGACGATCAACATCCAGTCCCTCGGCGGCCTCGCGCTCGCCGTCGGCATCCTCGTCGACGACGCGACCGTCGAGATCGAGAACGTCCATCGCAACATGGCCGAGGGGAAGCCGCTGCTGCAGGCGATCATCGACGCCGCCTCCCAGGTCGCGGTGCCGGCCGTCGTCGCGTCGCTGTCGATCTGCATCGTCTTCGTGCCGATCTTCTTCCTCGCCGGCGCGACGTCCGCGCTCTTCCGCCCGCTGGCGCTCGCGGTGATCTTCGCGATCCTCGCGTCGTATCTGCTGTCGCGGACCCTCGTGCCGACGATGGTGCGATACCTGTTGAGTGACGAGATCGCGCTCTACCAGGGAACGGAGGAGGAATCGCTCGAGAAGCGGCGCAATGCGGGCTGGATCTGGAAGGTCAATTCGTACGTCGAGCGCGGGCTGGACACGTTTCGCGACCAGTACGCCCGGCTGCTCTCCGCGGCCCTCGACCACAAGGCGATCACCCTCGGGCTGGCGGTCGCGTTCGTCGGCGTCAGCCTGCTGCTGATCCCCACGCTCGGTGAGGACTTTTTCCCGTCGGTCGATGCGGGCGAGTTCCGGCTGCACATCCGGACCCCACCGGGCACGCGCCTGGAGGAGACGGAGCTCGTCTTCGGCGCCGTCGAGCGGACGATCCGGCGGATCGTGCCGCCGAGCGAGATCTCGCTGATGCGCGACAACATCGGCCTCGCCGGCGGCGGCGTCGCGCTGGCGACCGGCGACCTGTCGATCATCGGGGCCGCCGACGGCGAGATTCTCGTCACGCTCTCGGAGAAGCGGAAGGGGAACACCGCCGACTACCAGCGGGATCTGACCGACTCGCTGGCGCGGGAGTTTCCGGAGGAGCAGTTCTGGTATCAGCCGGCGGACATCGTGAGCCAGGTGCTCAACCAGGGACTGGCGGCGCCGATCGATGTGCAGATCGTCGGCACGGGGGCCGATACCAACTATCACATCGCCCAGACGATCGCCAGCCGCGTCCGCGGCGTGCCCGGGGCGAGCGATGTGCGCCTCGGGCAGGTGCCCAACGAGCCGGAGATCTACTTCCAGGTCGACCGCGAGCGCGCGCAGCAGCTCGGCCTGACGCAGAACAACGTCGCCCAGGCGCTCCTCATCTCGCTCTCCGGCAGCTTCCAGACGGCGCCCAACTTCTGGCTCGATCCGACGAACGGCGTCAACTACACGATCTTCGTGCAGACGCCGCAGTACAAGGTGTACTCGATGGACAAGCTGGCGCAGACGCCGGTCGCCGTGCAGGGCAACACGACGGCGGCCCCGCAGCTCTTCGCCAATCTCGCGACGACGACGCGCCGCGTCGTCCCGTCGGTGGTGAACCACTACAACATCCGCCAGGCGTTTGACGTGTACGTCGGTGCGACGGGGCGCGACCTTGGCGCGGTGGCGAAGGACGTCGAGAAGATCACGTCGTCGATCAAGCTGCCGCGCGGCAGCGTCCTGACCGTGCGTGGTCAGGTGCAGAACATGCGCGCGTCGTTTCGCGGCCTGATCGGCGGCATCTTCGCCGCACTGCTGCTCGTCTTCATCCTGCTCGTCGTCAACTTCCAGACGTGGCTCGACCCCCTCGTCATCATCATGGCGCTGCCGGGTGCGCTCGCCGGGGTGCTGTGGGCGCTCTTCGTGACGCACACGCCGTTCAGCGTGCCATCGCTGATGGGGACGATCATGTCGCTCGGCGTCGCCACATCCAACAGCGTGCTGATGATCACGTTCGCCGACGACGCGCGGAAGGGCGGCTGGAACGCCCATGACGCCGCGATCGAGGCGGGCACGACGCGGCTCCGGCCGGTGCTCATGACGGCACTGGCGATGATCATCGGCATGGTGCCGATGGCGCTCGCGCTCTCCGATGGTGGCGAGGAGAATGCGCCGCTCGGGCGCGCCGTGATCGGCGGGCTGATCGTCGCCAGCATCTACACGCTCTTCGTCGTCCCCGTGCTCTATGCCACGATTCGGACATCCGAACCGATGGAGGAGGTCGAGTTGCCGGAGGCCACGCCGATCGCCGAGCAGTTCGCCGCGCCCAACCGGAAGAAGGCGGCGTCCGCCGGGTCGCCAGCGGCGCAACCGGGGCCCGCCCATGCCTGACGACGCCCGGACACGCGCCGCCGGCGCCGACCAGGCACCGCTCGTCCCGGTGCTCGCGGCGCAGGGCTACGACGGGACGGACGGCGGACCTGCCGACGCCCCAGCCGGTGGCGCACGGACGGGCGCCGCGAAGCCAGGCGATGCGAAGCCGGGCGCCGGACGGGCCGCAGGCGACACAGGTGGAGGCGGCTCGTCGCCCACGGGCGGCGGCGCCGCGCAGCCCGACCAGGAGCATGAGCCGCCGCTCTCGAGACAGAAGCTCGTGATCGGCGCGATCGTCCTCGTGGTCCTCTTTGCCGTCCTGCTCCTGATCGGGCTCCTGCCGCGGCACTCGAAGAACAAGGAGCTTGCCGAGCGCGCCGAGCGCGCCGCGGCGGCCGACAGCGTGCCGCTCGTCTCGGTCACGCGCGTGGAGCGCGCGCCCGCCGGCTCGGCGCTCGAGCTGCCCGGCGCGCTGCAGCCCCAGCAGGACGCGTCCGTGTACGCCCGGGCGTCGGGCTACGTGCGGCGCTGGTACGTGGACATCGGGGCGCACGTGCACCGCGGGCAGGTGCTTGCCACGATCGAGGCGCCGGATCTCGACCAGCAGCTCGCGCAGGCGAAGCAGAACGTCGCCAATCAGCAGGCGACCCTGGCGCTCAACAAGGTGACGTACGACCGCTGGAAGGTCCTCTATCGCGACAGCGCGGTGACGGAGCAGGAGCTCGACCAGTACAAGGGGAGTTACGAGGCGTCCGTCGCCAGCGTCGCCGCGGCGCAGGCCGACGAGCGTCGGCTCGAGGCGCTCGTCGGATTCGAATCGGTGACGGCGCCGTTCGACGGCGTCGTGACGGCGCGCAACGTCGATGCGGGGACGTTCGTGACGTCGACGGGGACGGTCAGCGGGTCGCTGCCCGCCGGCGCCGGCGGCAACACGCAGCTCGGGGCGACGACGCCGGGCACGGAACTCTTCCATGTCGCGCGCATCGACACGATGCGCGTCTACGTCGGCGTCCCGCAGGCGTATGCCCCATCCGTGCGCGTCGGTCTCAAGGCGGCGGTGACGGTGCAGGAACTCCCCGGGCAGAACTTCGACGGCCGCGTCGCGCGCACGGCGTCGGCGATCGACGCGTCCTCGCGCACGCTGTTGACCGAAGTCGACGTCGTGAACCTGCACGGCGAGCTGTTGCCGGGCACGTACGCGTCGGCGCACTTCCAGTTCAACCGTCCGTCGCCGCCGATCATGATGCCGAGCACGGCGCTGATCTTCCGCGGCAACGGCCCGCAGGCGGCGGTGATCGGGAGCGACTCCTCGGCCCATTTCCATCCGCTCACGATCGGGCGCGACTTCGGGTCGGCGATGGAAGTGATCACGGGTCTGGCCGACACCGACTTCGTCGTCAACGACCCGACGGACGATCTGCGCGATGGGCAGCGGGTGCACGCCCAGGTCGCGGCCGAGGCGGGCGCACCGGGCGGGAACTCTCCTGGCGGTCGCCCGACCGCGCCGATCATCGATCAGCCGAATTCGAAGGAAGTGAAGCCGCCGGCGGGCGGTACCGGGCAGGCGAAAGGCAGTGCCGCGAAGCCCGCGGCCCCGGCCGCGCCGGCGTACAAGCCGCCAGCGCAGGTGCAGGAGCCCGCCCCGGGGAGTCCGGTCACGGCGCCCGCCTCGGGGCCGGCGACGGGGAGCCCTGGACAATCGGCATCGCACGGGTCCTGACGATCCGGCGGGTCGTGATCGTCGTCATCGCGGCGGCGGCGAGTGCATCGGCGGTGCGTGCATCGGCGGTGCGTGCATCGGCGGTGCGTGCGCGCGCGGCAGGTGCACAGGCGAGCGGCGTCGCGGCGACGCGCGCAGCAGCGACGGGCGGCGCGCCGACGCAGACGGGGGCGACGCTCGGGGCGACGCGCGGGGCGACGCTCGGGGCGACGCTCGGCGGCGCCGGGGGTGACACCGCGGCGCCGCACCCGGACTCTGCCGGGCCGGAGGATGCGGCGATTCTTGGCGACCTCGCGACGTTTGACGACGCCGAGATCGCGGCCGCGACCTATGGGTCGACGCGAGGGACCGATCCGCGAGTCGTCCACTACGCGCAGGCGCTGGTGATCGTGCACGAGCGCCACCTCGCGCATGTGCGTGCGGTGGCGCGCCTGCTGCACGTGAGTCCGACGACGGCGCCGGACAGCGCGACGCGCGAGCTGAACCTGCGCATCGACGCGCTCGGCTCGTTGCAGCGCGGGACCGCCTTCGACTCGGCGTTCGTGCGTGGCGCGATCGTCGCGTATCGGCACGCCATCGGTCGGGCGCTCAACATGGCGACGGATGCCGAAAGCGACTCGGTCAGGCGACTCGTCGAGCGCACGGTGCCGATGTTCCACCGGAACCTCGACAGTGCGCTCGCGCTCCAACACTGAGCGCTCCAACACTGAGCGCTCCGACACTGAGCGCTGCGACACTGAGCGCTGCGACACTGGGCTCTGGATGACGACGCGCGGTGACGGGCGAGACGGAGTGCGGCGTGCGGCTTCTGGTCGGTGACATCGGCGGGACGAACGCGCGGCTGGCGATCGTCGAGGTCACGGGGCCGGCCGGACGGGCCGGCGATCGCGCGGGGACGGCGACAGGGTCGACGACGCGCTTCGTGCGGCAGCGCACGCTCCCCAGCCGGTCGTACGGGTCACTCGTCGACGCGGTGCGCGCGTTTGGGGTGGACGCGGATCTCGCCGGCGCGTGCTTCGCGATCGCGGGGCCGATCGTCGGCCACGACGTGCACGCCTCCAATCTGCCGTGGACGGTGCATGGCGCGACGCTCGCGGCGGCGATCGGGGTGCCGCGCGCGCGACTGATCAATGATTTCGACGCGGTCGGGCGCGGGCTGCCGCTACTCGCGCCCGATGCGATCGCGACGCTGCAGGCGGGGGTGCCGGTCGACGGCGGCGTGATCGCGCTGATCGGCGCCGGCACCGGCCTGGGTCACGCGATCCTGGTCGATCCCGGCGGCCGCTCCCGCGTTCTTCCTTCCGAGGGCGGCCATGCCACGCTCGCTGCGCGGACGGAGGTCGAGTGGCGACTCGTGCGGTACCTCGCGCGTCGGTACGGCGGCCACGTCTCGTACGAGCGCGCGATCTCGGGCCCCGGTCTCGTCGACCTCCACCAGTTCGTGCTCGCGGACGGGATCGCGGTCAGCGGCCCGACGATCGAGGCGGAGCTCGCAGCCGAGGATCCGGCCGCCGTGATTTCGAAGCACGCGCTCGACGGATCGGACCCGGCGTGCGTCGCCGCCCTGGATCTCTTCGTCGGTCTCTTCGCCGCGCAGGCCGGCAACTTCGCGCTGACGACGCTTGCGACCGGCGGCGTCTACCTCGCGGGCGGGATCGCCGCGCGCATTCTCCCGCTGCTGGAAACCGGACGATTCCTGGACGCGTTCACCGCCAAGGGCCGGATGTCGGCGCTGCTGCGGACGGTTCCGGTCCACGTGATTCTGGATGACCGGGTCGGGCTCCTCGGTGCCGCTGCGGCTGCTGTCGCCGACCAATCCGGCGATCGGCCGGCGACGTATCCATTGTGAGGCGCACGCACCGAGTGGTGCGGGCAAGGTTGGGTTGGGTCGGTGCGTGTTGCCTCACGCTCCGGAATCCGATACCGGCAGATGCACAACCGGCCGACGGGAATGCCGTCGGCCGGTTTTTCATCGTGTGGGCCGCCCGGGGCGGCCTGAACTCAGTCGGCCTGGTAGTAGGCGTTGATCGACCACTGCGTCATCGCCTCCCGAAGCGCACCGACCGAGCGGGCCGGAGCGCCTCGGATCAGCGCCTTGACCGTGGCGACGACCGTCGCCGGGGGCATGCCATCGTCCCGGAGCGACTTCGCGTACGCGGCCACGGCCTCGCGACACGCCGCCCATCGCGCACCGCGCTCGAGGCGCGGCAGGGCGTTGGGCGTGGCGACCTCGATCGCCCGGGCGACCGCTTCCTGCGCGCGCCGCTGACGGGGAAGAATCGTCGTGTTTGCCTGCTCAATCGGGTCTGCAAACGTCATCACGTGACATATCCTCGGCGAGGGCTCTGGGCTGCCGCTCGTGCAAGAAGTCGACTTTTTTGTGCTCCCGCAAGCTACCCGAAATTCGGGCCCAAGCCTACCCGATTTGCTGTCACGAATCGTTACAGCGAGGGTGCCGCCGCGATCGGGACTGCCGGGCCGACGGGCGTCGGTTCGATCAGCCGACGGTCGCGAACAGGGCGGGTGAGGAGTGGCGTCTCGTGGAGGTACCGGCTGTCGACGAGCTGCCGAACGAGGAACATCGCGACGTCGGCCCGCGAGATCAACCCGGCAGTTTCGCCGTCCAAGTCAATGATTGCTCGGAAGTTACCCGTGGCCGGGCCGTCGGTGAGAAATCCGGGCCGGACGATTGTCCACTCGAGGTCGCTCGCGCGGATCAGCGCTTCCTGGCGGTTCTTGTCGTCGTAGATCGTGCGCAGCAGCGAGGGAAGTACGATGCGGTCGTAGAGGAATCCGCCGTGACCTCGACTGTCGCCGCATCCGATCCCGGTGACGCAGACGAGCCGTCGGACACCGAACTCGGCCATACTGGCGATCAGGTTCGCCGTTCCCTTCGAAAAGAGGGTGACGGTCCGGAGCGTCGGTCTGGCGCCAAGGACGCAGATCACGGCGTCCTGATCTCGTACCGCGTCGTCGACTGCGGGCCGGTCGAGGATGTTGCCGGCGAGGCGATGGAGTCGGCCGTCCGTGGCGGGGAGTGCGCCGGCCCGGCGCGCGAATGCCGTCACCGAGTGCCCGTCCAGGAGTGCCCGCGTGGTGGCGGCTCGCCCGGTCCCTCCCGTCGCACCGACGATCAGGAGACGCATCGGGAAAACTTCGACCCGACGCGCCGCCAGCGGCAAGGACATCGGATGCGCGCCCAGTGGGAGCGATTGCTGATAGCGGCCACTACCTTGTAGCCGTCCTTATGCGAAGCCGGCGCCTGGAGCGAGCGGTGCGCGCCCTGCTGGTGCGCTGGGCGGCGGCGCTCGACCGCCGGGCGCCGGACGCGGCGACGCCGGGCCCGCGACCGGTGCTCTACCTCCGCTACGACCGGATCGGCGACATGATCCTCGCGACCGGCCTGCTGCGGGCGCTCGCCGGCGCCGATCCCCCGTGTGCCGTCGACGTCCTCGCATCGCCCGAGAACGCGCCGGTCCTCGACGGCAACCCGCACGTGCGGTCCGTGATCCTCTTCGACCGCCGCCGACCCCTCTCGTACTGGCGGACGCTGCGCCGAGTCCGTCGCGCGCGATACGCCGCGGTACTCGACTGCCAGGTCTTCTCGCCGTCGACGACGACGCTGCTCATGATGCTCGCCAGCGGTGCGCGATGGCGGGTCGGCGTCGCCAACCGCGGCATCGACGCCGCGCTGACGCATCCGGTGCCGGTCCCCGCCTCGGCGCGCCACATCATCGAGTACTCGGCGGCGCTCGCCATACCGTTCGGTGTCGATCCGGCGCGGACCGACTGGCGCCCCGAGCTCTTTCTCGGCGACGCCGAGCGCACGGCCGCCGAGTTGCAGTGGACGACGACGTCGACGACCGCGATGGCGAGCGATCGCCGCCGCGTGCGGCTCCTCGTGAACATCTCGGCCGGCAAGGCGTCGTGCCGCTGGACGGAGGCGGGCATGATCGCGCTCCTGCAGTGGGTGGCCGAGCGCGAGAGGCCGGTCACCGTCCTGCTGATCTCGGCGCCGTCGGATTCGGCGCTTGCCGAGCGGATCGCCGCCGCGACCGGCGTGGCGCGGGCGCGCACGCCGCGGATGCGGGACGCGCTCGCTCTCGTCGCGACTGCGGACGTGGTCGTCACCCCCGACACGTCGATCACCCATGCGGCGTCGGCGTTCCACGTGCCGGCGCTCGTGCTCGCGCCGCGCGGCAAGGACGCGCACTGGGGGCCGTATCGGACGGCGGGCCGCTCGATCGCGTCGCCTGGCCGGTGGGTCGACTCGATCACGGTCGAGGCAGTCCGTGACGGGCTCGCCGCGATGCTCGACGCGTCGAGCGCCGGGCCGACCCGTCGTCCTTGAGCACGCGAGTGCCGCGCTCTAGACTCTTTTCATCTCCCCCATTCGCGTTCTCCACGATCGCGCGCTGCCTGACGCACCCTTACGCTGGACCGTTCGTGTCCCTTCCCCTCGCGGCGTGGCGCTAGTCTCCGGACTGCCGCGGGCGATCGTTCGCTATCGGGTGCCGATCGTCGTGGCGTGGATGCTGATCGCCGTCGGTCTGGTCCCGTTCGCCTCCGACGTCTCCGGGCGACTCGAGGCGAGTGCGTCACAGGTCAACGACCGCGAGGCGGGCATCGTCGAGCGCATGCTCGTCACGAAGTTCGCCTCGCCGTACGGGTCGTTCGCCGTGCTCGTCGTGACCGGGCTTCCATCGCCCGCGACACCCGCCGGTGCGGCGGCGCTCGGCCACATTCTCGCGGCGGTCGACAGCGCGCCCGGGGTCCGGCGGTCGCTCTCGTACCTCTCCACGCCGGACTCGGTCTTTCTTTCGCCGAAGGGGACGTTCGCGCTCGTCGGCCTGGACCGGAGCGGCAACCCGGCCAACGCCCTCGTGCCGGGACTTCGGGCGGCGAGTGCGCGCGCGAGTGCGACGCTCCGTCACACGTACCCGTCGCTCGAGGTCGCATGGACCGGTGATGCGCCCTTCAACTACGACGGGCGCGAAATCAGCGCGGGCGACGCGCGGAACGGCGAACGGCGGATCTTCCCGCTCACCGTCGTGCTGCTGCTCGTCGTCTTCGGCACCGTGACGGCGGCGCTCCTCCCGGCGATCGCCGGTGCGCTGGCGATCGGTCTGAGCCTCGGCGCCGCGGCGCTGCTCGCGCCGCACTGGCCGCTCTCGATTCTGCTCGAGAACATCGTGACGATGCTCGGACTCGGGATCGGCGTCGACTACGCGCTGCTGATGGTCAGCCGGTTTCGCGAGGCGCTGGCGCAGGGGGAGACGCCGGTCGCGGCCGCCGAGGAGGCGGTGCGGCACGCGGGCCATACCGTGGTCGTCTCGGGCGCGGCGGTGGCGATCGGGTTCGCCGCGTTGATCGCGGTGCCGGTGGGCGATCTGCGTTCGATCGGCGTCGGCGGACTGCTGACGGTGGCGTCGTCGGCGCTCGTGGCGACGACGTTGCTGCCCGCGTTTCTCGTCTGGCTCGGTCCGCGGGTGAATCTGGGCCGCGTGCGGCGTCTCGATCCCGCGCGCAGCGCTGCCGGCAACGCGCGCTGGCGACGATGGGGGGCGTGGGTCGCCGTGCATCCGTGGCGCGTGCTGGTCGTTGGGAGTCTGCCGCTCCTGCTGCTCTCGGCGCAGGCGACGCGGCTCAGCGACCGGCTGCCGAGTGGCGAGGACTGGCTCCCGCAGACGATGGAGTCGGCGCGCGCGATCCGGTCGATGCGGGCGATGGGAAAGATCGGGATCGTGGAGAACACGCGGGTCGTGCTCGAGCTGCCGGCGGGGTCGACGGCGTTTACGGAGGCCGGGTGGCAGGCGACGCGGCACGTCGCCGAGTGGCTCGCGCGCGATCCGCGAGTGGCGCGCGTGCGGTCGCTGCCCGCGACGATCCATGCCGACCACCCGAGTCCGACGGCCCTCGGCTACGTGCCGGTCGACCTGATCCGGTCGTTCGTGAGTCGCGATCAGCGGAGCGTGATTCTCGAGGTGATCCCGAGCGAGACGACGACGCCACGCGCGCTGAACGATTTCGTGCACGACGTGCGCGCCGAACCCGTGGCCGCGCTGACGGGGGTCGCCGGCGCCCGGCTTCGGGTCGGCGGGTTGCCCGCGCAGAACACGGACTACACGGACGCGATCGCCGGGCATATCCCGCTGGTCGTGACGCTGGTCGTCGGCGGGACGTTCGTCGCGCTCCTGATCGGGTTCCGCTCGATCCTGATCCCGATCAAGGCGGTCGCGCTCAACCTGCTGTCGGTCGGCGCCGCGTTTGGGGCGACGGTGCTGGTCTTCCAGGACGGGCACGGGCTCGGCCTGATGGGCGTGTCGACGCGGGTCGACGGGCTCTTCCCCGCGGTGCCGGTGATCGTCTTCTCGCTCGTCTTCGGCCTGAGCATGGATTACGAGGTCTTTCTGGTGGCGCGGGTCGCCGAGGCGCATCGCACGGGGCTCGGGATGGTCGATGCGCTGGCAGACGGCGTCGCGCGGACGGCGGGGGTGATCACGAGCGCCGCTGCCGTGATGGTCGTGGTCTTTGCCTCGTTCACGCTTGGCGATTTCCTGTTGATCAAGATCCTGGGCTTTGCGCTGGCGGTCGCGGTGCTGCTGGACGCCACGGTGGTGCGACTGGCGGTCGGGCCGGCGGTCCTGCGGCTGGCAGGGCGCTGGAACTGGTGGCCGGGCGACGGATGGCGCGCTCGCGCCACCATCGCGCCGGCGCCGATCGTCGCGCGCCCGGTCGCCGAGGGTGGCGTCGCGGACTAGCTGGATGTTTGCCTCCCGGTCTTTGCATCTTGTTGTCGGACGGCAGGTTAAATCGTTCTAACGTTGCCGCGGAGGCAGTTAGGACGTCCTCATCAGTATGTCCAGCGATGAACGACGCGCGCCGCGTGCGCGCCCGCCACGACAGACGCCAAAACACGCGCCGCGTGTGGCGCCGCCGACGCCCGCATCCGGCTCGAAGCCGCTCGGGTCGGGTGGTGCGGGCAGCGCTGCGGCTGGTGGCAAGCCGGCCGCGTCATCGGCGCGCCCGCGCGGCGGCGCGACTCCGGGTCAGCTTGCGCCAGTCTCGCGGCGGCGGACGCCGATCGTCACGCCGATCGTCACGCCGACGCTGACGAACTTCTCGACGCGGCGGCCGACGAGCGCCGACGGCGCAATGGCGACATCTCGGGCCCCCGCGCGCGATGCCGCCGTGCTGCCGATCCTGCTCGTCGATGGGGATGCGCTGGTGCGGGCGGCGCTCACGAAGATGCTCGAGTCGCTGGGTTACGCGGTCGTCTGTGCGGAGAGCGGCGAGTCGGCACTCGCGCTGCTGGCGCGGAGCCGGTTCGCGCTGCTGCTCAGCGATGTGCGGTTGCCGGGGCTGGACGGCGTGGAGCTCGTCCCGGTCGCGCTCGACGTCGATCCCGACATGGGGATCATCATGGTGACGACCGCGAATGACGCCGCCACCGCGACGGCGGTCCTGACGGCCGGCGCCTGGGATTACCTGACGAAGCCGGTCGCGGCGACGACGCTTCGCGGCGCGGTGCAGCGCGCGCTCAG
>Ga0116229_10008643_pt1 | contig 15751 bp, 18 predicted proteins | sample S1TSphgellanicum_3_FD_87313 | JGI IMG/M metagenome (GOLD analysis project Ga0116229, IMG submission 87313) | Host-associated microbial communities from peat moss isolated from Minnesota, USA - S1T2_Fc - Sphagnum magellanicum MG | ecosystem: Host-associated > Plants > Peat moss > Unclassified...
TACATAGGTTTGGTTCATGATAAATTTTGTCTTGTGGTTTAAGATAGGTAAAGCCCATGGGTTGGGATATTTGGTGGAATTCTTAATCTCCTTGATGTATTATGAGCAAAACTCAACAAAAAATGCCTTGGAAGATGAAAAAAGGTCTCGCACATTCTTCATCAAACAATTCAACCCATTTTTCAGTGCATTTCTCCTTGTCTTGTCTTGAAACCATTCCTCATCATTTGGTTTTTAAGTTTGCCACCATCTACAATAGTTCACAAATTTTGTAAGTTTTTAGCTTATATCTCTCCATAATCACATTCCATGACAAAAGCTCACTCATTCATCTCAAAATCCCAAACATTCTTGACTTTCTGCATCCCAATTGTGAAGAGACTCACACCCCTTTCAATTGACCAAAACCTGAAGGCATGGAAATTTCAAGGTTCATCATAAATTACAATGGAGAATGGGGATCTGTTCCCAAAGAGTTCCCCAATAGTTCCCAATAGCACCCCAATTTTATCCCATCCCTTCGATACTGAGCTTGAGTCCTGGACTTCTTCTTCTTCTTCTTTTACAAGAGCTTTGCAGAGTGCAGCTACACCCAGGATGGTTATCACGGCCACTATTGGAAGCAAGTAGAAGAAGAAGAGGAGCATCTCCAGCATTTCAGCAATGGCCCAAGCTTCCCGACTTCAGCAGATCAGGTGAGAGAATCTCTTCTTTCTCTTGTTTTGTCCTGTTAGGTTTTGAATTTTTGTGCATCTGCTGCTGCAGGCATAAATTTGGTGCGACGTTGGGAGGGGGGGGGGGCTTCTCCTGCTGAGCATTTAGTCTCTAGAGCTTATGTTCTGATTCCACGAGAATTTCTCTGTCAATTGCAAAGTCATCTCTAGAACTTGGTCTCCCACTCTGTTAGGTAGAGACCTTGCTTCTGGAGATTGGGCGAGATTCCCCCATCTCCCCCACAGAGATTGGAGTTTCGGATTCAAGACATGCGATTTCAGAGAGACGCAAAGACTAGAAGAAAATGGGATTGCTGTTATGGTTTCTCTCTTTGTTTAAACCCTAAACCCTATTGCTACCTCCACTCGGATGGTTTTTTTTCCTTCCTTTGTATGTGTCCCTAAGACTAGAAGAAAATAGGGTTGCTTTTATGGTTTCTCTTTTTCTTTGAACTGTAAACCCTAAACCCTAGTCCTCGATCCCCTGGCATGGTTTTTTTTTCTTCTTTGTATGTCTCTAAGACTAGAAGAACATTGGATTGCTGCTATGGTTTGTCTCTTTCTTTAAACCCTAGACCATAGTCCTCAATCTGTAGGCATGTTTTCTTTTCTTCTTTGTATGTGTCCCTCATTCATGCCAAAAGTGTTGCATGTTGGGATTGCTGTAGGAAAATCAAGAGGAAAAAAGATGGTGGTACTGCACCAAAGATGAAGAAGAGAGGCAGCCGGACAAAATTTGAGGAGTATTTGGAGATGGAACAGAAGAAGAAAACAGCAGGTGTAACTGCAGAGGAAGATCTTGCACTTGAGCGAAGGCTGGCAAAGAAACTGAAGGTGAAAGAAGGTAAACTGAGTGTTTGCATTGGGGATGGCATTGATGACATTCTTGATGGGATCAACTCTGGTGTGGCAACTGAAGAAGAAATGGAAATTCCATCAATGGAAGAAGTCGTTCCAAAGGTTGAGGTTTCAAGATCAAAAAAGAGGAGGAGAGAAGTTATTCCTCCTCCTCAAATCAGTACATCAGTGGAAGCTCCAAAAGTTCAGGTTCTCGCATCAAAGAAGAGGAAAAAAGTTGCTCCTGAAATTGGAACAATTCCAAGAAAGAAGAAGGTGCAAGACAATGATGACTTGAAAGAAGCCAGTGCTATGAAAATGGAAGATGCAGAGGTGGTGGTGGAAGAAGTGAAGTACATTCCCCCACATTTGAGAGAGAAGATGAGCAATGAGTCTGAAGAACTTGTGCGTATTCAACGTCGAGTGAGAGGTGCAGCAATTCCCATCATGAATTTCAGACAGGACCTCTGCTTTTTGTATCATTCTTGTAGTGTTCCTGCATGCAATGTACTGCTTTAAAGACCAATGTACAGCACTTGTTTCCTGAAATGTTGTGGAAATCCAGGCCTATATTGATGATGGTCGTGAACGTTCCATCTGATTGAATCAGGCCCTATTTGTTCAAGGGTAGTGTTGTTTCTTCCAAAGCACTAGGAGTAGGATGTTTGCAGATACTAGAGTGCCATAAAGAGTTTTAGGGTTGGGTACAGGTTTTCTCGGGATTTAGAGCAGAGGAATCATGTGGTAATGATGTGTGGGAACAGGTCTGTTAAACAGATTGTCAGAGGCAAATGTGGAATCAATAGCATCAGAAATCTCTTCCCTCTTTCAGGTTCTTGTCCTTCTTCCTCTATCTCTGTGGTGCCTGTGTTTAATGCTTCCATTGGAGAAGATGATGGCCTGGGTTGAGGGTTTATGGCCTGCTGATTAGAGTAGGTTTTAAAGATTTGACTCACAGTACAAGACCACAATGTATTCATAAGCACATTTCAGAGGTTAATGCAATGAGATAGGTACCAAGGATGGTGATGTCTGGTTTTTCTTTTGTTAGCATGTCCTGATTTGCCAAGGAGCTCCCTGTTTTGGTTCTATGCACAGCCTTAAATCAATGCAAGGTTTTGGTGTCAGCAGGTATATGGGAGGCGGTCAGTCACTGAGATTGTAACCACAGAAATCATTGGAGCATGCTGTGGAGGTCCCCGTGGAAATGACCAGTAGACAACTTTTCATTTCCTTTCTTTTGACCTCGAACCATTGCAGTGATTTGTGTTTTACTGCAAGAACTCACTAATCTCAATGTCCATTGCACAGTTCTTTAGTCTTCCTTACCTAATAGAATAAGACTTGCCTTGGGGTCTCAAACCTATCCATCAATGAGGTTATGGCAGCACTCACTCTTGTCATGCTTGTTTTGGCTTTGCTGTAAGTGACAGAACAGTTTCCTTAAAAGTGTTATCATAAAGTTTCCCTCTGGAATATCACAAATATGTCCAATCTTTGTTTGGCTTATTCTATAGCCCCAGGAATTGTTCTTATTTGCATCATTTGTGGGTGTTTTTGTTGTGAAAGGTATGCAGCAGTTTTTGCGGCCTATGTTGCAGGGACTGCAGCTATGGTTGGTATGGATTTTGGAGCCAAATTTTTGGCTTCCCTTGCCACAGCATTTGAAGTAAGATTCATCTCATGAGCCATCTCTGCTTTTCCTGAGATGGATATTTCTGGCATGGTGACTTATTTACGGGTTGTAGCTGTATGATGTTAGTGTGTGGTCATTGACTTTGCATTGTCAGATCAGAGAGTATTAGGGACCTGATTGAATGTGGATGCTTCTCCTTACTGAAAAGTCATAGATTTTGGTGCATTACAGGGACAGTATGAGAAGGCGGACAGTCTTGCTCTCAGGAATCTGACATTGCTATTTTCACACCTTTTCTCATTCAGTCTTATCTCTAGGTGAGTTTCACACGCAAGTGTATCTGCTCATGAAGTTCATTGGGAATTGAGTGCCTGGCATATGGACCAATGATGGATGACAATCCACCCAACAAGTAAAAATTAGATTGCTATGCAACTTGAAACTTGAATTTGAAACCTGCACATTTGCAACAACTCTTAATGGAGTTGGACATTAGTAAAAACTGTGCTGATTCCTGACATCTATGTAATTGGTTTTGTTTGGTAAATTCCCCCTTAGAACAGTCACATCTCCTCATATGTCTTTCTCTGCTAACCTTGTGCTGGTATTTTGTTTTTCCAATGTGGCAGTGAGCTTGTCTATGAGTTACTGGCTTTACTGTGCAAAAGATTTGAGGAACTTGATGTCTCCACCATTCTAATTCTCTTACAGTGTGAGACCCCTCTTGCAAAAAGCATGTCCTGTCTTTCTGGTGTATGGACTTTTGGTTGGGCTGCAAACTCAACATTGACAATCAGTCGATTCTGTTTCTCTCTAATATATCTCAATTTCCTTTCTGGATGAGTGATGCTACAATCCAAGTTAATCATCTCTCTTGCAGCTTGTTGTGTCATAAAACAGTAGCCTTCATGCACTGTTCTGGTCCTGGCATCTTTGGTAATTGCTTGTTTCAGTCTGTTGCACAGAACATATTTGGGCTACTTTCTGCTATTGCTTTGTATCAATGAATTGTTATGGTGAATACGCTCTTATGAAATATGTGCTTGGATGGGCAGCATGTGGAATGGCATTGAGAGCAGCAGACCCAGCATCAATGAAAGAGTTCATAATATCTATTCAGGAACGTACTGCAGAGTTGAAATCTGTCCTCTCCAAAAAGACTGATGGAAATTCTACCATCATAGGCAAGCGGGTAAGCTCAACCCCATCCCCTGGATATTTTTTGTAAAGGAGACTCTACGTTCACAGCTTCTTGAAGCATTATATTTTCTCAGCCTTTGGAATTCTTGCTTTTTGGGTACTAAGAATAACACTTGTTGTGCAGCTGCAATTTATGCTCGACATGATATGTGACATTAAGAACAACAAACGGCAGCCTAAAGATGAGCTGGTTGTTCACTCTCGCTTGAAAAAATGGCTTCAAAAGGTAATTCTTTCTGCACAACTAGTTGCTCAATCTGGGTTTTGGTTTGCTCTAAAAGGATACATGTCAGATCTGGCTTAAGATTGTAATTCAGACACATTTCCAGACTCTTGATATGTATGTCCAACTCTTGTTGTAGTTTCTGTTGTCATGATAGAAATTTTATTGTTTCAAGCCTGTCTGTTGGTTCAATGTTCAGGATATTTGACCATTTGAGAGTAATGTAGGTTAATATGGAGAATTAAGACTTGCTCTTTATTTCTACAGAAGACCTGGATTTTTCTCTGAAAATTGTACAACTTACTTTGTTGGGCAGCTAGGGGTTGATGAGGTTCAACTTCGGGCGGTCACATGGGCAGGGCTCTTGGATCCTGATAAGAAGGGTCAGTGGTGGCTGCCTGGGGCTCCAGGCAGTGGCAGCGGGGATTTTGCTGAAAATGTAAGGGCAGAAGTTGCTGGGATAATGGATGTAGGTACTACAGAGGCAGAGAAAATGCTTCAACTGGCAGCTTCTCAGAGGATGAATACTGATGGCCGTCGTGCAGTTTTCTGCATTGTCATGAGTAGTGAGGATTACATTGATGCATTTGAGAAAATTTTGCGACTCAAGCTGCCTGGGAAGCAGGTTTCTTCACTAATTCCTGAAGTCGTTGACATCTTTTTAAGGCTGGTTTCTGTTTTGCTGGTTGTGTAGGTTAGGGAGAAAATTATGAATTAGTGTATTATTACATTGGGTTCTGGGCTCATATTAACAAATTTTAAGGCAACAGATGCAATACCTTGGAAACCCAGTACACTGAGGATGAATTAAGTGAAGCTATGTTTCTGGTGGATTGGTGACAGGACCGGGAAGTCGTAAGGGTTATCCTGGAGTGCTGCCTTCAGGAACAGCTCTACAACAAATACTACTCGTTACTCACAGCTAAGCTTTGCCATCATGACAAAAACCACAAGTTCTCCCTCCAGGTATGAAGACAAAATCAAGGATTTTGGGCACACCGCTGTAAATGAACCTAGAATAGGAACTGATCTGTCACAGTGCAGTCTGCCTTGAAATACTGGGTGGCTTGACCTGGGGCTTCATACACCATGGTGTTTTCCCCTACTACCTTCAGTTTTGGGAAGACCCAAAAATAGAGAAGACACCTGCAATCCTTTGAGGAAGACTATATGCTTAGCAGACACAAGATTGATGAAGTGAGATAATGGATGCTGAGCTTGCTTTAGAAGCACAGGAAACTAAAATGATAATGGTATTTGCTGGTGCAGTATTGTCTGTGGGACCATTACAAGCAACTGCATGCAATGGAACTACGTCGGAGCACGAATCTGGCCCGATTGACAGCATCTGTAATCAGTTCTTTCGCACTTTCTTTATCAGTGTTGAAGGCAGTTGATTTCAGTGATGCAAGAGTCATGACTTCAAAGGTGGTGTTGCACTTCCGTGTCCTAATAGAATGTCTGTTGATGGAAAACTCAGATGAAGTGGTCTGGGCTGTGTTTTCTCGCATTGCTGTACCCCCAGAGCTTGGTGTCCTCCGAGACAGTCTGGCATTGTTCATACACCAAAACCTGCTTAAACATCCTGCCGAGAATGCAAAGTCAGATATTAAGAAGGTAAATCTTGAGAAGTTGTCTTTGTTAGCCAAAAGGTGCAAATTAGCTAAAAAGGCATTGGCGAATGTGTCAGGTGAACTTTTGAAATGATTCTTTTATTTGTTTATTTTCCAAGCTCTGAAGATCTTGTTCTGACAAAGGCAAGGCGGATCATTTTTTATGTTTGTCCTTACATGTGATTTCATTCAGGATTAGACATATGGGTCCTGTGGGAACAATTGAATATCATAACTTTGCTAGAACTGAAAACAGGAAAAACCCTTCCGTATTGTTTTCATCTGGGCTTTCTAACAAACTACAGAGGATAATGGAATGAATGAAATGAACTTGTAAAAGGACTCAACTTGAGTTGATAACTTTGGTGTACATTACTAGCATATTTTATAAAGAAGATTTTGTGCAAACAAAATAACAGAATGAATGAGATGAACTCTGAGAATGACTTTGAATAATTTTGGTTTAATGTATTAGCATATTTCATATGGAAGATTTTTGTGGGTTTGTGGGAATAAAATAAATTGGGCTAAATTGTTAATGTCCTTTTTTCAAATGTCCTATGAAAGTCCTTTTGAGACCATTCAAGGTTTAACCCTTATTTGAATAAACCTATATCTTCCCATATTTTTCATCTTCCTGATGATCCTCATGAAAAGGCAATCTCCACATTTTCTTCATTGGAATTTTACCTTATTGTTTATTAATCACTATAATATCCTTTTGTTTCATTGGGTCTAATGTTTGAATCAACAAGGAACATGTAATTTAGTGTTCGATTCAATTCTTTATTTTCTATTCCTTGACATTTTGGGAACATAATGGGAGCTTGTGATAACATCAATGGAACAAGTTAAGATAGAGAGCAAAATGATGGTTACGACATTACCATGGTGAACAAGAGTTTTAAATATATACTTCAATTATATTTAACATAGGGCCACACCGTGTGTTAGAGTCAATGGGTACAAACTACAAACATCCTAATAATGTCAATGTTGACATTAGTCATTCCTCCTACCACTAAAATAGATATCAACTTTGGGATTTAACATTTATCTCACCCTATTGATCACACTTAATGGGAGAGAAGTTACATAACACCCTTACCTCCAATGCTATTACCAGTTGTGTCTACACTACCATTATGGTAATTTCATCCATTAAGTGTTAGTCAACTAACAAGGTGTCGTTCCCTTTCATTTTCACATCAATAAAAAACCAAACCTCTACTTTACATTTGTTGCTTGCTTTTGTTCATTGCTTCGATTAGGGTAGATACGCTTAACACCATACAAAAGCTTACAAATGAGCATCCCATTAGTTCTAGCCTTCAAGGAAACAACTTCAATTGTTTTGTTGCACAATTGATTGCTTATGATTGAACGCCTAGTCTGAATTGATGGGTTGTTCAATTTTTTGGAAACAAAAGTCAAAATATTAATTTTTATGTTCATTGATGTGTGTAAAATTGAAGGAGCATGGATCAATATCACCCACCTCATGGTCTTGTAATGTTTACCAACATGAGGTTTTGTGAAGATAGATCAAAAGTAAAAATGATTATAAATCATGGACATGTGGGAGGGGGAAAGGGGGTTTCTTATTGTTTAATGTTGGGGCTATTGGGCTTCAATTTTAAAAAATCATTATACATTTGCAAAGTTTTTTTTGTAGTATTTGGGGGTTGAATGTTCATTGAATTGGGAAAAGTTAGGAACCCAATAAGAAGGGGGTGTTTAGAGAAAATTTTACATAGGGTATGGAACATTGGCAAAAAAATTGTTTAGTATTAGGCACATGGACTGTCCCATTAAATAATGTTCCAAAACTTAAATGTAGGTTAATAAATTACCATTAACAACAAGGAACCATGATCTAAGATACTAAAAATTGAAACATTAATGAGCCACCTAAAAGCTCACACTTTGCATATTGCCCCCCAATTGTGTATACATTTTCCTTGAAAATAATTGCAACACATCAATACAACATTTGAGCAAACCTTAATACAATTCATAATTCTTTTTTGTTCTATATCACTTTTCTTAGCATGTCTTCTCTAGAAGAAGAAACAAGTTTGAGAGCATTCCAATTTTTTCTATAAAAGTTAACTTTCAATTCAAAAGTCTTGAGAAATAGAATGGATGATAATAGACTAGTGCAAGAAATAGCCATAGAAGGATTACAATCAAATTTAATCAGAAATGTAGAATAAAAAGAAATAGTGATAGAAAAATTAAAATCAAATCTCATATGATATGCAAAAGTGCAAGAAATTAACATATAATGTTTGCAATCAAATTTGAAAGGCAAGGGAGAGGTACAAGAATTGGAAGTGAAAGGAGAATAGAACATACAGATTGAAAATTTGGACAATATTTACAATGAGAAGTATGACCAATACCTCTACTACAATTGGGTTTCCAAGTTTGTAATTCCATCTTTTCTACCTAGTAATTTTCAAAAGGGGCAAGTTCCAATAAGCTCAAGCTCCACATTCATTGATATTTCTTCCCACAACCTGCACAACAATAGCATATCACAATTTGGTTTGCGAAGATTTCTCAAACTTTTATAAATTTTACTTTAGATTTGACATTATAGGGTGGCATGCAAATTAAACATATCTAGCACTAACATAATTTTTATTCTCTTGGGAAAATTATAAGAAGAATAAAGGTATATCTCTTGTAAAGGCAAGACATATTCCATCCACTAGCTAGAGGATAGGACCAATAAGGATGGGGAATCCATGATGTTACATTTGTTTTGCAAGATATGAAATTGAGTGGTGTTGGACCAAAAGCCAAACACCAACCAAGAAAACATCCCATCTAGGTTAGACCCCATACGTAAACCTCAAAGGGCTTATAGAATGCCAACAATGAGTGGGAGAAGGAAGTAGACATATGAAGCATATAAGGAAGCAATGGATGCAATAGAAAACATCACTGTCACATTGAGGAAGGCAAGTAGGTTGTGGAACATACCCCTAAACTCCTTATTTAACATTTTAAATGGTAAGACACGAACAAAGAAAGTTGGGGTAAAAGGAGTACTAATTGCAAGAAAAGATGTTGGAATACTTACTTAGATTTTGACTATGCACAAAGTAGGTCTTTCAATTTACATACAACAATTGAAACAAAAGGTAGCTAAAATCACTTTGACCAAACTAACACCATTTTGGAATCGGGTTCCAAAAAATAGTTGGTGGTATTGGTTCAAGTATCACAATTCATATTTGTATATTCGCCTAGTAGAAGGATTGGAAGTATGTAGAACACAAGGACTAACTCAACATTCTTGCCAAAATTCTACAACAATTTGCAACTTCTATACAATAGAAATAACTATCCGTATATGAAATATGGAATAGTGATGAAACTAGAATTCATGTAGGTAGCCAAGCATGGGCAAGAATGTCACATTGCATTAGTCACATTGGTTTTGTCATTCATGTTGGTTTAAGATCAACTTAAGTTAAAGCAATATGTTTTTGCACTATTAATTTTTTGGGCGGACAAGGATGACTAGGTAGACTTGGGTCTTGATCCATATGACAACAAGAGTTTAATTGCAAAAGAAAAAAATCCAAATTGTCAAGATGTGGTGACTAAATCTTGATCACCATTTTAATAATTACGATTTATTTTATTTTTTTTATTGTTTTGCAATTGAAAATCAATTGTTGTATAGACCGGGGTGAACCTAGGTGGGACTAGGGTGTCCATGGGTTGCAATTTAGCACTAATTAAATTCCAATCCCCCCAAAAACAAAAAAATACATTTGACTATTGACTTTTAAGGGTGTCATACTCATTTAGTTTATCTTGCAACTTTCACTATTTAGTTTGATTAGCATTGGCCTTTTTCTACAACTTGAGCAATTGATTTCCGTGGTTTTTATGCTTCTATACCATATTTTTAATCTATACAATCTTATCAATGAATTCGTCACATATGTTTGATTATGATGACCAACTAAATGATCACATTTTATCATGAGATTCATAAAGTCTTTTAACAAATTTTGCAACTAATAGTTCTATGAGCTTTGAAAATAACAAAATCCTCTAGATCTTTAAATAATTGTTATATTAAAAAACTAGGGTTGAAGGACATGAATTGGAACTTGTGGAACTGGAATGGTTTGTCACTCATCATTGATTAGCAATTTCAAATTTGGTCAATAAAGTTACAACAACTTACATAAATGGAGGCCATTGTTCAAGGTTTGGTGATGGAAATCACACAAGTGTAGATTCAAATGTAGTTGTTGTGACTATATCTGACACAGCTTGAATACATGCACACTTGTGAGTAGGTGTTGTGGGTGGAACCTTTGCAAAAATTATTTTGGTGATAGGCTCAAAATGCATTACAACAAGTTGACTCATTGGTACTCACTTAACTATTGGTGACATTTATGCTCTAACAATTGGAGGCCTCATTCTTTGAATGATATGTTCCATTGTAACTTCATGCACATCCCCTTTCACGTCATCTTGCAAATCATCATGGGTTTTAGAATTTTTCGTAGATTGAATTTTTTTTGGGTATGCAATAGAATTATAAGTAACACAAAGTCATATGGATTTATTATAATTGTATAAGAATATTTGCGTTGTTTTAATTCAAGTCAAACATCAAAACTATCAATTATTTTGAAAATGTGTTATTCTCACATTTCTTTGAAATCTAGGGAGTTGCCTCCACTTGATCTAGCTTTCATTATTTCCATTGTTATGTGTGGGGCTTTTATAAACTAGATTGTTCATTAGTCATCAATGAACAATTTTTCACATAGGAGGTTTTGATTTTTAACAAATTTTACATGGTATATCGTTGTTATGATGTTGATGTAATATGTAGAATTTTCAAATATCATGAGAATAATTTTTTTTAATAAAATTTTTAAAATCTATATCATGAACATTACATTAATAATAAAAATTGAAACCTCATCTAAAAACTTGTGTTCCAAAATATGTATAGATACTCAAATCAATGTTGTGAAATTCTCAATTTTTCCTAAAAAACTTATTTAAGAACCACCTTCATTCTTTCTATAAAAAAATTCAAAAAAAAATTGGCCTAGTTTCTTAAAAACCTAGAAAATGCACCACTAATTTTCAAATGGACCAATTTTCATTCAATTTTCATTTTAACATGAATTGATCCTAAGACGTTCTATAGAAGGATTATTAGGTCACACCTTCTTATGTGAAGAGAGATAAGTTATTATTTTTGTTTTAAAATGACATGTGCCAATACATTTAAAGTTAAAGGCATTGACACATTCAAAATTTAAATAAAAGTTGTCACAAGTTTTTTTTCACATGCGAAGGCATGGCCTAGTGGTAAAAGATCTTTTTAATTTCAAAATGGTCTTGAGTTCAAATCTCCATTATTAGGTTTAAAAACTTTATTAGGTTGAGAATTGGAGTCAAGAGTCAACCCTATAATCACTTAAGGTTGGGGCTAAGTGATACCATGGGTGTTTTTCACCTAAAGCGAAAACCATTGATATTCACAATGTGAATTGGCTTTAAACCCTAGACCTAGTTCTCAACTATATGTTTTGTGATACGCACCCACCAACATTGGGCATGACATGTAGTTCAAGGAGTCATTTAACAATGCAGTAAAGGGCACAATTATTTCTTGTATGGATTTAAAAAATAAAATACATGTTGATGATGTAAAATGAACTTCAAAACATGCATTGACACAATTTTTAAATTAACATTTTGGTACACAACCGATAGACACACATTCATAGAATCTATTGTTTTGACCCTATATCTCTTAAATCCATTACTATGTGTTCATTACTATGTGTCCTATGATTCTAGTCATGATACCTTATTTGTACAACATGCATTTTTTTTGCATTGGAATTTCTTACAAAGGAAGGCATTTAGGCCATGTTGACATGTAATGTAGTTAGACAAATTGTTTAAATTTGCAAGGGCTTGGTAGTTTGTGTCCCATTATCCTAGTTTCACCTCAAGTTAAAATGACATAGAGAGATGTGAAATCTTTTGTTACACTGGATCATAGGAATGGGGATGTTGATGGAGCATGGGTGTTATTGAAATAAAAGGTTTGAAAGGAACAAATCAAGCCTCAAGGAAAAAAATATTTAAAAAATGCGACATAGATTTCAATACATTTGTACAAGTATAGGTCAACAACATCCATGCAACAAGTGCTCTAATAAGAAGATTCATCAACAACCATGGGAAGTTATTACCATTTTATTCCAAATTACAATGTGCAAAAAAAGAAGGTCAAACTTATTGAAATAATAATTATTTATTTAAATGTAAACATGGTGTTTAGAATTGGATTATGAAAATACAACTAGAATATTTTCAATTTTAATAGAATGTTTTAAGAATATCTTATTATTTCACATCATACCAAAATATACACCTTTATTTCAAATGTTCCATAAAATATACAAAAAAAAATCTTTTAAATCAACAAACAATTCACTTGGTCAAAGTATTCAAGGGATGTGGACAAGTCAAAGCCTTGATTATCAAATAATGCCTAAAAGTTGAAAATTGCATCAAGTGTGGTCCATATCTTTTAAAGATCCAACATTTTGTGCCAATATAAGCAATTGTCATTTTTTTGCATAGCTTATTTATATGGGAATTTAAAGTTTTAATGTGATAACAAGGACCATGTATGTCCTAGAATGAACATTGATAAGGTTCAAAGGTAAAAATAATTTAAATGTAAAGTAAATGATGCATGATTTTGACAAGGAGATTGAAGCTCAAATAGGTGGTAAATGGATTACAATTAATATGTGTTCAAGTGATAATGTTGATGTTGGGGGTAGGTATGATTCAATGGTACCACAAGGAACACCACACCCTCAATTTCATAAACCTATCAAAATTCAAAACAATGAAAAACACATTTAAGAATGATTTTTTATTCAAATTTTATTATGAATACAATTTCAAGTCTTATAGTATTTGAAAACCTAATTGTATTAACAAAAAGTTGAATTTTGATATGGAAAATGAATGCACAAGGAAAAAGTTCTATGTATGTAACATGAAGGATTCTTTCAATCATGAACACACTTTAAGAATGCATTTTTTGGGATTTTTTCTTGGATTGTAACTTCTAGGAATATCTCAAATGCCTTTCTATTTGATTTTTAAAATATGTATTTGGTTGAGGGAATTATTATTTAATTACTTATTTTTAATTGTTAGGAATAGGAGTCTTGAGAGTGCCATGAATGTTGAAAACACATACAATAATAATAATAATAATTTTTACTAATCACTTGAGGACATACCTTTTGCTTTGTAATGAGTAAATAAGAAAATAAAATTTATGTGTAAATGCAAAGATATTTAAAAAATAAAAATAAATGATGGGTTCATAAATCAAAATTTTAAATTTGCCAATACATAATGCAAGTGTTTAGATTTTTCATATGTGTGTGTTAGGTGAGTAAGACATAGTCCACATGGTCTAAGCCAATAAACAAATAGATAAATTAGATGTTTTAAATTGGGTCCAACTTTCCTTAGATTTTGGCAAGGTGATTCCTTATGATACCATCTAATCATATCTACCATCTAATTCCAATGATATTATTCATCATTTTTAAATTTTATTTGTGGCCAAACGGTCTTCATTTCATCCAAATTTTTTTTGAAGGTGGATGGGAGTACAACCATGGTAGCAAGGTGACATTGTTACATAGGGTTATTGGTATGATATGTTTGAAAATGACAATTACACATATTTTTTAAGAGAGGGCAAAGTTTTGCATATGCGTTTTTTCACACAAACCCTACATATAAATAACATATAATTATTTGATTAACATGAAATGGGAGGATTAACACACCTATGACCACCAAAATCTTTACACAAATATGATTTTTTAAAATAATTGAATAGTGTCATGAAATATGTTAATACATGGATGGAGTCACGTGTGGTGGCCAATAATTTGTTTTTTTAGGAAAATTTAATTTATTGAATCATTATACAAAATACAATATGTATGGATAATATATAATAGAGGAGGTCACACAACTAATGACATTGGGTGCAACTTGAATTCAATTCAATTGTTCCAATTCAACTAAATTTGACTTTAGTTCACTAGAATTGAATTCAACAATTGGATTAAGATTGAATTGAATTAAAGAGAAATGAGATGCAAATTGGTGGGGAAAGGTATTAAAAATCTATTCATGAACATGGAATTGGAGAAAAAAACCCTTGAAACAACACAAATCCAAAAAGACACCTTTTCATGTGTCTTTACTTGGGAATGGGCTAAATAGATTTAGTTTGGAACTATCCAAATGATGATTACAACTAGTGTAGTACCTTGGTTAGTTCGACACTAATTATATTATTTATGATTTTTTGGAATTTTTTAATAGTTATCACATGATTGTGTTGAAAGTCTAGGAAATCCTAGTTGTCACATGTCGAAAGTGTTCCCTAGGGCATATAAGTTAATTTTGTAAGATCCATAGGGCGGAAAAAGTAATCCAATCAAATCCATGAAAGGGAGGGAATTATTTTGTAAGGCACTAATTACCTTGGTTGTTATGCAACATAAATCCTTGTTGTTAAGGATTTACTATGTGGACCTCGAGTTCCACCCTTGGTGCTCACATAGTAAATCCTAAACAACAAGGACTTACCATTATTTGTAGAATTGTTAAAAAAATATTTAATATTTTTGAAAAAATATGAATAATTATTTTTTAAATATCATTTTAAAAAATTAAATATTGACAGTTGATTGTCAAATTGGCCAAGGTACTATGGTATGATTCATGATTTATGAAACCTAAAGTTGTCTGCCTAACCAACTTTGATCAATCATTATCACTAGAATATAATTAATTAAAAAATGTACATATTAATAGACTCATTAGTTGTATAAGATTTTGTTTGGCCTTGGTAGCATGAAATATTAACAATATATATAATTCCATTAATTATGATATCACTTGGAATATGAAATGATAAAACAATTGATGATATACCATCCTATTGCTTTGGATCCACAAATTGCATTTTCATTTATTCTATTAAGAATCCTCATACAATTCTTTGTCATTTATGGCATACCTTCAAATCCATAAGTTTGATTGAAACAAAATTTCCAAGGCTCACAATGTAAAAGGATGACTAAGATCAACAACATCAATGGTGATAAGTATGAAACCTCACACATGGTTAGGTATTTTGTCGCAACCCCACTTTGGCCAAGTGTGGGGGGTGAAGCCCAACACTTGGAAAAAGTTGGAGGTTGGGAGTCTTCCGGGACTCCCAAATGTTCAGAGCTCGACAACAAGGCCCAAAACACCTCGCATTGGAATGTTCTTGATGTCATTAGAAAGGTCTTGAAACGTAGATATCGAAAATGGCCTCGCATTGGCAATTCGGACATCTGCAGCCCAAGTTATGGGCAAAAGAAGGGCCGGGAGTCAAACTGGCAGTTTGACTCCCGACCACTAA
>Ga0116229_10008644_pt1 | contig 15750 bp, 10 predicted proteins | sample S1TSphgellanicum_3_FD_87313 | JGI IMG/M metagenome (GOLD analysis project Ga0116229, IMG submission 87313) | Host-associated microbial communities from peat moss isolated from Minnesota, USA - S1T2_Fc - Sphagnum magellanicum MG | ecosystem: Host-associated > Plants > Peat moss > Unclassified...
AGAATGACAAGCTTTATTTACTTATTCAAACCTGCATCAAACCAACTAACAAGTTGGTTATATCACTTTTTGGAACACCTTCGGTGTTAGGATAAGCCATGAGCAACTCTAGACTCACATGATTCACCACAGCCCAGACTCGAGGGAAGCCACCACCTTCTTTCATATAGTATATTTTGTGTCTCTTTGCAGCACCCACATGCAAATGACTTTTTGTCCCGGGACTCCCAAGGAGGAGTTCCAAAATTGTCCCAGTTCGAACTCCCGGGACTATGCAAGGTCATAACTTTTTGCTTAGACCTCCAATTAGGATGAGGTCTAAAGCAAACTTGTAGCTTTCCTTGAGAGCTTTTCAACGGTGTATCACACTCCACCTACATGCACCGGGGTCAGGTCGATGCCCGACTTTTAGTGCTCGGGAGTCAAATTGCCAATTTGACTCTCGGCCCTTCTCTTTGCCATAACTTGTGCTGCGAATGTCCAAATGGCCCATGTGAGGCCATTTTCGACATATACACTTTGATAGCTTTCCAATGATAGAAATAAGACCTCAATGAAACGTGTTTTGACCCCTGCAATCGAACTCTGAAGTTTTGGAAGTCCTGGACTCCCAAGTCCTAATTTCGGGAGTGTGAGTTTCATCCTCACACTCCTTCAAAGTAGGGTTGCGACACATTCCCCCCTTATTAATATATTTGTTTGATGTTTAACATATTGTTACTTTCACACTTTCATTCCATAGATTGATTTACATTTTCATTTATGATGGTAAAGTGCAGTAAGGGCCATGGTCAATATTGAGTCACCGATACAAAAGTGGGGTGTAATTCACTATCCGAAATCACTATGGGACCTTAAAAGTGAAATACATTCATTGCATTTTAATGATTTCACCTTGGTTAAAGTTATTTCATTATAATATCACTATGTAAACATCGTGTTTCATTACTAGTTGACATAATTCATTATCATAATTTATTGTAGTAAATAGGTTTATTTTTATGTTGTTGTTTTAAATATCTTATGTTACTTTATGATATACCTTATATTATTTTAGATTATTTTAGTCATTCTAACTTATACGCTAAGTTATTATAAATTATTATAGGCTATTATAAATGATTTATACCTAAATTATTATACATAATTTTACCTTAAAGTATCACAGTTAGTTTATTATTCGTTTTTTACTTTAAATTATTTTAAATTAAATTATTCAACTAACTTTAGGCTATACTTTATCTTATATTATTTTAAATTAATATGTGTTATTTCAAATTATTTTTTAGGTTATTCAAGGTCATTTTAGTTTATGTTATTATAGGTTATTTTATCCAAAATATAACAATTTAAAATAATATTAAATAAAATATAATGACCTAAGGTAAAATAACTTAGAATAACTAACAATAACCTATTAAAAATAATTTAAAATAGCCTACAATAAAAATAATTAATTACCAATAGCTTATGATAATATAGCCTAGAATATCTAATAATAGTTTATAATAGAATAATCATCAATATGCATTAATAAAATAACCATTAATAGCCACTAATAGGTACCAATAAAATAACCATCAATAGCCGCCAATAAGATAACCACCAATGAGCTACAATATAATAGCCAACAATACCTATTAATATAATAGTCACCAATAAAGTAATCATTGATATAATAACCACCAATAGCCATATTAGAAGAAAAACACTTATTTTCAACTAGTTTCTACAATTAAATTTTAGTTGCAAGTGACATTTGTGACTAAAATCCCTTTATTATTTTGGACAAGTCACATGTGATATTAATCACAAATGACAAGGGGTATTAGATGAATGAAAAAATCAACAAATAAAAGTTCATCCTTTGACACCATTGTATACGTATTATCACATGCAACTAAGATGCATTTATTTTGGTCACTATTGAAAGCAAATGATGTTTTGCCATGTGTCCCAATATTTAATTATTTAAAATAAATAATAATATTATTATGAAATAATTTGGGACGTTTAATTCATAAGTTTAAATGATTTATATTATGACAGGTGGCTAATGTAAATATGCCATGTGGCATTTCAAAATGAATTTAATACAAAATATTAATATTAGGTTAGTAGGTACTTAGGTAAGTACATAAATAGGTGCTCACAAATTTAAGTTAGATACTTACCTGCCCTACTTAGGTAAAAATATAGGCATGTAGGTCCTACTTTCTTAAGCTAAATACCTATGCATATAGGTAGGTAGGTACATAGGTCAACCTAGGTGGGTAAATCAAACTAAACACCTACTTAACTAGGTAGATAAGTAGGTTGGGGAAGTAGGTAATTTAAAATTGTGCACAAATTTTTTTTTTGTTTTGGGTTAAACCTTTTGAATGTTTCATTCCATGTGCACACATTTTTTAATGTGAAATTGGATGACCACACCCCTTGTTTATATAGTGTTCAAATTAGGAATGGAAAACAAACAATATATGATAAGTTTTGAAGTTAAAATTTCTTCACAAACTAAATTACAACTTCAAAACTTTCCTCATGCCTTTTTTTCTTAGTTTTTAGATTTTTAAACAATTCAAGTACATGGCTCATTATATCATTAAATAATCATTTAACTAATAATGATTATATTTAACATATATTTAAAATATAAACTATACACTACAAATATTAAATATTCATTATCAACTATTTAAATAACTATTAATTTCTTAATATTTAACTAACAAGCTATCTAATTATTCACAACTTATCAATACATAATTCATAGATAAATTAATTAACTAAATATTTAAAAATATTTCCTTACATTTTAAAATCTGGTCGAATTATAAATAATATAATTAATGTATAAATAATATAATTATTATATCTTAAAATAAATATTATAAATATTTATTTTCAAATTAAAGTAAAGTAAGTGCTTACTTAAGTTGATTACATGGCCTATGCACTTAGGTTAGGTTTTAAACCTAACATAGGTAATGACACATGTTAATAATTCATAGGCTGAAAATCATGGAATTATCAATAATTTAAATTTAATTGATTTCCATGCTACCTAATTAATTAACTAGCAAATGAAATGGTTTGGTAAATTTGTATTTCACTTCAAAATAACCTTGTTTCATTGGGTATTAGTGGAGCAATTCACCATTTGTAACAACTAGTCCCTATTCATTAGGGGGTTGACCAATTTCATCATGGTAAAAATGTCCAAATTCACTCAAAATTTAATGAACCCCAAAGTGAACTAGGACACATTTTAGTGTAGTGAATGGTGGGACTAATGATTATTATATCCTAAATATGACATTATTAATGACTTTGGAGGTCATTCCTATTAAACTATTTCGTGCATCGACCTAATATAATATGTGTTGCAAGGTTTTGTTGACATGAACATAAATTTTATTGTTTTGACACAAGTGACACATAAGTGATCCTAGGTGCACATATGGAAAATTACCCCATACAAATGCAGGATGCAAATCTTCATTACCTTTGGATTCCAAATGCCAATTGAGAAAGTTCAAATATGTGTGTCATTCATATAAAGGTACAAGATCTCATAGTTTCGAGATGAATGCCATTAACATGTTTCATGGAATTACAATTCTAAATGATTCAACCAGATTATTCAATGGGAATTATTAGTTTATTACAAATTGTGCACACTCACATGTACACATAACACTATAAAATTCTGAATTCATAAGACTTGGAATTTCATCCCAAGATTCAATATTTAGTGTCTTGTTTTGGGAAATTATAAAACATCACTACATGTTGTGATTGATAGGGGTTCAAAGGAGTAACACATGAGGTGGAGGAAGAGGTGAAATGTGCAAGCATGAATATCAAAAATACCATTTGATTTGAAAGGTCCATGTGCATATTTTAACATGTTTTTAACAAATTTCAAAATACAACATTAGCATATATGACAAGTACAATCTATGGCATTAAAACTAGGTGTAAATGATTAAACTTTAATGATACAAGCCCAAATGATGCACAAACCTCAAGCTTTAGAATGAAATAAACTTGGTTTAAGTGACATAAACCTGAAATAAACTTAGTGAAATGTGTGTGATTGACACAACATTACAAACTTCATGGACCACAATTTGGCAACAATAGTTGCACAAAATTTGGTTTTCATAGGTTTGTATGGAATAAACATGGATGTCATTCATCTATTTGTATTGTTTAGACACAAATGTTGTGTGTCTATTCATATTATTTACACATGAAAGTTGTGCACATGACTTTTGTGTTTAAATAATGCATCACATTCATGTGTAAACAATATGAACCCATGAAATAACAAATTTTGCATGGATTTGGAATGAACCCATGAAGCCTATAAATTTGTGATGAAGCCTTAATGACATAGACATGAGTGACATATGTTAAGTGACACACTTGAAGTTTTATCAGCATTTGCCTTAATGACATATAACATTGGTTAAACCCAAATGACAATATAAACTTGAGTGACATAGGTGAAGTGAGTTGGGCATTATTGGCATAGGCCATAATGACATATTACAATAAGCCCAAGTGTAGTAAGAAACCCATGTGGCATAGGCCTTAGTGGCATAGACACTAGTGATGTATTACACCTTAGTGACATAGGTTGAATGACACATGTCGTAATGATATAGACCTATGTCCTAGTGAAAGAAAGATGAGTGAAAGAGGATTTAATGATATAGACCTAGGTCCTAGTGATAGAGGTTCAATGACACATGTCGTAGTGATATATACCTATGTTCTAATGAGGAAGGAGGAGTGAAAGAGGACATAATGATATATACTTAGGTTCTAATGAAAAAGGTATAATATTACATGCCTTATTATTATGGAATGCATTTTCATATTGTATCTTTTCAATGTTGTAGATGTTTTTGAATATTGAAGGCTTGCTATTTTGAAATGTGATGTACATTTTTGGTGCGATATTTTAGCACATACAAATGTGTGAAATCTAATTTTCTTGTTGCCATGGAGGTTTTGATTGCATGTGTTAGTTAAAATGCACTTGAAGATCAAGATAGGTATGTTGGAACAACTTTCCAAGCCATTGAAAATGGATGGGATTCAATATTTTTGTTAAATGTAACTTGTTTGACATCTATGCAGAATGTGCACATGGCCATATGGTTGCAAGAAAATGTGGCAAAATGATTACCCATTATTTTGGTTCAAAATTTTATTTTTGGATGAAAAAATACAACATTGTTGTCATTGTTTTTAGCTTTGATTTTGAAGGCAAAATGAACTATTTAATTCCATTATGTGTACATGAGAGAGAATGTGCTTTAAAGAAATATGAAACAAAAACCTTGGAAAGTTTTCAACCTTTTGCAAGTTATAAATGATTAAACATTGTTGTTTCCCACATTTCTTGAGGTGCCAAGTTTTGTTCCTTAAGTTCTAATGTAATTTTTAAGTCTAATTTCTCACCATGTACAAATGTATGTAACCTAACATTATTACTATTATGGGGGTGGGTGTTGGCTGCATGTCTTCACATAAATGCATTAGTTCAAGATCAAGGCAAACATACTTGTGAACAAAACCATTGATAATTATGGATAGGATTCATATGTCTTTGTTGCAAATAACATAGTTGACTATATGCAAATGTTCATTATTGGAGGACTCCAAATGCCAATAGAGAAATTGAATGTGTATGCAAGCTATTCATGCCCAATTGTGGGAATTGATAGCTTTGGGATGCACACCATTAACCTACTTCATGGAGCTACAAATATCATCCAACTTGGGTGTTGTATGTTGCAAATTATTATCTTATTGTTGTATTCCCATAAACAATACAAAGTTGTTAAGACAAAAGGTGAATTTTCATCCCAAGTAATTGGATAAGACATGTTTTATTGTGAACAATCATGAAACATCATTATATTGTGATTAATAGGAGCTTGAAGGAATTGCACATGAGGTGGAAAAATAGGACAAGGATGTGTAAAGCCAATAACACAGGCACCATCTTTTAAACTTTCATGTGCATGTTTTATGGTTTCAGCAAACTTTTAAATTCAATCACTATGGTAAATGATTTAGGCATAAACTAACACCGAGTCCAAGTGATGCAAGCCTTAACACAAGGAACATGTTTTAAATGTCATAAAATTAAATGAAATAAGCCCAACTCATATAAACCCTAGTGACATATAGGAGCCTTAATGTCATTTATATCAAACTAAAAGGACAATAACCTTGGTGATATTATAAATTGGAATGACATAGGCTAAGTGATACATGCCTTAGTGGCATATGTCCTAATGACGCAATACACCAAGTTCAAATTGAAACAAACCTTAGTGACATAGGCCTTCATGGCATAGTAATTAATGACATCTTATTCTTTAGTGACATAGGTTGTATTGATAAACTCGAGCCCTAGTGAATGACATAGGCCTTCATGGCATAGTGATTAATGACATATGACTTTTTAGTGACATAGGTCATAGTGACAAACCCAAGTCCTAATGAATGACATAGGCCTTCATGGCATAATGATTAATGACATATGACCCCTTAGTGACATAGGTCATAGTGATAGACCCAAGTCCTAATGAGTGACATAGGCCTTCATGGCATAGTGATTAGTGACATATGACTCCTTAGTGACATAGGTAGTAGTGTGACAAACCCAAGTCCTAGTGAATGACATAGGCCTTCATGGCATAATGATTAGTGACATATGACTCCTTGGTGACATAGGTCATAGTAATAGACCCAAGTCCTAGTGAGTGACATAGGCCTTCATGGCATAATGACTAAAAGTATATGACTCCTTAGTGACATAGTTGGTAATGATAAACCCAAGTCCTAGTGAGTGACATAGACCACTAATTAGTGATATTATGTGGCATGTGTTGAGTGACATAGGCCACCAATGGCATAAATGTCAATGAAACCATCCTTAATGGCATAGATCTTAATGCTTGAATAAACCTTAATGACATAGGTGTTTGGGAAAATTGTGTTGTATTTTATAGGGGTTAGTGTATACAAACCATGATTGAATGAAAAGAGGGAAGGGGAGGAGGAAGCAACTCAAAATAAAGGGGCCAAGAAAAATCAACACCATTGCACCTTATTCCAAAAATGCATGTAAGTGACACATCACATCAAATTAATTCAAGTTATTAGGAAAAAACCCCAAATGAAACAATGTCAAACTTACAAACTAGTAAAATTCAACATTAAGTTTAAAACCACATCTTGAGTAACAATAGAATCTTGATGTTTTTTCACATAATTTTTGCAAAGAAAGTACAATAGTGCTACCATGCACCAAAAAGCTTGCACTGAATTTTGGGTGTGCAAATGTGTAAAATCCAAAGCCTCTGAAATGCCTAACCAACACATGAAAGCTTACACATACAAGACAAAACATGGAATTTCCATGATTTTATCATTGAGATGGCAGAGTTGTTAGATTTTGTTGTGTGGGAAAGTTTCGCAAGGGAAGTTGTTTCAAATATTTGCACAAATATGTTAGTAAGTCATTTGGAAGGAAATTTGGAAACAAACATGGTGCATAAAATTTGCAAGGGAAACTTGGAAATAAAACACAATGCAAAACAAAACTAGACGTGTAACCAACATTCATTTTTCATGCAACAATGTTGAGGTATTGGATGCAAAAATCACCTTCACTGGACACGTGCAAAAACTTTCATTTTCAAAATAAGTTTGTAATACTTGGTTCCATGTCTAGCAAGAAATTGAATTTCTTGATTGGGTCTTCACTTGTTTATGGTTCCTAATATTGTACCCTTATTGTGATTATACCTTTTTATGTTTTTTTCCTTGTTCACGTGCATATAATCCTTTAATACTAATGCCATTTGTGTTTTCCTCCCCTATTGAATATAATATGGTGCGAACAAAATGTAATTGAATTTAATCTATCAAACATGGATGTTCAAACAATGTGCATCAAATATGTTGATCTTGAGTAATTTGGAAAAAAAAATTGAGCTCGAGCCACGTGTATACATGCATCACAAATGGTAGAGCCATGCTCAAATGCCAATTTTTGGGTCAAATGGAATGATTTTGAAATGTAACATTGTGGTGAAGATACATTTTGTGAGATGTTTCACATCAAGTATGATGTGTATGTCAACTACAACCAAGTACATCATTATCCAAAAATCATATGTTGTTTTTTTTCCTTATTTGACTTGTAAATGTTAATCTTGCATACGCTCATTTTTTTTTAGGGTTATGAACCTTCCATGGTCTTAGTCTATATTAATTTGGATTGAATGGGTAACTCAAAGATTTTGGCTCAATTTGGCCTTTTCCTCCTTTTTGTTTCTTATCTCGTTACACAAAGAAGAATCATGTAGAAAAAAACATAAGTTCCTCAATTCATAATTGTTTGCTATCTACATGTACATAGATTTGAAATACCATGTTAGTCATATTAATGAGTATTCTTTCAATTTTTTACAACTAAACTTGTATTGAAAATAATGAAAATTTCTTAGTACTTAGAAAGATATTTGTTCTTTATTTGATGATGGACATTGATTATAAACGATGACATGAATGTTGTGGTGAATACATAAATATATTTTTTAATTTCAAAACATCTCATGCAATGTAAGATGCAACAAAGGTTTTTTAAGGAAACATGTCAATTATTTGCCATTATTTTGAACAAAATTTCTCACCACATTTTGTATATTGAATTGAATTCAATAGCTCATAAAGCTTCCACATAAGACAAATTTGTGACCACCTATGGTACATTGTGCTACATTAAGTGGCAACATTAGCTTGAACATGAAGAAAAACGTAGCCACATGAGCACAAGACAATGGTTGGATTCTTATCACATAGTTGTGAACACAAACCAATTAACATTGCCACTTTTGGAGCTAAATATTTATTGTGTAGTGAATGAAATTTGTAACTCAAATAGTAATGTCATAGTCCCTAGCTTGGTTGCCATTTTCTTGTGACAAATACTTGCATGCTTCGTCTAAAATTTGGAAAGGGCCAAAGGGAAATGTGGAACTTTGAATCCAACATAAGAATAAATCAAGTCTTCTCATAATTAGCCAATGCAGGTAACTTTTGACTCTCAATGACTTATGCATCTTATTATCGATTACATGTTAACTTTATGATCTTGCTTAGTGTCAAATGTTGCATTCTCAATTTGATGGCAAATTATAAAATGATTAGACAAGTCCTATGGACATGACTTATGACGTTCCTTATACATTGTTTACAACTTACTTTCTATCATGATTGCGTAAACACGAAATTCAAGAAAATAAAAATGTTGAAACATAGAATATTATTATTTTTATTTGCCAAACATGAAATGATGAAAAAATGTAAGCATTAGGCACCTGGCTGCTTGAATCAGGCTAAGTATTACATCATTGCTACTGTTGAGTGTTTGCCTACATTATGCAACTGTGGCATCCCGCCACCACGAGCACATGAAAGCCATCCACACTCACTTGGAGAAAATGAAAAAGAAAACCCTGAGCACAAACAATGCATGATTACCGCAGGAACGAAGAGAAGACATAATGGGGAGCTCACCCAACAATGTGTGGGTTTATATAGTCAGACTATGATAATCAGCTGCATATTAGAGCCTGTTGCATTTGCCACCATTTGCAGGGTAGCAAGCTAATTAGTGCAACAATCGCCGAGATGCTCTTAAGTTGTTTTGTGTTTCCATATGCCTACATGAAGCACATATGTCAAGTGCACCCTACATAACAATTATCCATGTTCACTTGAGTTTTGAAGGGGGAGGAGGAGGATGGTGTACATCTCAAACACAACAAACTAGTTGCAAAAAGAGAAATTTCAGCTGCCCTCCTGGTTCCAAGGACTCTTTAAAAAACCTTTTTTTAAAACATCAGCTTTCATAATAAGTCTCTCTGCATATTGAAACCTACAAAAGTGTGAAAAGAAATACCTACGAGTGCAACCCACAACCGAGCTTCCAAGTGTCAAGTAGTGTATGGGTTGTGAAGTTTGGGCCATGCTAATTCAATTTACACGTGTTGAATTATATGTACGTTGAATTGTATATCAGAGTTGTTTGAGTTTTTTTAATGTAAAGTACCCAAAACAAATTTGACATGTGGAGGTTGAGTTGTTATATGATGTTTGACTTCATATATCTATATATTGTAAAGGAAGAATGAAGCTTCCCCTTACTCCGGATGGACAGTGGCTACGGACAGTAGCTAAATATAGCGAGGGTGTGACTTGACATCCTCCTCAGACGGTTCCGGCTTGGATCCGTTGCTCTTGGTGACTTCTCCCTTAGTATATATGTATATATACAAGGAAGCCAAATTCTTGCTAGGCTAGTCCACCATTGGAAAGTAGGTATTCAATAATAATTAACATTTATCTATCCTATAATAATGTGATAGAACAATATTTCTCCCCCATTTTTGCAAAAAGAAGCAAATAAAAATGTTGTAAAAAATCTCAATATTTTTTGAAGCTTTGCAGTTCAAAGAACACCTGCCTAAAGGAAGAAGTTGGCTTATATTTATTGCCAAAATTTCATAAATTTATTATTTTTACTGCCGAAGTAAATTCTTGAAAATCACAATAATTCTTCAGACACCAAACCTGAATAGGTGCATATATCAAAATTAATAGTAGCAAAATTAGTCAAATTTACACAAGAAAAAAAAATTCCAAAAAATTCCCAAAAATGACAAAATTTGTCTGAAAAAAATCACTGCTTACTCTGCATGTTAATTAGCTATATCAGCAACTGACTACTTACATCCTTGCAAACGAAAATTTGAAAATTGAGCATCAGATGTAGTGAGGTTACCTGAAAGTATGCACTTTTCTTCAGAACAAAACTAGAAAGCCAAAAAAGAGCTCAAAATGTATTCTGTTGAAACTCAAATACACAGGGAAGGATAATACAATGTCACAAGTTATAACTCCCATACACCAAAAAGAATGTTCACAGTATCTCATATCAAGAGCATCAATCCTTAGAGTTGCAGGCAAGTTTTGAGGTTGTTGAACCAATCAGAACAATATGTCTGAGAGGTGAAAAAACATTAGTGATAATCCATTGCTGGATTAAAAAAAGAGTGTACAAGAAAAATAGGGCGGCTATGCCAGCCCAAAAAACAGAGCAGTGAATGTGGAGCTGCTGCTGCATTACACTTGACACTAATAAATAATTGGCACTAATCTAATCAGGTAAAATAGAGTCATATCCATGACCCACCCAATGGAATGCAAGAGGCATTGCCCTTTGCAATCACACCAGAAAAAACCTGATCTATGATGAGCTAGCTAAAAAAAGGATGGTGCCTCACTAAGGGCACCCACATCTGTGTATACAACTTGCAACTAATCTGTGTGCGTGTGTAATGAGCTTGTATAAACAAGCCAAGCTCATACAGGCCAGTTTTCACTTTGGCATGTATGAGGAAAAACACGACATGATCATCACAAGTGAGGAATTCATATCAGAGCTTTGGTTTCAAAGGAACCCAAGTCTGAAAAAAAGTTGGTGAGCTGGGGTTTAGCTCACCTTGGGAAAGTTGGGGAAGAAAATGGCTCCAACTTCAAAGATAAAAAAGGACTTTCTTTTTTACAATTCTAAGGTTGCAACTATCTAATGATTTGGTGGTATGGTCCAAATGGTTGAGGGTAAGGGGTATGGCGGGTGGGGGTGGTGCAATCAGCCTTCCCTTGGGGTTGCACCAAAACAAGTGTGATGCATCCCATTTTCATATGAATCTTTAGTGTTGATGTGTAGAATGTGCTGCTACAATTTCTGTTTGGACAATTCTTTTGCAGTCACATACGTACCATGGAAGCCATAAGGTACTCTGGAGGGCAGCTTCACAGATGCTTCCAACTGTAATGAGGGAGAGGCTGCATCCACCACCAGAAGCTCAGATTGACCTGTGCTTTCATTGTGCATGAATGCAAGTATACAGCCATCATCCTCTGCCGCCAATGGGTCAGATGAACGAGGCACAAAAGTAGGCTCACCTCCGTAGCAGTTGGGTCCATAAATGTACTTCTTCACCTCCCCAGTGACTAAATCCACCTTTGCAATGCCTGACACTTTGGGCCATGGCTCAGCAATTGCAAGGTACAAGTACCTGCTCTTGCGCCCCAGGAAGTTGCGGTTCATCTGGCCTGCTTCCAAGTTCAAGCTAGCAAGTTCCCGTCTGGTAGAAACTCCTGTGCTTCTGTTGAGACGAATCTCTGACAAGGTGCTCTTGAGGGCTTCGTCAGACTCATTGAAGATGCTGTCAGGAGGAGTCATGCATGAGCCAATGACCACAACCTCATCCCCTTCCTCCCAAGCATTCCAGAGATGGAAACAGAAACAGTCTGGGACATCTATCCATTGCAGCCGAGCTTCAGTCTCATCATACTTGGGCAGAATGCCAAACCGAGCACTCTTCTCACTATTATGAACAACTGGGGAACCACCGGAGAACATCTCCTTGAGGCGGAACACCATTTGCTGGTCAGGAATGACCACAAAATTCTCAGTGATGGCAAAGTCGTGCATCATGGTTGGCTCTGGGAGTGTGATGGACACTTCCGGCCCTCTGATGCCATCAGGCGAAATGTAGAAGTACTTGAGAAATGGAGCTGTTATAATGTTGTAACTAAGAGCAAAAAGCTCACCAGAAACTGGATCAACCTTTGGATGGGCAATCATGGTGGATGAGAGCTGCCCATTGCAGTCATAGCGCCCGACAGTCTCCAGATCGCCATCTTCCAAGACTCTCACATGGTATGGCAAGTCATCCTCAGACATGGCAAGCAAGCGGCCATTGTGGAACACCAGGCCCGCATTGGCAACACCCATCCCTTGTGTCCCATCCACAATCCCACAGATGGAGCGAGCTGCATACAGAAGCAACCGTGCTACTCCACCATGACCATGAAGCTCGCCAATTGCTTTGGGGAAGATGGCACAGCCAGCCTTTTGCTCCTGGATGAAGCGCTGCGTCTGAGTGAACCTGCATGCATAGCTGACAATGCCCTGCTTGAATTGCACAGCATGCAGCATACCATCACCATCAAACAGATGGTGGCCACCAGCAGGCTCAAACTGGGGATTGGCACCATTGCGCACATAGATGCCCTCTAGGAATTTTGGCAGCTTTCCTGTCACGTCAAGCTCATGCATCACGCTTCTCTCCTCCACTGGTGCATAATTTCCTTCCAGCTGCACAGATGGGTCTGCAGTTGCTGGCAATGGAAACTTGCTCTCCAAGCCAGTAACCACTGATTTCTCCAACATATCCAACACTGATGCTGCAATTTGCTGAAACATGTTCAAGTTGTGCCGCTCAGGAGCTGCTGCTGCCGGTGGTGCAGAGAGTGCAAGCTCTGGAAGCCCAGACTCCACCTCCCTAATCACTGGTGTGATTATGGCACTCAGAGGCTGCACTTGAGAAGAGGAGGATCCATGCACGCAAGAATTCGCAGTGAATACATCATTGCCTCTGGAACTGTTCAATGCACCATGCAAGTTGTGATGATGCCTGCTGGACTTGATGTTTTGTGCAGCACCATGACGATCATTTGACTCACATCTCTTACAATTGAGATCAACCACAGATTGTGATGGTCGTGCAGCAGCCCACAAGCTGCTGCTGCTCTTCACTCTCCTTGCACCACCTGCAGCAGCATGCAAGCCACCTTGCCGCTGCAGGAGTTTAAGTCCTCCTCCATTCATTATCCCCAACTCTGCTCCCCCAGCCCCAATTCCACCAGCAATTCCACACTCCAAAGTCAGCATTGCCACCTCCAAGTGTCAAGCACAAGCACAAGAAGCTCGCAGTGTCTCAATGTGGGTTTCAGTTGCAACTTGTAACAACAACAACCACCACCTGGGGCTGGCTAGCTGGCTGGCCCTCCTTCCTCCTCAGCTGCTGCTGCTGCTTGGGTTCTTGAAGAAAATTTGTCTGTCACAAAAGCTGATTCACAGCCTTGTGCTGCTACTGCTCATATATTCTCTCTCTTGCACCACCTTTGATGATGATCATGCACTCACAAACATCAAAGATGAATGAATGGGTGATTGATGAAGAGGAGAGACCTCAAGAAGCCCTTGAGAAGGAGACTGACTTGGAGGAGATCTCAGACTTTAAACAAGAAGTGGTGGGTGTTTAAAGGTGGTGGTGGTGGGTGGTGCAGTTGAGGAGCATGAGAAGCAGCAAAAGAGCAGAGCAGAGCAGAGCAGAGCAGCAGCAGCTGGGAGGGTGCGAGGGAGCGGGGGCTGATGAGCATGCAGAAAACAGTTGGATGCCGTTTGGGAAGATTGTGTGGGTGGGTTGACAACTGCGAGTGAGAGGCACAAGTCAGAATAGCGGTTCGCAATTGCTCATATAGTTTCTCTCTTGCACAAGAGTGCGACCCACTTGGAGGCTTTGTGGTGGGCTTTGCTTCCACTGCTTGGGCGCCAGCTGGTTCCCATGTCGCCAGGTGGATTGCCACGCGCAACATCTGTCGTGAGTCCATGCGCGGCGCTGGTGGTGGTTCACACAGCGGGCGGGTCCCATTTTGGCTCCGACTGACTCCTCGCACGATCTCTCTAAGTAAGTTATCATCCGAATTACTCTGTTGCTGCTGCTGCTACTGCACGGTCCGTCCGTCTTCTTGCTTGCTTGCTTGTAGGACGCCAAACCTTGGAGCTGAATGCGGCGTGGGTAACGGCCGGACTTACGGACGGACCCTCCACCTATTACCTTGAGCTGGAGGTAGTAGCTCTTACCTTGGAGCAGAATGCGGCGTACTTCATGGTCTCCCGATAATTGATCGTTGGGAAAGCCACGTAAAAGTCACCCAAAAAAAAACCCAAAAAAACCAAAAACACACACACACACACACCCCAAAAGCTCCTCGCGACGTCCGCTCTAGAGCCTCTCTCTCTCATTCTATCATGGCCTTCGCTAAGCTCCTCGTGACGTCCGCTCTAGAGCCTCTCTCTCAGTCACTCACTGCCTTTGCTAAGCTCCTCGTGACGTCCACTCTAGAGCCTCTCTCTCTCGTTTACTCACGGCCTTCGTGACGTCGGCTCTAGTTCCTCTCTCTCGTTCACTCACGGCCTTGGCCAAGCTCCTCATGACGTCTGCTCTAGAGCCTCTCTCTCGTACATTCATGGCCTGTGCTCTTCGTCTGTCCCTCCCTGCCAGCCTGCCTGCTACAGTCGTAGTAGTCCTACTGCTACAGTTCTACAATCTCTGAGGTTCTCAATAACACTCGGCGAGAACAGCACCCGTCCCTGGACTTAGATTTCAGCTCGAGAATTCTCGCTCTATCTTTCTCTAGATAGATAGATAGCAAGATCTAGATAGATGCATTTCTGAGCGTGAGTCAGCAGGGGGGGTTGTAATTCTTGTTCTTGCGCGGCCAATTCGCTGGTGGTTCAGGAAGAAAGCCGTGATCTTCACAAAACTGAGAACATTGTATGAGAAGCTTTGTCTCACAACGCCCAGGGTAGGAGGTGGATTTTCTGAAATGATTTCTTCTTCTTCTTCTTCTTCTTTGATCGCACAACAATTCCTCCTCCTCCTCCTCCTCGTCTTCTCCGCCACTCCAGCGGCCAGTTTCGCGACCACGAATTCCGCGCTTTACACAAGGCGATGCCAAAATTCGATCTCTCATCTCACAACGCATCATCACAACATCTCTCTCTCTCTCTCTCTC
>Ga0116229_10008645_pt1 | contig 15750 bp, 10 predicted proteins | sample S1TSphgellanicum_3_FD_87313 | JGI IMG/M metagenome (GOLD analysis project Ga0116229, IMG submission 87313) | Host-associated microbial communities from peat moss isolated from Minnesota, USA - S1T2_Fc - Sphagnum magellanicum MG | ecosystem: Host-associated > Plants > Peat moss > Unclassified...
GCTTCCCCACTATCCTTGCCATAGCTCCTTCTGCTTTGGTGATGTGCTTTATTTCCACAAGTGGTGTCCATCCTATGAGCTGCAATCAAAACAAAAAGAAGTCCTGAAGATTATCAGGAGAAAGATACTATCATCTCCTGATTCCAGCTTTAACACTAATATCTTCAAATAGACAGAAGTATCAGTCTTCAGCAAATTGATTTGATGTCAAGTGAACAGATTCCCCATTGAGGATCTCTTTTCATCCTGGTACTCCCCTACATTTTCAACACTGAACTGTAATACCATGGTAGGCTCAAATCTTCTTCCATTGTACCTATCTGAACAAATTTATTGAAAGAGCCCCTGTTTTCTGCATTTGGATTCAATCAGTGGCAACAATTTTTGTGGCCCAAGTGACATTGTAGCGGAGTACAGATGCATGCAGATGAATATAGAAATGCATTTGGCCTCATGGCCCAATTTGAGTGCATTTTATGTGACAGCTTTCGACATCACCATGAGTCCTACACTTAACAGGATTCACTTTCATATAACCCAAGATGCTAAGATCTCAACTTCAAAAGGATCTGAGATAAGTAATTTCTCAAAAGACATTTGATTCAAAATAGAGCTAATGTTTGGTATCTCACGGGATAATGAGCAAATTTATGACAACTTACGAAATAGCCATGAGTCCTAAGCACTTGAGGGATTTGCTTCCATACTCAAGATGCTAAGATCTCAACTTCACAAGGATCTGAGATGAGTGATTGCAAAAAGACATTTGATTCAAAATAGAGCAAATGTTTGGTTACCTCATCAACACTGCCAGCAATATTCTCCTTCATAGCTGATCTCTCTCCAAGCTCGACCATACTCAGATCCTGCAAGAATGTATGGGATGTGCTTAATTCATGCTCAATTAGATGCTAAGATCTGAATTCCACAAGATCCAAGCTGCTAGGTCAAAAAACACATTTTTGATTTGAAAGATAGGAAAATGTTTGGTGACCTCATCAACGCTCGAAGCTGGTCAACAGTACTCAGATCCTACAAGAATCCGCATGACTCCAGTTGTTGGAGACCGAGACTAGAAATTACAGGAACGTCTGAACCAGCAGAGACTAGATACTCTTCTAAAATTATTGCACAACGCGGACGCCCACACAGACAAACTCCCTATTCTACGAGGGTTGCAAAATGCATTTTGACTCGAAATAGCGATCACGAGTCGAAAACACGGAGGAATTTTGCTTTGATACTCAATATGCTAAGAAGATCTCAACGACATCAAAACATCCAAGCAGCTAGGACATTGCAAAACTCATTTCGATGAACCAAATAGCAATTTATGTTTTGGTAATTTATTACCTCATCAAAACCACTAGCATCGATGATATTCTCCTTCAGAACTCTCGCTCCAAGCTCGACACTCAGAATATATCCAACGAGAAACCGCCGCACTCTAGAGCCGCTGGAGACAAAGTCTAGAAATAAGAACGCAACCACAAGACTCTACCGGAACGAGAGTCTCTTCTTCTTCTTCTTCTTCTTCTTCTTCTACTTGCGCGCAACAGACACACACTCTAACACACAAACTCTCCCTCTCTCTCTTCTTCTCTTAAAGCTTTGCCCGGCTCCGAAATTGCTCTCTACCACCATTTAGCATATCCAGTGTGCACTGTTTAGTTTCTCCCCCATCCCCCACCCATCTTCTTTTCTGCATCATCACCCATGAACTTGAAAAGATAGACCGTAGAAAGTAAGAGACCATTTAACTCTCACCACCTGGGCCAATCATTGTAGTTTCCCAACAAGAAAGTTATTTATTGCCGAGAAACAAGGATTTCCTTCCACTAGCGCTCTACGACGGCGCTGGTAACATGAGCGCTTTTCTAGACCCTAAGCAGTTTCACACGGTGTTGATTCTGCTAATCTTCGTCGACAAAGTGCCGGGGCCATTTTACTTGCGCATTTTCTTCCACACAAAACTGAATTTCAGCCCAATAAACTTAGTCTCCTTCACAGTATGCAGTAGTTAGTCCATTAACTCTACCTCACAGGCTTGTGTTTGTGATATTTTTTTAATACCGTACTTGATGATTCTCAGAACTGTGGCCTGGGCTTTTTTTAAGGATATTGTGATGTAGCCAAAGTGGCGATCATCTAGAAAAATAATTTAGCCATATTTGGCTACATATTAGATATGAAAGTAGCAAAAAGAAAACAGAATCCTTCTATATTCTTGACTACCCACTGGAACTTATCATGTAAATTTTGTGATTTGGATGTTATGAAGTGTTGATGGGCATCCATTGCTTTTGGCCTACAAAGGATGTCTCTTTAAAGGTTCGATGAGCATCAACATCACCAACCATGAAATGTGGATGCATGGACTCAAGCTACATGAAGGAATTCAACAATTTGGGAATGAAAAGAGTTTCATCTCTTGGACATGCCCCAACCTCCTCCATTGAAGATGAAGCTAGCTTCACCAAATTTGATGAAGACAACCAACGTTGCAATAATGGTTCCCACAATAGGGGTGATAGATCTAATGGACACAATAGCACTACAATGAACAATCTTTTATATTCTTGGAAGAATTGTTCATGGTTACAACACAAATGTTCTTTCATTAAGACATTGTAGTTGGAGAGGAACTGAATGTGATGTTGTAGATGTTGAAGGGGTTTTCATTGTTAAAGGGTAATTAATTACATGTGACCCAAGGGATGTAGTGTTTGATGATGATTTAAGCGAAAATCAGTTTGGATTGTTCATCTTGTATTGCCCAAATAACATACCAACAATAATGAGTATTTGGAAATGGCCATTGTCATAGACAATTTTTCATGGGCACTCTTTGAAAGTTTTTCTCAAATCATACAATGATAATCATATATATGATGTAGATGTTGAGGGAAATTTTGGTCTTGATAAAAAGCAATATACCTTTCACAAGAGAAAGAAAAAGGCCTTGGACTCTAATGTTTTCATGTCAAGGATGGATAAACTAGAAGGATTGTAATCCACAAACCTACGAGCATGAACAAGTGAGCATGAACAAGTGAGCAGGAGTGAATTTTTTGAATATTTTGTCCATGTCAACAAAATATTAGGAGAATATTCTTTGACACATAAGACAAAATCTTTGTTGACATGGAAGAATATTTTGTCACATGTCCAAGGATGAATGATATTTATGGATGAAAAAATGAATGAACTTTATTCTAAATGTTGCCAACAAATGTTATTTTGTGGAAAATTGAACAAAAGAAACAGGGATCGAAACAATTTATGTTGGTTTGTTTCAAAACAAATCCACAAATGAAATGTTCAAGTCACAATTTAAAGCCATACTTCATATTTTCTTAACATGAAATATATTCAAGCTCTGCAACATCTAAACCATACAGAATGTTAAATTAAATCCCATAGACCCACCAAGAGATATGTGCCAATCCAAGCACTAATTGTTCACCACCAAAAAGCATGTGCTTATTAGGAACAAAAACGATATGAAACAACACACGACACTTCACATTGCCTACACTAGTTCAAGTTATTTTTTATTTTCGTTCATTCTTTCAACCTTTAACGTCTAACATGATTCTTGCAGCTTATAGAATCAAATTGCATTTTTTTCTATATTACTAATTTGCCCAATTTATACAACAAACCACTATTTTACAATGGCCAGAGGAAGATTCCCACTAATTTTCACACCAAACACATTGGAATCAATGATTGAATATACACTAATCTCAAGCATACATGATAAAATATGTGAGATGACAACAAAACCTTGGGAATGTCAAAGAGATGACATTCAATCACTCCCCCTTCAACATTTGCTAGAAATTCAAAATATGGGGAAAAGAATGGAAAAGAACAATTGACAAAATAGATGAATAGGCCCCACCTGGCAATGGGCAAATGCAAATATAGACAAAGAAATTTTTGCAATATCGAAACAAACTGTAAACATTCCAAAGGAGGATATGGAAGACTACCATTGGGCAATGTTTACATATGCCATGGATTTTTTTTTAAAACACGCAAATTTGAAAAAGTCGATTCTATAACATTTTTTCACAAGTTTACTCAACAATTTGTCGATAGAGGATTTAGTTACCCTTGGAAACCTAGTATCAACAGAATTCTTGAAACCCTAAGGACGACTCTATGCAACTCCAAGCAAATGAGCCTAATTGCCATAAGATTTAAATAACAAAGTTATTGTAGAATGATAGGGCCGACCCCAAAACCACAAGACATGTATGATAATTGGTAGAAACAATGGATCAACAACTCAAGGAGAGAGGGCAATGGATCTAATTTTCTACTGTTTATTTACAAGTTAGAATGTACACATATGTTGTAAGGACATCATTTTCTATAACTTGCAATGGACTTGCATATGTATCATCCATTTTTTATTGAGACATGTTACCATAGGGTAAATGCACAATCAATTGGTTCAATATCAATAGATTTACACTCCCCATAAATCCATACAAGATTCTTTAAAATGATTCAAATGGACATGGTTGTTACTTTAAAATTTATTATTATTCTAATATTTGAATAATACATGTTCAATCACCCATAAACCTTTTCAAATCTATGTGAAAATTTGTATTTAATGTAATTGATGTCATTTTTAAATTTGGAAGTCTTAAAAGGAAAATTCATAAAGTCCATATGAATACTGAGCCATGTAAAGCTTTCAAAAAATATGCTTTTGGGACAAAGAAATTGAAAAACAAACAAAAATTGCAACTCATATGGACTTATGAAAATATGGTCAAATTTTGACCATTCAAAAGCCCCTAACTATTAACCAATTAAGGTTTTCAAAAAACAAATTCTTCATATGAGTTTATCATCTTGTATTACATCATATATTGAATCCCAATAACAAATTTGGAATGTGAATCACTCTTTTTTTTTTCATTTTGTGATGTTCCAGTCAAATGATGAATCCATATTTTCAACTTCAAAAGTCCAGTACTATCAACAAATGAGTTTTTTATTAATAAATAACCAAACAATTCTCTTCATAATGAAATTGTTAGTTTAGATCCAAGTCCCAATTAGTAAATATAAGGATATATTAATCATCATATGCATTTGAATAAAGGGTACCTAGAGGTAAAACATCGTTTTGTCACAAAAGTGAACCACTCAATTGTGCATCTACCCCATAATGCATGTACATTAATTGATATATAACAAGTTGATCCTAAACCCAATAGTCATAAACCTTAAACATAACCCTCATGTAGTTAGTTTATAAGTGAGCATTCTATTACTTTTCTTATTGGTAATGGGATTTAGTGGTTAGTGTATATTTTGGGAAATTCTACCAACTGATGTTGATAGGACTCACACCTATGGATGTTCAACAATGGTTGGGAGTAGAGGAATGCATTAGGTGCATTTGAATCTCCTTTTGCAATCTCTATTCAAGGTTCAAACTTGCTATGGATTGCCATGATTTCATGCCTTCAAATACTTCCATTGATTCTACATGCCATGTGTGCCTAGGTCAAAATGTTTCTAGTTGGGATTCCACATTGTTCTAATCTCAATAGTTATCATATTTTTGTGATGTATATCAGGGCACTAATAATTCGGGAAGAGTCTAATCAAAAGTTACTAGTTCCATCATGGCAGCTAGTGTGTGTTTGATAGGCTTAAAGTATGGCAAGCCATGTTGGAAATGGAAAAAGAAATTGAATATGGAACTAGAGGAGAAGATATTGTTAATGGCATTAATGTTGGTGATAACATTACAATGCCATGTGAAAGCGAGAATAGAAAATATTTTTTATTTTTTATTTTGTGATAAACTAATGCATATTGTGACTTACAAACATACGTACTATGACAGAGATAGGGTCATCCATGGGCGATACTATGATTTGATGCAACCAGGGACCAAGACATTATTTCAATGATAGTGCGCAACTTGCTTATGTCTACTCCCACATTGTGTGTGCATCAAAGTTTGCAATGCCTCCAACATCACACAATGTTAAAGGAAATTACCCAATGTTTAGGTTGCCAATTGAGACTGTTTAATTGATTGAAGAATCATTTGAAGACTTGAGCTATTACATAATGATGATTAACTTGTGGGTGTATTTGTTTGTTAGGTCTAAGGCTTAGTAAGTTCACATTTTGCTCAATTTTATTTCCAAGCTCAAATGTTGCTTCAAGTTTTTTGTTGCAACATTAGGAATGTAATGGTGCTTGTAATAATAAGGGCACTTTTTGGTAGTTTTGTATACACCATTCATAAGGTGTTTTGCATGCAATTGGACCATTATCTACAAGCATTTCATGATTGTTGAGATGAATCTATTGTGAAATATGTGTTTTTAAAACTTTAATAATGTTATATCACATGTATTTTAGGTTTCAAACCTAGCAAGTGTGTACAAGAGCCCATACATACACAATGATGTAATTCAAGATTGCACACATTCTAAACATTAGTGTCATCTATGTTTTGTCTAATTATAAGCATTGAAATCCTTAACACTAAACTTTCATTTCAATAATAAATTAGTGTTTTAATACTGAAGTTATTTATGAACATTAACATAATCATACTTTAATAATATAGTCCTTTGTCAACACTATAGTCATGCTTCAACAATGTAGTCATACTTTAACAACGTAGGGAGTTGGCAAGGGAAAGTAGACAAAAAAAGTAATCCGCCCAAAATCCAATTAAAAAATGGAATAGTTTTTTGTATGGACTTAAGAAAGTAGATTCAAAATATTTTGAAGTAGAAATATAAAATCATAGGGCCTTACATTTAGTTTATGGGAAGTTGGATACAAAGTTTAAACAACTTTGGTATCATAAAAGTAGGTTGAAAGTACGTTTGAAACTAATTGGGTCAAAATGATGTTCAAACCTACTTCATATTAAAATTCTGATATACTATGATTATAACATTCATAATTTGATAATACATAAGTATTTTTTAGGGCTCCACAAAGTTGAAATTTTTTTAAAATAATATTTCATCTACATGTAACCCATTTTATAAGACCAAACATTTTGTGCAAATAGAAATTTATTATTTAATTCTACTTAATTTTACTTTCAAGATGGGGTTTTTCAACAGTTTACACATGAAATGAAATATTATCATCATGTTAATTATTGTACCAAAAAACAATTATACTTTCAATACATTAAAATTTTCTCATGGCTACATGTAATTTTTTTTGACAAGGAGCAATGAGCCATCTACTTTACCTTGCTTGCACCTTATAGTCCTTTGTTAGCATCATAGTCATACTTTAGTAGTATAGTCCTTTGTCAACATTGTAGTGATTTTTTAACAATGTAATCCTTTATCGATATTGAAGTGTTATCTAGCATTGGCATTCTGCCCACATGTATTTGAATGTGAATGCTTCATATTTACACAATATTTGAAAGCCGTACTAAAAAAATCGAACTACCTTTAATATATCAACTAATGCATGTAATGATGTTATTAGTCAAAGAAGCCATTGTTGATAAATGACAGATTTGGTGAGCAAATGAAAACACTGCAATTTTATTTGAAGATGAGTCTAGGATACTAATTAGAAATAGGGGTAGTAAAAAAACTCACCTTTGCTACAACAATTGTGTGTTGCGCTCCAACAATAAAAAATTGATTATTTTGGATTTCCTCCCACTTTTTTGGATGCCATGGAGAAATACAATCTAGATTGTTGGGGTCCTTAATTAAAAATTGCAAAAATTGACACTTTTATGTCAAATTTGTTATATTGTGTGATCCTTTTAAATTTTCATCTTGAGGGATATCAGAAAGGGGCCAATATACAATTTTTAGGGTGTTTTTTTTTTATCAAGGGACATAGACTGTAACACTCAATAGTGGATCATTTCCAAATGGGAAACACCCAAGGTACTCATCACCTATTATGTCATCAATGAGGCGATAATCTACAACATTGAATTTTATTTCCTCCTTTCCGACCACTAGTTTTGCCAAAATTTTCTCCTTCTCATGTGCTTCATTTCTTTCTTTTCATGGTTTTTTTGTTGGTTGTGGCGTACTAGGGCCCTCAAAGTTTGTGAGTGTGCATTACGAACCTCTTTGAGAGTCTCATGCAATTCCTCCTTTTCAATCTACAAGAGTTAGTAAGACTTGTTCCAATGTTTGACAACATCTTGGGCTGATTTATCTTTGAAATCATTCACCCAAAATCCTTTTACAATGTTTGTTGAGGCAAATTCATTTTTATTTTGTTTATTGGACAAATGAGGCCTACTTCCTACTTCTTTCGTACGTCTTCTAACATCGGTACCACATTGCCCAAGTCGTGTGCCCAAACCTTCATTGAATGTATGGGCATCTTATTTATAGAGTCCTAGTTCCCATTCATGATGAAATGAAATTCAATGGTTGTTTGTAGTTTTGTCAGAAAACTAATTGCCCAAGATGTTATTTTAGATGTGAAGCCCCATATTTCGAACTTTGTTTCCAAATAAATTTTGTTTGTCCCAAAATAGTTTTTGACTATCATCCTCAACAATGGGTGTGTACTTAAATGTCAAATTAATTTTTTTTAACAATGGTTAGTATCATGCCTAGCTTTAATCATGGTTGCGTTCTTAATTATAAAGTTGGGGGAGGGGCCAACGAATTGCCAACCCTTCTCAAATTAGATTCAAAATAGTGATATCACTTAACAACCATTAGGCATTTCTTACAATGAATTTTTGAAATCACCTAGTGGTTGTTAGGCAAATCTCAATGGTGGTGCATAAGAGGTTGTGGTTCGTGCCAAAAGGTTCACACAAATGATTCCTTAGAATGCCTAGTGGTCATTAGGGTTTTTTCACAAGCATTTGTTTCAATAATGGGGTGAATGAAACTTGCTTAACAATTAAAAGGTAATTTTTAGTTAAAATTCGTTTTAATGCCTAGAAGCAGTTATAGGTTTTTCATAGTAGACCTATGAGTTGAATTGACGTCTACCAAGAGTTTATATTGATAGATTTATGGAGATTTCTTAGTGATTGCCAAATGTTTCTCACATTAGATTCGTGAAAACTCCTAATGGTCGCCAAGTGTTCATTTGAATAGTTATGTGAAATTGGCTTGACAATCAAGGTGAAAGCATGGTATAATATACAATTCAATTACCTTGGTAGTCTACTTGTCAAGCTACCAAAAAGTAGGACCAAAACCCATCATAAAATTATTATACATTTAATTTTTTACTTAAATGATGAAAACAAAGATATTTTTTCACTATTATGAATTAGTTTTTTAATTTTACATTGTAAAAGTAGGTTTCAAGTAGACTTTTCTAAATGAAAAAGTACTTTTAAACACCATATTGGCCAGTCAAATTCAAAAGTGCTTGTTCCCTACTTTTATTATTCCAAATTTTTTCAAATGTTGTATTCAACTTAATACAAACCCAATTGAAAGCACCATGGTTTCAAAATGAAATTTAAATAAAAATTGAATATATGTTTTTGTTGTTTCATGAAAAACTATCTTTTTTTAAACTTGATATTTTTTCGTCAACTTTTTTTGTATAAAATGCCATGCTTTCACCCGTCACCAAAAGTTTTTCATAATAGACTTGTGAATGTGGCTAGTAGCTGCCAAGACTTTATGCCAACAAATTCATGGAGATTGTTTGGCAATCACCAAACATTTTTCATTGTAAATAATCATGCCAATGGGACTTATTCCTATGTTGCTTGCATGAAACCCCAATCTTGCTAACTAACAACATCTTTCTTAAAAGGAATATTGAGATTATTATTAGTAATTATTAAAGCTTATATATATGTTTTGAAAACTACCCAAATATTAATATACCCACATTTAACAATACAAGAGCATGGACACTTAATTAAGAATTATGGCCTTGGCCTCTAAGATATAACCAATATTATGTTTTGCAATGCCTACTTTACCTTTCCTTCATCTTATTAATTTTAGGTTGCCCCTTTCATATGTATTTTTGCACAATATAATTTAATACACCAAATCATACACCTAGTTTGTATAATTTGTTTCACACATTCAAATTTTGATTACCAATTTATAGTTATAAACAACTCCCCACACGTAATTGAATACTAATTGTCCAACTATTGTTAAGCTAAATGGGTTTGATTTTTTTTATAGGTTCATTATGAAATATTGATGGAAATTGATTAGTATATTAGTTCAATTATATTTTAATCATATTTTCATAGCAAGGAACCCATTCATTTCTAGCCATCATTGCATTGGAACCTATTTATTCAAATATCATATCTTGGTCATACTAAGAGATCAATGATAAATTATTATTTCTAATGTGACTTTTGCTATTTAGCTCATATTGAATGAATTTTGAAGGCCAAATGGTACACCTTTTTTACCCTAATTTTGAAATCCAATTTTCATTGAGACTATTGTGGCATGTGTACTGCCACATATTGTGAGCACAATTTTTAAGTAGTTTTTAAAAGTACACACATTTGCATGGAGTCCAATTCCTTAATATAAAATATATTTAATATTTATTGAATTTCCAATGACAAAAATTACTCAAAATTCAATAACTCCTTCAAGTCTAAAAGTCATGAAATTGCCTTGGTGCACCCACCTCATCAAGGGCTTTCTAACAATATGAAGAGTGCACCTTCAAATCACTAAAATTTTAGTTTCTGATTTTTGTTGAATTTTGATTGATGAGAATATTTAAAATTCTCTACTCATACATTGCAAGTATAAATATTACATGAAATCACCTCCCTATTCATTGAATGCTTTCTAAAGTATTGAGAACATTGTGAAGGGCTTAATGGCATGGGAAATCTCAACATGAAAAAACAAGCAAACAAAACGTATACAAAGCACACACAACAACAACAAAAAAAAACCTTGCTAAATATTAAATTTTCTTTTTTTCATTTTCATATAATTTCCAATGACCAAATTACTCAAAATTCAATATCTCTTGCAATCTAAAAATTATGAAACTCAATTTAGTGAGGCCTTTTCAATAGTACCAAGAGTGAGCCTTGATTTCTTTAAAAAATTTATTTTATTGAATTTTCAAAGGCAAAATCATTTGATATGTTAAATTACTCTTGCATTGTAGATGTCTAAACATTATGAAACCATCTTTATTCCTGTAAATGTGCATCCTTTATTCATCAGCAGCTTGCCAATGATACTAAAAGCATAGAGGATAGTGAGCAAGGTTGTGGTTTGGGAGATATCATCCCATTTGCCTCATCTCTATCGTCATGGTTTACATTTTTACAAATCTAAGTTTGACATTTAAGAATCGTGAATTGGTTTCTAATTTACCTATGTATCATTCTCTAACCATATTGAAATACAAAAGTATCAATTTCTCAATCCCAATGACCATTTAAATCAATGAGACAACAATCAAATTGAACATTAGATAAGGCATGAAAAATAATTTTTGGGTTTTCAATTTCCAATGATGATGACAATTGTTTTTCAGACCCCTCTGTCAGGGTCATCCATAACTCACTCAATGGAGATTATATGGCCACATATGGTTGCTTTCTTGCAACATTTTGTTCAGGATGCTGGACTAGGCCTCCACCACTACCAGCTACATATGCCCCTCTACACCTTAGACTTAAGCGCAGTTGCTTTTACAGGGACAGGCTAAAATAAATTAACACTTTCACCCCTTCAGGACACAACCCCCTATCAACACAGCTGACCTATTACAAGTGGTTGGTTGTTGAGATGGAGAGTTTTTGACATTTAGTTTGTGCTAGCTTGATGTCCTTTAAATTTTCCCTTTAGATTTTCTCTTGTTTTTTTATACCTCTGTACATTTTCCAAACCAAGTGGTATGTTTATAAATAAAGTTTTGTAGGGTTTTGATGAATTAACACTTGGGTTGATAAGCTTGTTGCAGCTTTCAACTTGGGTATTATTGAATTTTTCTATTAGCTATGTCTCTTGAGTGCCAGCAAAATCTTGACTGGTTCTTCCAATTGCTCCTAGAAGTCCAACGAAAACTCAAGATGCAGGTGTCTGTAAAATGGGTCGCCTGAAATTTTGGGCAGATTATGATATACTTATATATGTGCACTTGTGGGAGCTGATGAAGTCAGTGTGGAGTCACGGCAGCTAATCCACTGCTGTTCGTTATGAAGTCAATAGTCTGATTTTCTTGTCATGTTTTGGTTTTGCTGGAATTGACAGAATTGCCACCTTCAAAATTTTGCTATGGAGTTTTTTAGGTGGAATCAGTTTGAAGCTGTGCTCTACAACAATTTGGACCATGATTTCCATGTTGATTTCACCAAGATTTATTGTTCACTTGGACAGTTTTAGCATGGAACTATTGCAAAATGAATAGGTTCATAAACAAAGCACCATCTTGACCAGCTTCTTCTATCCAATTAGTTGGAGAGAGAACAATTGTATCTTCTTCAGCTTCTGATTAGGGAGTGTTGGTACCTAGTTCAGGACTAGAGACTTCATGGGAAGCGAATGACAAATTCTCATTGAATTGAGTTGAAGTCATCAATCAATGAGCAGCTAATTTGAATGCCCCACCCCAGCAAAGGAATGGTGGGTGGCTTCCAAGAGTTTGCATCAATAACAAAGTCTGCAGGTCTGGAGTTCTTAAGATGGCAGGTGCGAAGTACAACTAAAGCTATCCAAGACAGAGTGCTCTTCCCTCAAAGGTCTTTGGGCATTGCCAAAGAAATGCAAAGCTGTTTTGTGTCCAGTGGGACTTCCTTTATAATCTCCTTTCAACCGAAAGTTATAGTACCACCAATCAGACCCCTGCAGGACTTGCACGCACAACCAGTGTTTTTTTGGTGAATTTTTGCAACTTGGCTAGAGAAAAAAAGGGAGCTGCAAAAGCTATGAAGGGGGTTTTTTGGAGAAAATGGGCTCAAGTCACCACATTCTCAGGAAAAAGATCCTAAGGTTGTCACATTTAGATGCTGAGGTCATGGAGGTCGCCAATACAAAGAAGGATTCTCAAAAAGTTCTTTTGTCCTGCCTGACATCTAGGCAGATTTGGCTCATTAGTGTTGTAGATAGTTGCCAGTCCACCTACTGGACAAATTTGAAAAAAAAAACAATGCACACAACCACAATAGATTGCCACTCTTGATATGAAGGTCACCACCAACATGACGAGGTTAATGTAATGCCAAATCAGGAAGTGTAAAGAAGGATCTCAGACAGAAAGATATTTTAAGTACCCATCAAACTAAAAGCTTGTGAATACTACACCGATCATAAAACAGTAGCACCCATAGTAAACAAATTTGTACTAACCAAAGCTGCAAGAACTTGTGGTACAAAGAGCTCAGTGCTGGGGCTTCAATCTCATTGGGATTCAATGTATGCAGACAAGCTTGCAAACTTCAGTGAGCATGGAAATGACAGAGAAATTTGGTCAGAAACCTTCCTCTGGATCATTAACTAATGTTTTGTAATGAAGTATATTTGTGTAGACCTAAGCTGAATCATATACGAGGACCAAGAGAAACATTACCAGATTCTGGAATTTCCCAGCCTATTTGACCCAAAGAGATGCTCTGCTCTGCTTGAGGTTAAGGTAGCAGAAATTATCCCTGGACTGAAATTTTGGCTGTCTGAACATATGGAGTTCTCAGTTTGAGACAATTTAGTTTTTTCAGTGAACCTGCTGTGGGCAGAGTAGAATGGGCAACCTAGGTTTTCATGTTTATGAATAGGTACAGAGAATCACCTGTCACTGTAGTTTTTAGGAAGGTTTCCAAGTTTTGTTAACGAGATTTTAAGTCCTTTTTTTTTGAACAGTTCTATCTGAAAACTAAGTTTTCGATGCATTTGCTACGTTTGGTTAGTGATGAACTCTAGGTTTGGTGAGGAGGTGATGGAGACAATGGCAGTTTGGATTGTGAGAATTTGTGGCTGTTGCTGCTAGGCTACCCTGTGATCCTCTCAATGGTTTTGCAATGGCTCCAAGAGGCTTGTTTGATTTGCCTCCAGCTGGATCTATGGCTTTGGAGCTTGCTAACTGGAGTGTTCTAGACCTTGGTACTAGCGATGGCTTGTTCCTTCATGCTTTGTTCAAGCAAGAGATGTACATGCTTCTGTGCTGATCCTCTACCCAAACTTTGTGCTTCCTATGGCTTGGACAAAAATTAATCATTACTTGCAATGGATGAAGCCAGGAGCCGACACAAAATTTATTGTACGGTTTCACTGATCTAACAGGAACTGATTAATTTAGTGAGGGAGCAGTGGAGCTTAGCAGCAGCTGTGGCTGAGCACAGCAATGTGGACAACATCACCTTTCTGGTGCATCACCTGTTCACAGCTTCTTGTCTTCATCTATTGCTTTCTACAGTACATACATTGTCACACTTGGAGGTAATGCTGGTAGAGATTATGGGAGTGATCAAAGGGACAAGGATTTAAGGTTCTGTCAGCATAAGAGAAAAGTGCACAGTTCCTATCCCAAAGGTTTTCTCAAGACTCTATTACCTGCCGTGTATTATTTCTTGTTAGCACTACATGCAAATTTGATTCATTCCAAGTTGGGATTCCATAATTCCAATTTTATCGATGCTATTTTGAATGCAGTGAGGGCCATTGATGCCTTTCTCTTATCATTACTATGAACAAACCCCATGCATATTTTCATTCCTTATGCAATTGTCAGGTCGAATCTGATAGTTGTTACAACTCAACTTGGTTAAGTGTTGGGATCAACTGCATTTTAGGGTTGCAATCTTACACAGAAAGATTGGGTAGGAGACTGTTGCTGTATTCAATCAGTGCAAACGGCTGAATTGACTTATAATTGTTACTGGTACCGGTCATATGAACAAAAAGGAGCTGTTAGCCCAGATACCATGTCAGACCATGAAAATGGTGGTGCGCATAATGAGTGTAGAAACGATGGATGGAAACATATATTGCAACTTTTAACACAAAGACAGATATAACTCAATTTTCTTTCTTCCTCATGCAAGAGTGCTGGGGTCTTCAAGATTGAAGTGTGAGCCACTATTACACTGTTTCACACTGATTTCACAATTAAGCTTCAAAGCAACATAGAAAACATCTAATCTGTCTAGCTCTGAGGTCTGTGGGGATTCATTTCATCATCCCCTGTGGAAAGTGCAAAGCAGTGTGGAGCCGAAGTATGTCATGACAAACAAGGAACTAGAATAAAAAATTTACAAAAAACAAATGTGGTGTATTTCACAACAGTGAACTTATATTCCCTGATCATGGGAAACATTTCTGATGCTTTGTGTCAAACTTTTCTCTCAATAGATGATCTTTTAAACCTCTAGAATTGCCTTTTTATTGAAAACTACTAATGACTTAACATTTCATAACATCTTACAGTCAACTCCAAATTCAAAATGGTATATGTTGGTAGGTGCAACTTACCAGAATAACAACTTCATTTGAGCTTTAAATAATGAGAAGTCCATGCTTTAAATAGTGTCGATCTTCTGTAGATGGTACAAAGATTCTTCTTTTGACATAGCAGTCATAAAACAGGCCATTTTTCACATTCTTCTTTGATGTTTGTAAAGAGAGCAGTGCTGAGATAACGCTCAGCAGAACTGGGGAATATCACCACAATCAACTTGCCTGCATTCTCTGGCTCCTTAGCAATCTGTTTTATTAGAACAGCAATTTCCGAGCACAAAAAACTTGTCACCAGAAATGCCCAATCCTGAAGAAAGGAGAA
>Ga0116229_10008646_pt1 | contig 15749 bp, 15 predicted proteins | sample S1TSphgellanicum_3_FD_87313 | JGI IMG/M metagenome (GOLD analysis project Ga0116229, IMG submission 87313) | Host-associated microbial communities from peat moss isolated from Minnesota, USA - S1T2_Fc - Sphagnum magellanicum MG | ecosystem: Host-associated > Plants > Peat moss > Unclassified...
TCCACGCCGTTGGCGTCCATCTGTGCGTACAGGTTGTTGTTCGACGGCGAGTAGGCCGGGAGATTGTAGGTGCTGCTGGCGCTCGCACTCGCGATGTAGACGAGATCTGCGGAGAGCAGCGTGTTGAACGGCACGTCGTCGCGGACCATGCCGATGACGGTGGCGATATAGTCGTTGAGCGGCACGAACACGCTTTGATCGCGGTTGGTCCACGGCGCCGCCATGTTGCGGATCGTGTCGTTGTAGAACGCGGGGTCTTTGGTTGCGATCAGCGCCGCCGTGACCGGATCGGGCGCCGAGGTCATTTGACTGAGCACCGCCTGCGAAGGCGGCACGCCGGCGATGCGGTTGTACATGCGCGTCGCCTGGGTTGGGGTGGGACTTTGCGCCTGGGCGCTGTCCAAGAATGCCGCGTAGCCGAGCAGTGCCAGCACGCTTGCGCCGAACACCACGAGATCCGGCACCAGGTTGGCCTTGCGGCGCAGCTTGCGCGGCGACCGGTGAGGTTTGTGGTCCAACTCGTTCATCCCGTTTTTCATAGACACATCCACTCGCGTGAGTTGTGGTTTCAACTTGGGCGCAATATACCCAGCGAAAAATCCATCAAGTAATGTCTCGTTCCCACGACGTCGGGCTTTAGCGACAGTACCGAGCGCGAGAAGGCCACCTATATTCTGGCGACCACATTGCGAGACCATATGTCGCGCGTTGCGCAGAAAAGCGGAACCCAGGCGTTTCTTCTGTGAGTGCGTTAACAGATTGGATGCGGGTGCCGGACGAAGATGCGAACATGTTGCCCATTAAGTTCAATCACGCATCTTCGCGCACGCGCTGAAACTTGAAATCGGGCATTTAAGATCAGGGACCAGAAGCCATGAAAATCGCGCGTTATCGTGAACCACGTCACGCTGTCCCCAGACTCGCCGCGTTGCTGCTGCCGATGCTCATCATCGCCGGCTGCGAGAGCGCGAGCAGCGGTCATGCACCAGGCCTCGCCGGCGGCCAGACCTTGACGCCCGGTACCACGAACTACCCTCTCGCGTACATCAAGGTGCCGTATCCCACTACGAACATCATGGGCACGCAGTCGAACGACATCGCCGTGACGGACTTGATCACTTCGATTCCGGGAGGTGACTTGTACGTGCGCAGCACGGCGAGTTCCCAGGGCCAGGAAATCAACGTCACGGGCGCGATCACAGGCGGTCAGGGTTCGGTGCGCGACCTCGACGTCTCGCCGGACGGCACGAAGGTCGTGTTCGCACTGCGCCTGCCGCTCAAGAAGGGAGTCAAGAACGACGACCCGAAACAGCCGAACTGGCACATCTACCAGTATGACGCTTTGACGCAAGTGGTCACGCAGCTGACCAACGACGACATCACGGCGGGCCACGATGTGGGGCCGCATTACCTGCCCGACGGCCGGATCGTGTTCGCCTCGACGCGGCAGACGACGACCGAGCAGATCGAACTCGACGAGGGCCGGCCGCAATACCCGGCGCAAACCGAAGACCGCCAGGCACCGATCTTCGAGCTCGAAGTCATGAATGCCGACGGCAGCAGCATGCATCAGATCACGTTCAACACGAACCACGACTTCGCGCCGTCGGTCATGAACAACGGGCAAATCCTGTTTTCCCGCTGGGAGAACACCAGCGCAAGCCAGATCAGCCTCTATCATGGCAATCCCGACGGCACGGGGGTCGAGCTCTACTACGGCGCAAATAGTCATGCGACCGGCGCGAACATCGCCGGTACGAACAACAACGTGATCCAGTTCCTGAACGCACGCCAGCGTGCCGACGGCAAGACACTCGCGATCGTGCGACCCATGACGGGCACACAATTCGGCGGCGACATCGTCGTCATCGACGGCGAGAACTACGTCGAATACAACCAGATGGCCTCCCCGGCGACCCTGACCGGCAGCGGTCAGACGAGCGCCACGAGTCTCGGCGTTACGACCGACGCCAACATGCCCTCTCAGGGCGGCCGGTTCGCGTCGTTCTTCCCGCTCTACGACGGCACGAACCGCATGCTCGTGAGCTGGTCGCCTTGCCTCGTCCAAGTCGGCACCGAGACGCAGGTCTGTACGTCCGGCAATTCGACGGGCACGAACGTCCAGCAAGCCTCGCCGCAGTATTCGCTGTGGCTGTACGACTTCGGCGCGGGGACCTTGAGTCCCGTGCTTTCGGCCGAATCCGGGGTCATGGTCCTGGAACCTGTGATTCTGCAGGCGCGTTTGCCCGTGCCGCCGATCCTGACCGACGGCTCGACGATACCGCTGACGACGACGGCGCAGAACCTCGTGAACAACGCCGTGGGCGTCCTGCATATCTCGAGCGTTTACGACTTCGACGGCGCGCCGCCGCCGAATTCACCGAATCTCGACATCTCGTCGCTCGCGAACCCGACGATCACGAACGATACGCCGAGCTATTACACCGAGCCCTACCGCTTCATCCGTATCGTGAAGTCGGTGGAGATACCGGACAAGACCGTCCGGAAACTCGACAATACGGACTTTGGCCCCGCGAACATGGGCATGCGCGAGATCCTGGGCTACGCGCCGATCCAGCCGGACGGCTCGGTCGACGTGCAAGTGCCCGCGAACGTGCCGTTCACGATCGACATCCTCGACGCGCGCGGCCGGCGAGTGACGAATCAGCACACGAGCTGGCTGCAATTGATTCCCGGCGAGACCAAGACCTGCAACGGCTGTCATCTGGCTCCGAACCCCTCGCGCCCCTCCCATGGGCGAACGGGTCTCACGGCCGTCATCAATCCGGGCGCGCCCACGGCGGGGGCACCGTTCCCCGGCGCGAACACGGCTCTGCTCGCGAACGCGGCACAGGACGACATGGCGACGACGCTCGCCTTCAACACCTGCGGCACGACGAGCAAGACCCAGTCGGCGCCCACCTGTTCGCAGGTCTTGAGCAGCGATGTGGTCTACCAACCCGTGTGGACGACCGGCGTCACGATCCCGGCGACCTTCCAGGACACGCCGATCGCGTACACCTATGCCGGCGCCAACGGCCTGTCGGAGCTGCCGCCGATCAACGCCAGCTGTGTGCCGTGGACCGCACAATGCCGCATCGACATTCACTATGCGTCCGCACAATCACCGACGCAGCTCTACATCCAGGCCTTGTGGAATCTGACGACGCGGCCCGCGGTGACCTTCAGCGGCACGAGCGATCTCAACGGCACGACGGCTTCGCCGACCTGCACCGTGTGTCACAACACCGTGAGCGCCGCGAACGCGATCCAAGTACCCGCGGGGCAGCTCGATCTGACGGGTGGTGTATCGACTGTGGTCACGACGGTCGTCACATCTTATGAGCTCGTGCTGTTCCCTCATGACGAACAGACGCTTAATATGGGCGTATTGACCGATACGCTGGTGCCGGCTCCGGGTCCGCCCACGGGTCCGCCGGATCCGGTCACGGGTCTGCCGACGACGCTCATGGTCCCGGTGTCGCTGCCGGCACCGATGACCGCGGGCAGCGCCGTGGGTTCGGGCGCGTTTTTGGATATTTTCGACGGGACCGTGAAGGATCCCGTTCTCGATCACACGGGTTGGCTGACGCCCGCGGAGTTGCGCTTGGTTTCGGAATGGCTGGATATCGGCGGTCAGTTCTACAACGATCCATTCGTGGCACCCGCGGCAGCGAATTGAACTGATGCTTCGCCTGCTCGCATTGATATTGATGCTGCAGGCGTTCGTTGTCGGTGCTGCGCATGCGAGGGAGACTTATCTCGAACTCGTCGTGACGCGCCCTTATCTCGAGATGCACACGGGCCCCGGCCGCGGTTTTCCCGTGTTCTACGTGGTCGGGCGCGGCGAGACCTTGACCGTGCTCTACAGCCGCACCGATTGGTACCGGGTCCGGGCGCCGCGCGGCGAAGAGGGCTGGGTCCGGCGCGACGATCTGGCGTCGACCACGCTCGCCTCGGGTGAGCCCGCGCCGATTCCGCCTTACCCCGACTTCTCGGCACATCGCTGGGAGATCGGGGCGGGCTACGGCGTCTACAACCGCGAGAACCTCGTCACGGCGTATCTCGACTTCGGTTTCACGGACGCCCTCGATGCGGAACTGGTCGTGCAGCAGGCATTGGGCACGCTCGACAACCGCAACATCGTGACGATCGGCCTGCGTAACACGGTCGTTCCCGAGTGGAAGTGGTTTTCGCCGACGATCGGGATCGGCACGGGCTACCAGAAAATCTCCGACAAGGTGCCGCCGGCACCGCTGGAGTCGAGCAATGAACTGGCCTATGCGTCGGTCGGTGCACGCGGCTTCATCACGCGGCGCTTCATGTGGCGCTTCGACTGGCGCGCCTACGTGGTGTTCAATCAGCTCAATAAGAGCGAGGTATTGGAAGAATGGAAATTCGGCTTAGCAGTGTTCTTCTAGCGGCGCTGCTGTTGTCCGGCTGCGGCTGGTTCCATCGCGGCGACAGGGGTCCGACACCGATTCCGGCCGAGGAGCCGCAGGCGGAGCCGTCGATCATCGATCCGCAGGTCACGCGCCGCGTCGTGAAGACGCCCAAGATCAAGGCCAAGGACTTCGAACTCGGCGCCTACTTCGGCGCGCTCAGCATCGAGGATTTCGGCACGAACCCGATCTATGGGGCCCGCGCCGCCTACCACGTGACCGAGGATATCTTCCTCGAGGCGTTCCTGGCGCGCTCGAAGGCCGGCACGAGCAGCCTCGAGGAGACGTTTCCCGACATCTCCGTCGTCAGCACTTCTGGGAGACAGTTCACTTACTACGATCTCGACGTAGGCTACAACGTGCTGCCCGGCGAGATTTTCCTCGGGCGCGGCCGCGCATTCAACTCGGCGCTGTACGTGACGGTTGGTCTGGGCGATGTGAAGTTTGCCGAGAAGGATCAGTTCGCGCTGAATTTCGGCATCGGCGAGCGACTGTTGATAACCGATTGGCTGGCGGCGCACCTGGACGTCCGGGATCACGTGTTCGAATCCGATTTATTCGGCGTCACCAAGAACGTCCACAACATAGAGGCCACGGTCGGCTTGACCGTTTTCTACTGAACAGGAGAGAAGATCTCATGCAAACTTCCACCGCGAATTTACTGCGGCGTTGCACCCTCGCGGCGATCCTCGCTTCGGCGTCCGTGCTCGCGACTGCGAGCGATGCGATGGGCCCCGCACCCGCGTTCACGCTGACCGACCTGAGCGGCGCGAGCCGGGCCCTCAGTCAATACAAGGGGCAGGTCGTCATGGTGAACTTCTGGGCCACCTGGTGCGGCCCCTGCCAGCAGGAGATGCCGCTGCTCGATCAGATGTACAAGAAGTTCAAACCCGTGGGTTTCACGCTGATCGGCGTCAACGTCGACAAGGACGCACCGCCCGTCAAGGATCTGCTCGCACGCAAGCCCGTGAGCTTCCCGGTCCTGCTCGATCCGACCAATGCGGTCAGCAAGGCCTATCATCTCGACGAAATGCCGAGTTCCGTCATCATCGACAAGACCGGCACGATCCGCTACGTGCATCGCGGCTACAAACCCGGCGATGAAAACGAGTATCAGGATCGCATCCGTCAGTTGATCCGCGAGTAGGCGCCGTGAGTCGCCTGCGTACGGGGAGTCTGCTGCTCGCGATGGTGGTGCTGACGACGGCCTGCAGTGGCGGGATTCAGCCCTGGGTCAAGCCTTACGAGCGGGATCGGCTCGCCGATCCGATCATGGCCTGGGACCGGGACGCGCTCTCCGCAGGTTTCCTGGACCACGTCTATGAATCCCGCGAGGGATCGCGCGGCGGCACCGGCGCGGCCGGCGGCGGCTGCGGCTGCAACTGACCCCAAGATGCGGCACCGCACATCCAGAATATTCGGTATCGTCTTAGGCTTAGCGGCCGGGATTATGGTGCATGGCGCGCGCGCGGACGTGCTGCCGGACAGCCGCGCGGACTTGTTCTACAGCAAGTACAGCGGCGGCGGCATGGACATCAACACGTATGAGGCGTCCGCGCGCGCCAAGATCGGCGAGGACTTTTCGGTCGACTACAGTTATCTCGTGGACAAGGTCAGCGGCGCCTCGATCGACGTCCTCAGCAACGCGAGCGTCATCAAGGATGAGCGCAAGCAGAACAGCTTCGACGTCACGTTCGTGCACGACAAGACGACCTACACGCTCGGGTTTTCGAACAGCAAGGAGCGCGACTACATTTCCAACACGCCGCACATCTCGCTGAGTCAGGACATGTTCGGCGATTTGACGACGGTGACCCTGGGCTTCTCGCGCAGCCGCGACAAGGTCGGCGAGAACGACGGCACGGCCTTCGCTCCCAACGTGGTCTGGCTCGGGCATGCCGAAAGCCGCAGCTACGACGTCGGGCTCTCGCAGATCCTGACGCGAAACTTGATCGCCGGCGTGACGGTCGAGGTCATCACCGACGACGGTTATCTTGCGAATCCTTACCGCTCGATACGCTATCTGGACCCGACGGCCGCAAAAGGCTACTCACTGGCCGCCCAGGTGTACCCGGACACCCGCACGAGCACGGCCGTCGAGGGCCGGCTCAAGTACTATCTGCCGTACCGCGCCGCCGCCACCGTGGTGTACCGCTACTTCCGCGACACCTGGGCGATCGTCGGTAACACGCTGGAGTTCGATTACACGCAGCCGATCAGGAACCGCTGGATCTTCGAAGGCCGCTTCCGCTATTACAAACAGAGCGCCGCGAGCTTCTACAGTGACTTGTTTCCTTATGCGGGTTCGCAGAACTACGAAGCTCGCGACAAGGATCTCGCCGCATCGCAGAATTTCACGTATGGCTTGAAGGCGACCTATGCCTGGCTGCCGGACGGCTGGAAAGTCTTCAAGCGCAGCACCGTGTCGCTCGACATCAGCCAGATCCGCTTCAAGTATCTCGATTTCCGCGACATCAAGGACTACGACAATTCGCCGGCCGGCGGCAGCTATGCACCCGGCACGGAGCCTTTGTACAGCTTCACTGCGACGATCTATCAGGGCTACCTGTCGGTCTTCTTTTGATCCAAGAGCGCCTCGCGGCGCCACCAGACGAGCAGCATCGGCGCCAAGGCCGCGATGATCGCGAGCGTGTCGGCGACCCAATCCCAGAAGTCGCGGTCACGGTGCACGATCGACAAGCCCTGCACGAACTCGATGAGCGCCCCGAATCCGGACAGCAGCGCCGCAATGATGACCAGCCGGTGCCGCGGAAACGCGGCGACTGCGAGGCCCGTCAGCGTGTAGAAAGCGATGAAATGTTCGGCTTTGTCCCAGGGGACGAGCTGCACGGCCTGGCGCGGCGGGATGACGGCGCTGTAGAACGTGAACAAGAGCGCCGCGAAAAATGCGCACTGCGCGAGTCGAACGAGAATTGCTATTCTGGGCACGAGCGGTCCAAATACTTAGGAGCATAGCAAACTTGACCCAAGCCAAATCGCGACGCAGTGTCTTGAAGGGATTGGTCTTGAGTGTGGGCGCTTGTGCAGCCGGTCGCGCAAGCCGGGCGCTCGCGGCCGACTTGCCGCGTCTCGACGTGAGCGACCCGGCCGCGGTCAAGCTCGGCTACGTGCTCGAGGCGAGTCATGTGGACGTCAAGAAGCATCCGAATTTCGTGGCCGGCAGCAACTGTGACAACTGCCTGCTGCTGCTGGGCACGCCGGGCAACACTTATCGGCCCTGCCAGCTCTTCCCGGGCAAACTCGTGAAAATCAGCGGCTGGTGCACCCAGTGGACCGCTGAAATGTAGTGCGGCGAACGGGCAGCGCGCTGCGAACCCGCCGCGCGCTGCGGGCGCTCGCGACTAGCGCTCCGCGGTCCCGTCGCGCACGGCCGCCCCGATCGCGGGAAAGTCCGTGAAGAATCCGTCGATGCCGAGGTCGAGGTAGCGCGCAATCTCGGCGGCCAAGCGGCCGTGCGCCGCCGGCGAGTCGCCGACGCGCAAATCCTCCGGCAGAAATTCATTCTCGGCACGAAACGTCCAGACGTGCACCGCGAGTTCGCACTCATGGGCCGCCGCCACGCCTTTGGGCGTTGCGAGCGGCTTGTAGATGCCGATTGCGTCCGCGTAGTTCGCCACTTCACGCAGATCCCCGAGCCCGTGCTCGAGCAGCTGCACGAGCGGGAGTTCGGTGACGGTGCGCAAGTAACGCAAGTTGTCGGGATCGAAGGATTGGATGAAGACCGGTGAGCCGGGCTCGCCGTAGCCGTGAGCGTCGAGGGCGCGCAGGACCGGCAGCTCCAAGGCCAGACTCAAGTTCCTGAAATGCGCCGGGTGTTTGGTCTCCGGATAAACGCCTATCCTCGCCCGGCCGCGGCGCTCGCGGTTGGCGACATTCGCGAGCGCGAGGATCTCGTCGAACGTCGGGATCGTGAAGCGGCCGTCGAAGGCGGTATTGGCGGGCCGCAATTGCGGGAGGCGCTCGCGCGCGCGCAGCGTCTTGATTTCGGCGAGCGTGAAGTCCTCGGTAAACCAACCCGTCAAGGTCTCGCCGTCGATCGTCTGCGTGCGGCGTCTTGCCGCAAACTCGGGATGCGCCGCGACGTCGGTGGTACCACCGATTTCGTTCTCATGCCTCGCGATCAGCACACCGTCACGCGTCATGACGAGATCCGGCTCGATATAGTCGGCGCCCTGCTCGATTGCGAGACGATAAGACTCGAGCGTGTGCTCGGGGCGCTCCCCACTCGCGCCCCGATGGGCGATCACGGTTACTTGCGGCAAAGCGGCACCTCGGGCAGATCAGCGGCGCCCGATTCTACCCTGCTCGGCCGACGCGCTGTCGCCCAGCCTGCCGAAGCACTGCGGCGCCGTCAGCGACCGGCGCCGCAGCGACTTCGGTGCAGCCTCAATGCGGCACGGTGGCGGGCGTCACGCTGCGCTCGAAGCCCGACATGGGGATGTCGGTGCCGGGCACCCAGTGCGTGTCATTGCCTGCCCCGGTTCCGGCAACGCGCTCGTGAAACTCGGTCGGCTGCGCCACCAGGGCCATGCCGAGTCCGATGACACCGCAGAGCGCGAGCAGGATCCGCCGGCGATGGTCTTTCATTGCGCTTAGACCTCGTGCGGCGGAATCGGCGGCGGCACGTCCTGGCTCACGGCAGCGTGCACGTGCGGCGGAATCGGCGGCGGCACGTCGGCAAGCGCGCTCGCGGAAACGGCTGCGAAAAGAACGAGGCCTGCGATTAACTTTTTCATCGTTGCTGCTCCTGGGTAAAGGCCGGAATTGGCCTGCTGATAAGTAAAGCGATTTGCCGGAGGAAATTCCCTCATCGCGCGTCGGAATTTTTGGGCGCGTCGCAAAATCGTGCGAGAATCGAGCGACATTTCTCAGTTATTTAGGGGTTTCCCCTACACTCGGGCGGGAGGCGCGGCGCGATGAACCCGAAAGAAGCATCCCGCGGCGCGAACTTGACGCAGCTGCTCGCGGCCTGGCGTGAAGGGGAGCCGCAGGCCCTGACTCGCCTGACGCCGCTGATCTACGAAGAGCTGCGCCGCTTGGCGCATGGGTTCATGCGGGGCGAACGCGCGGGGCACACGCTGCAGGCCACGGCGATCGTGCACGAGGCCTTCATGCGCCTCGTACAGAGCAATGTCTCGGTGCAGGATCGGACCCATCTGTTCGCGCTGGTGTCGCGTCTGATGCGCCACGTGCTCGTCGATCATTCCAAGGCGCGCAACAGCGAGAAGCGCGGTTCCGGAGTGAACGAGGTCCCGATCGATGAAGTCGATACGGCCGCGCCGGAACGGGAACTCAATGTCGTCGCGCTCGACGAGGCGCTCGAGCGCCTGGCACACGTGGAGCCCCGCCTCGCGAAAGTGCTCGAGCTGTTTTACTTCGGCGGACTCACCTATGACGAGATCGCCGTGGCGGTCGGCATCTCGACGGCGACCGTGCACCGGGACATCCGTCTCGGAAGAGCCTGGCTGCTCAACACGATTCAGGGCGCGGTCCGATGATTCCGGGTGAGCGCTGGCGCCGAATCGAAACCTTGTTCAGCGAACTCGTCGATGTCGACACCGCGGAGCGCGCGCGCCGCTTGAGCGCGCTCGGCAGCGAGGATCCCGACCTGCGCTCGTCGCTCGAGTCTCTGCTGCGGGCGGATCAGCCAGGTGAGGACCCGCTCGCGAAGGCGATCGGCGCCGCGGCGGAGTCGCTGCTCGACCGGCAGCAGGATCGTCTCATCGGCACGACGGTCGGCGGCTATCGGCTCACTGCGATCCTCGGGTATGGCGGCATGAGCACCGTCTATCGAGGCGAAAGCGCCGAAGCCACTTCGCAGCCGAGCGTCGCCATCAAGGTGCTGCACCACGCGGCGCTGCACCCGCGCTTGCGCAGCCGCCTGCACAGCGAGCGCCAGATTCTCGCGAGCCTCGATCATCCGTATATCGCGCGCCTGCTCGGCAGCGGCGAATTCGAGGACGGTACGCCTTATTTGATCGTGGAGTACGTCGCCGGGGCCGCGTTCTACGACTACTGCGATCAGCGCGGGCTCATCCTGCGCGAGCGTCTCGAGTTGTTCGTCAAGGTTTGCGAGGCGGTGCAGTTCGCGCACCGCAATCTCATCGTCCATCGCGACATCAAGCCCGCCAACATCCTCGTCTTGGAGGACGGTACGCCGAAGCTCCTGGATTTCGGCATCGCCAAACTGCTCGCGCCCGAGAACATGGCGCACACGCTGCCGGTCACGCGGCTCCATGAGCGGATCTTGACGCCCGAAAACGCGGCGCCTGAACAGGTGCTGGGCCGCCCGATCACGACGGCTACCGACGTGTACGCACTTGGAGCGCTGCTCTACCAATTGCTCACGGGTCGCTCGCCCTATCGGCTCACGAGCTTCAGCCAACTGCAGCTCGAGCGGGCGATCTGCATGGACGATCCGGTGCGCCCGAGTCAGATGGTCGTAGCGCGGTTGAGCGGCGAGAGCGAAGCGGATCGGCAGCGCATCGCGAAGCGCCGCGGCCTCAACACGGCGCGGCTGCGCACCGAACTCGGCGGCGATCTCGACTCGATCGTCGCGATGGCCATGCGCAAGGAGCCGGAGCGACGTTATGCCTCGGCGGAAGCGCTCGCCGAAGATGTCCGCCGTCATTTGCTGAAGCGCCCCGTTACCGCACGGCAGGGCGACTGGCGCTACCACACCTCGAAGTTCGTGCGGCGGCACTCGTGGAGCGTCGTCAGCGTCATCGCCTTGGTCTGCGGACTCGCCGCGATCACCGGCATCACGCTCTGGCAAAACCATCGCATTGCGAGCGCGCGCGATCTCGCCGCGCAGGAGCGCGATCGTGCGCAGCAGGTATCGGCGTTTCTGGTCGATGTGTTCTCACAGGCCGATCCGTACACGGCGCAAGGCCGGGAGCCGACCGCCAAGGAGCTCCTCGATCGCGGCGCGGCGAAAATCGTCGACAACGTGACGCTACACCCCGAAGTGCGCGCGGAACTGCTCGAGAGCATCGGCCTCGCCTACCGGCATCAGGGACTCGATAACGAGGCGATCACGCTGTTCGAGAAGGCGCTGGCCATTCGCCGCGCCGGGCGCCCCATCGACAACGTGCGCGTCGCGGCCGCGCTCGCGAATCTCGCCAACGCGCTCTCCGACTCGGGGCAGCTGCCATCGGCCGAGGCGTATCTCGCCCAGGCGCTCGCGCTCGCGCGCGCCGGCGGCGCGGCCAACGGACTGCAAACCGCCTACATTCTGGTGCAATACGGCGACCTGGCGCTCGACGCCGAGAGCCAGCCCGACAAGGCTTTCAAATTGTTCCAGCAGGCGCTCGAGATCGAACAGGACAGCGCCAGTTTTCCGCCGCTGCAAATGGCCGAGACCTTGAACGGTCTGTCCGCGGCGGCGAGCTGGCTCGGCGACTACCCGCGCGCCGCCGAATACGAACGGCGCGCGCTCGACGTCTACCAAGAGCAAGGCACGCGCAATCATCCGGACAACGCGGTATCGATGGCCGCCTATGGCCAGCTGCTGACCAAACTGGGTCGGTACACCGAAGCGGAACGCTACCTGCACGAAGCGCTCGACATCGAGCTGACCGTATTCGGTCCCAAGGATTGGCACATCGCCGACATTCAATCGAATATGGGCACGCTCTACGCCGCCCAAGGCGACTTCGGGCGCGCCATCGAGGCCACGCAACGAGCCTTGAACATCGCCGAGCAGAGCCAGGGCGACAAGCACTACCGGACCGGCTACTACCTCGAGGCTTTGGGCGTTCTCAATTTGAAGGCGGACAACGTGGCGGCAGCGGAAACGAATCTTCGCGCGGCGCTCGCGATCTATGCCGAGTCCCTGCCCGCGCGCCATCTGTTCGTGGCCTCGGCGCGCGGCTGGCTCGGCGAGGTTCACCTGCGCGAGGGCCTGCTCGCCGAGGCCGAAACCGAGATGCGTTCCGCGCTCGACATCACGAGTGCACTCGCGGGAGCCGATAGCTGGCGAACCGCTCGCGCCCAAGCGGGCTTGGGCTGGACGCTCATCTCGCGCGGAAGCCTGGCCGAGGGCGAGGCCTTGCTGGCTTCCGCGGAATCTCGGCTGCTCGCAACCTTGGGTCCGCATGACGATGCCACACGCCAAGCGGCCGAGCGTCTGGCGGAGTACTATCGCAGCCGGCGGCGCGACGCCGAAGCGGACCAGGTTCTCGCTTCGCTGACGCCGCGCTGAAGCGGGAACTATCATGGCTCGACGGGGTCCGCTCGATGATGAGCCTGTTGCTTTGCGATGTATGAGGTGTATCGATGGTAATGCTTCGTAAGTTCATGGTGGCCGTTGCGGCGCTGGTCGCGGTGCTCGCGGGCACGCTCGCCCTCACGGCTCCGGCCGAGGCCGGCGCCCGCGAAGAGGGCCGGGTCCTCACGGCGACCGAAGTTCTGCAGGAAGTCGAGGGGATGCCGGACCAACGGCTCCCGGACTTCTTGGTGCAGCGGGCCTACGGCATTGCCGTGATCCCGGACGTCGACAAGGTGGCGTTCTTCTTCGGCGGGCGCCGCGGCAAAGGCTTGCTCGTCGTGCGCGACACGCTGACCTCGCCGTGGAGCAACCCGAGTTTCATCACTTTGACGGGCGGGAGTTGGGGGCTTCAGGCCGGCGCACAAGCGTCGGATATCATTCTCGTGTTCACGACCAAGGCCGGCGTCGAGGGCATTGCCGGGGGCAAGCTCACACTGGGCGCCGATGCTTCGGTGGCCACGGGTCCGGTCGGGCGTCAGGGCTCGGCGGCCACGGATCTCAATTTCAACTCCGAGATCTATTCCTACGCGCGAACCCGCGGATTGTTCGGCGGCATCGCGCTCGACGGCAGTGTGATTTCGATCGACCGTTCCGCCAATGCCGCGTTCTACGGCAAGAGCGACGTCACCGCGACCGAGATCTTCTCGGGCCAGTCGCCAATGGCGCCCGAGGTTGCGCAACGCTTCCTCGCGCGGCTCGCGCAGGCAACGGGCACGGCCGTGCGGACCTCACCGGCACCGCAGGCGGACCGCGCCGCGAATCCGACGGCCATGATGCCCGCGACGCCGTCCGTCGAACCGGCACGCGCCTATCCGCTCGAGCAGCAGAGCCCGAGCGTCGAGCATCCGAACAACAATTAGGCGAGCTTGCGGCGAGGAACCTAGCGGCGAGCGCCCTTTCGTATGGGGACGCTCGCCGGCTAAAGTCCCATGCGCTGGATTTCGGCTTGCTTGTCGATGAACTGGTGCTTGAACGCGGCGGCAATGTGCAGCGCCAGCAGCGCATAGAGTGCATAACCTGACCAGGTGTGGAAGTCACCGAATAGTCCGTGCATCGATTCCTTGGTCACGGGATCGAGGTGCTCGATGGCGGCAATGCGCGGCACCGTGAAGATGTTGAACCAACGCAGCGGATTGGCTGCGGCAGCCTTCCAAGCCGAGTCATGCATCCATCCCGTGATGGGCAGCGCCAGGATGACCAAATAAAGCACGGCGTGAACGACATGGGCGGCGAGCCGCTCCCAGCGCGGATACACCACGGGCAGCGGCGGCGGCGCATGGCCGATCCGCCACAGGATGCGCAGCACGATCAAGCCGAGCACCGTCAAACCGATGGACTTGTGTGTGTCGATGACCGGGCGCACCCACGCGTCGGGCAGCGAGTCGACGCTGAGGCCGGCCACGACATTCGCGAGGATCAGGACGGCAATGAGCCAATGCAGCACGACGGCCACGCGCGTGTAGCGCTTCGGTGCCACGCTCACCGCGCCTGCCTCGCCGCCCATCACGGGAGCGTCGCTCATCGCGCGGATTCCGGAGCGAGCGGCAGGCTTGGCGTAACGCCCCAATAATGGCGCCGCGTCAGGAAGCTGAACCAGCCCCACGCGGCGCCGAGATGCCGCAGGAGCTGGAAACTGAAGGGCTCGGCGAGCGCGGACAACAACGCCATGCCGAAACCGCCAAACCCGGTGCGCTGTCCGGTCCAGCGTGAGTAAAGCCTGACCCACCAGAGATGGAAACCGATGTCGATGACGATCTTGCTGCCGATCACGATCAGCACCGGCACGACGATCGTGAGCCGGCCCAGGCAGGCAAACGTGACCAGCAGCAGGAAGGCGGTCAAGCCGAAGATCGGTTGCATCGTGTCGATCGCCTTGATCGGCAGCATCCACCGGCCCACCGCGCCGTAGCGGCCGTTGAACGTCATGTCGCAGTTCCAATACTGAGTCTGCAGAAAACCGGCAAACCAGCGCCGTCGCTGCCGCAGGAAGCTCGGCAGCGTGCCGGGCGCATCGGTGATCGCGCGTGGACCGCTCAAGACGCGGACCCGCCAGCCGAGTCCATGATCGTGGCTGTGGCGGTGGAGCCGATGGATCAACTCGTAATCCTCGACGAGACAGGCCGGATCGAATCCGCCGACACGTAGCAGCGGCGTCCGGCGAAACGCCGCAAATGCGCCGGACACGAGCAGCAAGGCGCCCGAGCGCATCCACGCGATGCGCGAACAAAAGGCGCGCATGTATTCATAAGTCTGGAACCACTGAAACACGCCGGCACCCGCTCCCGCCGCACACACGGGTCGGATCACGCAGCAAGCGGCGACCATGGCCGGCTCGGCCGCGAATGCGCTTCGCAACGCCGCCAGCGCATCTGCGGCGAGCTTCGTGTCGGCGTCGACCGTGACGACGAGGTCCGTGCGCAGCAACGCGAGCCCGGCATTCAGTGCGCGCGCTTTCCCGCCATGCGGGTTGCGCGCGATCCGCAGGCCCGGATACCGCGTCGACCGGCCGTGAGCGCCGGCAGCGGCCCATTCGACGTCGAAGCGCGCCGTCAGCATCGCGATCGTCTGATCTTCGGAGCCGTCGTCGACCACGAGCAGGACGTCGCCTTCCTCGAGTTGCGGCAGCAGCGAATCGAGCGTGCCCGGCAGCGCCGGCGCCTCGTTATATGCGGCAATCAGGATCCCGATGGACGGCGCTGCGGCGCCTGACACCCACTCTTCGGGGGGCGGTACTGCCGCTGCATCGAGAATAAAAAGCGTCTTGCGCGCGACATAGACGAGCAGCCAGGTGTCGTAGAGCACGTACAGGAGTCCCGTCGTCCAAGCAAACACGCCTTGTGCAAACCAGGCGCCGATCGTGACGAGCACCCACAATGCCACTACGCCGGCGTAGATGCTCACGCTGCGCAGCGTGACCTGCGGACGCTGGAAGCGCGGCGAGCTGCGGTGCAGATTCGCCTCGATCTCCCGAGCCGGTGTCTCCTGCGCGAACCACTCCGGCGCCGGAGCGGCGCGCA
>Ga0116229_10008648_pt1 | contig 15746 bp, 9 predicted proteins | sample S1TSphgellanicum_3_FD_87313 | JGI IMG/M metagenome (GOLD analysis project Ga0116229, IMG submission 87313) | Host-associated microbial communities from peat moss isolated from Minnesota, USA - S1T2_Fc - Sphagnum magellanicum MG | ecosystem: Host-associated > Plants > Peat moss > Unclassified...
CCCTGGCAGTAATTTTGTGTGTGTGTTGTTGGTGTTGTGTTTTCTTCAGTGATTTGTGTAGTATTCCAGGCAGTAATTTTGTGTGTGTGTTGTTGGTGTTGTGTTTTCTTCAGTGATTTGTGTTTCCAAGGTAGCAATTTATTTTGTGTGCGTGTGTGGAGGGTGTCATGTTTTCTTCAGTGATTTGTGTTTCCAGGATAGTAATTTTGTGCGTGTGGATGTTTTAATTTCTTCAGTGATTTGTGTTTCCAAGGTAGTAATTTTGTGTATGTGTAGGTATTGTGTTTTCTTCAGCAATTTGTGTTTCCAGGGTGTTTCCAGCAATTTTGTGCACGCGTGGGTGTTGGTGTTTTGTTCAGTGATTTGTGTGTTTGGTGAGTAGAATCTTGCTACATTGGGTGCGTGTGCGGGCGCATCTGTGAATATTTTGCCACTTTTTGGAACCGTTTGTGTTCCATCTTGACCAGACGCCTCGAAATGCCGCAGCTCTACGAAGGAGGAGGAGGATCCGAAGAAGGTAAGACACTCGGTGCGCGTCCTTTTGCGTTTGAGGAATATGTTGGGAGTTGGATTTGAGTTTGTCTTATGGTGGACACTTGTAGATTTGGTACCGTGGTTTCGAGCAAACACGTCAATGGTACAAGATATGTAGCCATGTTGGTGCGTGACATTGGAATTTGAACACGTTTGGCGCCTCTGAGAGAGAGAGAGAGAATCACTACAGGGTTTTTTTTCCCCCAATTTTGTCAAGTAGGTGGACTGGCTACCATCCAGAAGAGGAATGAGCCTTGGCCAGAGGTCCGAAGTTTTGCCCCCAGAAAAACACACAACATTTGGAGATACTGGCTTCGAATGTCTTTTGAGGCGATTGGTAATACTTTTTTTACGGAGAGAGAGAGAGAAAAAATTGCGAGTCTAGGGCTTTGAAGTTGTGTGTGGATTTGCAGACGATGCTGCGAATCCGGATGTGACGGATGATGATGATCTTCCACAGGAGGAGGAGGAGGAGGAAGACGGCGGCGGGAAAAAGTCGCTAATCCGGAAGAAGTTGAAGGACAAGGCAAAGCTCCCGACTGTTAAAGACAAAGTCAAGAAGCTCGAAAACAATGTACCATTGGGGAAGAGCAAAAACAATGCAGCGTCGGAAGATGATGCCACAGATGATGATGCTCTGTTTTCTCAACGGGACGGTCACGAGGAGGAAGATGACAGCACCAGCAGCAGCTGCTCTTCAGGCGAGGGATATGATTCCGACGACGAAAAGCCTCAAGAGGTGGGTGGGCTGCTGGGTACCATACCTATGACACTCATGTTCAGCAAATCTTGTTGAAATAATTTGAGGGGTCCAGCAGCCCCAGATTGAATATTTCAGAATTTCAACACTAGTCTTAAGTATGCTAAATCCACCAATAAGTTTCAAAGTTATCTTGTGTTTTGAGCTGGGTCCAATTCTCTAGAGTTTCAGCAAACTCCTCTTAGTTTTTTCTTTCTTTTCAGTTGGCCCTCTTAGGAATTAATTTTTGCTGAACATGAGTATCTAGTAGGTGTGTTATTGCTATCAGGTGTTGTTCGAGTTTGAGTTGTAGAAATTGATGAACTGTGACATGACAGGTTGCGAGCAAGCAACAACAAGAGACTTCAACACCCATCATCAATGCTCCCCAAGATTACAGAGAATCAAATATTCACCATGGCAACTACTCCTCAGATTGGCAGCAGAAGCAGCAGCCACATGAGGTAGATGAGTCCTTGAAAAATCTATCTCTATGTCCCAAGAAGGATCAATCCTGCTCAAACCATGAGGAGACTCATGATAACAATCTTCAGGAAGTTGGGCCAGAGAGCATGGGGGGAGCTACAAACAATAACTGTACTGCTGGAGGATTCACTGGTTTGAAGAGCACAGTCTTGGGATCTGCTGCAGCAGCTACTGCAAGTACAGTGGGTTCAATGTTTGGGTATTATTCAGGTGGTGATCATGCAGGGGGGAAGCCCTCAAGTGGTGGAGGGGATCAAGGTGGGAATACTTACAACAATCAGCAAGCCACAGATCATCCTGCTGCAACTGGCTTGAAGAATGCCAGTGCTGTGGGTACCAAACTGGGTGACACCAACAATGCAGCAACAACAACAGGAGAAGATGATGATGAGACATACATACAGAAAGCTCACAACACTGTAGTCTCGAGTCTTTGTTTGGATGAACCTTCTGATCCACTAAACGCACATTTGTTTCTTGACAAAACTAAGGAATACATGACATCTACCACTGATGCGGCCAAGAGCTACACTGCAACAGCAACAGACATAGCTTACAACACAAGAGACAAGGTTGGATCTGCAACCACTGCACCTGGACAAGAAAAAGGAGTTGCACATCAAGTGACAGAGAGTTTTAGCAACTTGCCAACAACACTGAAAGAGAGCGTGTTCAGCCCAAGCTCCCCAACCTCAAATCTTGCTTCTTCTGCAATCTCTTCACCAAGAGATGTGAAAACTGGTGCACCAGGTCTTGTGAGCCATGTCACTGGTGCTGTAAGTGCTCTTTTCAGCAACAAAAAACTCGGAGGAGCCACTACTGTTGATGATTCTTCTCTTGCTGCACTTCATGACAATGCAACAATCCAACAAGAAGCTGCAGGTGCCTCTTTTGTGAGTGTGTTGTAGTCGGAGAAATTTGCCACCAAAGATTTCTCAAATTATTTTTCTATGATAACTGTGTTCTATGTTTCAAAGTGTGTTAAAAATGAAGAATGTCAGAGCTTTTTAATGCAGAATTTCATAGTTTGTTTATGCCGGATTTTGTTGTTTGTTTATGTTGTGTTGTTATTCCTGAATTCTTAGCCTGTTTGTCCAATGCACCAGACATCTCTTGCCACCCATCATACAGATTGTTTAGAGTCTTCAGTGGCATTTTACAGGCCAGAGCTTGAATGGGAAGGAGGAGGAGAAAAACTTGCCTGTTACTTCCATCCCTGCATTTTACCCAGTGAACACCCAAGTGCCCTTGAATGTTTTCTTCCTTTTGACACTGCTAAATTTGGTTAACAAATGTCTCAATGCTGCTGCTATGAGATTGAAGTTGAGGGGATGGATAGTAGTAAAATGCACCTAGTAGTAAATTCAATTTCTGTTCCAGAAATATATGTGATAACAACTCAACAACACTTGGGTCAACCCAGATGATTGTAAAAACTCATCTGCTGGTTGCATGCATTTTACTTGTCAGCTAGCTTTATGTGCCTTTTCCATGTCTGAATATGTTTTACTTCTTGTTTATACTTTCTTCCACTTGTTATTATGAAATCATACCATCAATTTGAGGGACCAGATCTATTGTGAAATACTTTGCTCATGTGGACCATGTTTATGCAGAATATGTGCGGTGGGACCTGTGTAGATGGGGACTGGTGACTTTTGCTAGAGCCTTATGATAATGGTTCAGAAAGTATGTCCACAGCAGCTTCCATGGTAGAGTCCATTCACAGATTTGATCAGTTGTTATTCCCATATCTGAAATAACTTTACTGGGCCACTGACAACTTTGAAAATCTACTAGAGCAAGAATGTAAACATTTTGTGAAAAGTAGCTCTATGGCAAAAACTATGCTGAAGATAACAACTAGTGTTTTCACTGCCTACTAAAGAATGCACTTGCAAATGACTTAAATCTTTTTCAAGAGATAAGATCCGTCAAAATTCTTTAAAATTGCACCGCAAGTATTGACTTTTGTGAATTTTGTTAAATTGCAGAAGTGCAATCATCATCCCCACACCAATTCCAAACGAAAATTACACTCACAATACTATCTAGCACATGAAGCACTACAGTTTTCTATAGCTAAGTTTGAATAGTAAGAAACCCGCATCTTATAACATCAAAGTCATAGTCCTGACTTTGATATACAACCAAGCACACATACAAAACTTTCATATATATCTTTCATTAGAATTGAGATATCTTCACAAGAATAGCAGAAAAGAATCATGAGAATGCATTTACCTCCTTTTCCATCTTTGTTCCTTCCAAAATTGCAACATTAAACATATTCATCAAGCAAAGCTCTACTATTTCCAAGAAAATCCCATGTAGGAATTTTTCAAATGTTTAGGAACACTACTTAGTACTTCATCCATACAAAAGAAGGCACCAATTACTTACTGCTGCCCAGTAAAGGTTCAGCAAGTTTTGAAAAGCTTTGTGAAAACGCTTGTTTGAAGCAACCTTTGTCTACTCCAGATTGATCCGCATGAACTTCAGCAAGCAGCAGCAATTTCAACCCCGTTAGGCAGAGGTGTTTAGAACCAACCTTGAAGAGGGACAAGAGCAGAAGGCATTCTAACATTATTAGTACTTTTGAGTTCAATTTTCAAATGATCATCACACCCAAATCATCTGCAAAATTGCACACTAGAACTGAAGTCAGGACATCTCTACACTACTGTGAAATCCTTGGCTTGCATTAGCACAAATACCAACACATATGCAATTGGAAAGAGTCAGTGTCATTTCATATGCCTCCAAAAACAAGAAACCAGATCTAGGCTTCATCACTAAGTGGCTCAATGTATGAGCAGGGATTCCATTGATGGAAACAGAAGGCCTTTAGCCTTTGTTGCAAGTTTCCAAGCACATCAAGCCAGGCTTGTTAACATCATATCTATCTCCCCTGATTTGAACTCCCGGTAACACGTTAGACCATAGGTTTCAAGTGAGGAAAATGTACAAAGATATCACTCAAATGCTGGGATCCTTCTGGTAGAACACAATGTCACCCTCATCAGCCACAAAGTGATCTTCTTGAAAGCTCCGAATTAGCGGTTCCAGCAAGTGAACTGGCAATGGGCCTGATTTTGTGGGTTCCCTGTAGTATTTGCCCAATATGGGCTTCACAGCTGCAGTCTGCAGCACACCCAAAAGCATCAATTGCAGGCCTTTTCCACTGTAAACCAAATATGACAGAGTGTACTACATTAAAAGTGGCACAATTAATAGACAATCTCAGAATTAACTGACTTGTTCTCAATTTCAGACCTCAATTAGTGTCTGAAGGGTGTAACTTTTCAGCCATGTACCATCAGCTCTCTGATAAGAACCCTGGTAGAAGTCAAGTGGGCAGTGATGACAAGATTCTTTAAGAATGATGTTCAATGTGTGATGGTGAGAAGACGTACCGCCTCTACTAAGTGATAGTGGGGGATCTGAGGAAACAAGTGATGCACAACATGAGTTCCAATGTCATGGTGAACTTTGTTGATCCAGCCATAGTCCCTGTCAATGGTTGACAAGCCCCCTCGAATGTAGCTCCATTCCTGCAAATAAACGAATTATCACAACCCAGATCCATCAGAAGCTAACTTTTAGAGAGGCTTAATCCAACAACTTTCTGTTTGAGTCAAGATATTGCCCTTAATTTCCCTGACAAGAAAGGATACTGTGGTTTTACCAGAACCTTCATAGAATCTATCTCATTACCAAGTGAACTGAGTCTGCTCTGGGATATGAATGATATGCAAGCAAAAACCAAGAAAGGCATCTACCTTCCCACGGTACCAAGGGACCTTCTTTTCATATCCATGATGATGCAAGTATGTCACTGCATCCAACCACATAACATTGACCTGCACAAGCACATGCAGCTCAGTATTCCATTTACTAGAACTCAGTGTGATCTACAACCAATTTTTTCAAGTATCACAGTGAGGGATATGTTGTGGTAGGAACATGCGAACAAGAAATTTGAGTGTAACTACAGTAGCCATGATACACAAAACATTTGATGGTAATGGTTGGGAGTGGGAGGTATATACCCAATAAGGTACAAAGTAGAGCTTGAACACCCACAGGGGGCCCACTACTGCTGTCAAAGCCAGCAAGAAAGTAAGCATTGCAAACCAGCAAGTAGTGGATGTGATAATTTCCATCCTCTCGTTGGGAGCAAACAAATCACAGTTGGGATCAAAATGGGAGCCTGACTTGCCAGGACTTCTTTTCCACTGCACAGGGATGGGACAATGGAACGCAGCAGTTAGGTCTTTCCTTTGCAATGTTAACTAAAGATGAAATGACCAAAAAGAGGCATATGCAGTACATTTCTAGTTTAGCATAAGACCCATCAGTACCAAGCACTATTTAAGACCTTCCTAGGAAACAGCATTCATTTCCACAAAATATGTTTTTGAGAATTGATGGTTCAAAGGCTTAGGTTCTTAGTAGACTATAAGAGACTTACAAGATAGAAGGGGTAAGCAAACAGGGCTGACGGAAACTTGAGGCGACCAGCTTTCGCCATACCGGGCAATGTCTTGTAGACTGACTCTGTAATCTGGAATATAACAGAACCTGGATCAGACTTTATCTTGAAATCTGTTGCTTTCATGACCAGGATGTTGGACCTAGGGGCTGTTGTCTATAGCTCTGCATCAACTTCTCAACATAAATATGAGACTTTCCTCCTTTGATTTGAGTCACCAATAAAGATGCAGATCATACAGGTCCAAAAAGCTATCTATGAGCATCAAGCACTGCAAAAATCTAAAACTGATTCGAATATGAATGCTGATAAATAAATTCAAGGAAGACTTTGATTCATGTAAGAGAATAAGCATTCAAATTGATGTGTGCAAGAATGTCACATTCAAGTTTAGAGATTCAGATTTCTCCACTAAATATGTGCAATCTACATTCACAAGCTCTTACTTGCAACCTCAACATGTTACTGTAAGAATATTCCCTCACAGTGCACCAAGCTCTTGTACCATAGTATACCTACCAGAAAAATTGCTAGAGTGCAGGAGATTGAAGGGGCACAAGCACTTACAGGATACCAAGACTCATCATTCTCCACATGCCCATGGTTCTGATGGTGTGTACGGTGGCTAATGCGCCTTTTTCACATGGCAAAACATCAAAGAGAAAAGCACCACCATGTCTACTGTGAAAACACAAAACTTCACATGCTGGACAACCAGAAGAGTTCTTGACGATTCCTCAAAGCAACAATGACTCAGATTGTGAGGGACCAAGCGAAAAAATTGGAGATACAGAACATGCAGAAGCTTCTCAACATTCAAGCTTCAAAAAAATTGTTGAAAAGCTGGCATTTATGGTCAAAATCAGCAAGAAAGGCATCACCATGTCTACTGTTGAAACACAAAACTTCACATACTGGATGGATGACCAAAATTGTCTCACAAACAGGGAGGGAAGTAGGGTATCTCACCATCCATGAAATGGGACAAGAATCACTGAATGAGTGATCAGACCAATGTAGTTGTTCAAAGTCTTACTATCAGAGAAGCTTCCATGGCCACTGCAAACACAGAAAAAATTCTTGCAGTTAGTGCCACATCTAAAAACAGCAATTGTGAACACAGTTTTGCTCTGCACAAGTTAGTGCAGCATCCACAGCTGGCATTTGTGAAGACAGTTTTGCTCTGCACAGGTTAGTGCCACATGCACAGCTGCAGTTGTGAATACAGCTTTGCTCTGCTCTACTCTTACAAGAGTTCGTTTCCATTGAGTCCCTGACTTGATGCTGGGAACTGAATCACATTCAAGAACAGAAAACTACTGCCAATCAAGCGAACGTCAAGCTACAACTTCGAGATTGAGCACACGATCTGTGCATTTACCTTTTGAAGAAACTCTCATTGTCGACAGTGAATCTAGATCTACATAGTCACCAAAACTCTTAAGTTGTACACAATAATTTCTGCAACACGACTTGCATTGCGCATCACGCGAGAATAGATCTACTACAGATGGAATAACTTGGTCATGGACGTCGCATCCGCCCCCGAAAAGGTAGCGAGACAGTGGCCAAAAACGAAATGCAGGCTGAATTTTAAGCTAGAGCGCCGCAAATAGGTAGCAGAGCATGAAGATGCGGAGTCGGGGACTCGAGGCGGAGACATGTTGTGCGATACAAACTTCGGACATTACATGATCAACATTCCAGGTAGCGCTGCTGCAGAGTAGATCGATCAGGCGTAGAAGACTTTCCATAGTCGTATTGCGGTCGAGGGAACATTCTTGTCTAACGATCGGCGTCTGCATGAAGAGTGTGATTGCCAGATTGCTGACATCTATTCAGCAATCTCTCTCGTGGCGGAAGGGTTGTCAACAAGAAGCGACAGGATGTGTACAGAGAAGAGCTTCTAAAGATGCGCCCGCGAATACACGCTTCAATAAAGTGTGCAGGGATAAGAAGCTTACCAGTCATGGCCGAGCACAAACAGGGCCCAGAACATAGTTCCTTGCGCCAACCAGTAGAAAGGCCAAACAAACCAGTTATCGAAATACACTGCGCCAACCGCCAATGCAAACACAATCAATACATCTTTGGCAACGTAACTCAGTGACCTCCAAGGATTTTTTTCCCAGCAATGTTTGGGAATGGCAGCGCGGATCTCTCCGATACTAAACGGAGGACGTTTGGATGCATCGAAGTCGAGCGCATCATCACTATCCGCAGACACAGCAGGGTCACTCGTGGGATCCGTCACCACCTTGCTTGTCACGTCGTCATTATTGCTTCGAGGAGACACAGCATACGTAACTGCAGATCGCTGAATGAGATTATTACCCACTGCTGATCCTCCTCCGTTAGCGAAAACAAGTCCCTCCACCTTCCGAAAGGAGATTGGCGGAAGAAGACTATCCGGAGAGTTACTAACAGTCTGGACGTGAGAGATGATCCCCTTGCGTGCCACATGAGCAGTGGTCGCCATCCCTCGCCCACACAACTGTCCTCTAAGCCTGCTCCACACTCACACGTCAAAGCGAACACAACAAAAAAAAACACACACACACACGCACACACGCACACACACTCTCTCTCTCGTGCGTTTGGATGTAGACACAAAATGCAACCCCTGCGCCGCCGTCCTGAAAACCAAGGCGGAAACACCGAGAGATATAGATGCAGACTGATACAAAACAGGGGGAAAAAAAACCAACAGATCAAATAAAAGGATGCAAGATTGTTGGATCGTTTGGATACTAAGCTTTTAAGTAATGCAGAGAAAGAGGAGACAGTACAGAACTGCGGAGCTGCTACTGTTGTTGCTTACTACAGCGGTGCTCCTGCCTGCACATGTCTCTCTCTCTCTCTCTCGGGTTAGTCGCCTCGCGTCTGTCCACTCCTTTGCTCGGCTGCGTCGTGTCTTTTTCTATGCAGCACCCCCGCGCTCGCCCACCTCCTTCGTATCTTTTACGCACCTGCCATCTTTTCCTGACCCCATTCCTTTCCAGAGCGAAATACGACCGACATGGTACTCCAGACGCAGCCAGGTTGGACTCGACGTTACGCCAGCCGTCCCAAACCTAGATCAACCAGGTTCGGGGACTGGTCGAACCTAGCTTCGGGGACAGAGACATTATTAGGTTAGGAAACTCGACTATTGGCTGAGATAGATTTGGGGGAATTTACAAATCCCAGTAAAGTTCGCAGTCAATTCCCGGAAATTTTTTGTTTTCGAGTGTCGGCCAATGGGGAACGCGTCGTACCTGTTTTACGGGATCACGGGAACCAATGGCTGTCCCAGATAGTGTTATTCACTTATTTGATTGCCTAAATAACCGGCGGTTCTGGGTCTTTACGAAAAATGCCCAAATTGAAGAGGGGGGGCAGCAGAGGACTGCGGGGAAATCATTTCTTCTGTGATATTCGATGAGATACCCTCCGGGTATCACGGGAAAACCAAAGGAGCTGGTCTTTTATTGCAGGCAGTACAAATGGTACCGTGTGGTCCTTTTGTTTTTTTTTTTTCTTGTCTGCCCTTGGGGCCCTTTCACACTGCGTGTCGACGTGTTTTCTTGTCCATTACAAGTTCCAGTGTTTTTTTTTTTTTCTCAAATTCCTCAAGTAGGTGCACTGGCTGGGATCCTCAGCATTAATTAATTAATTAATTAGCAGTAAATGGCGACTGTCCTGTCCTGGTGGACTAGTAGATTTTTTGGGAATCCTGCCTAGTTCTGGCGACCTGCAGGAACACAGACCTCTATAAAAAAATCTGGCGACTTCTAAGTTTTTTTTATTGTCAAGATATGGCGAATTTTTCCTTCTAAAATCTCACAAATCCCTTTGTTGGATTCGCCAGCCCTTTTTTCTTGTCGCCAGGTTGCGTCCCAAAATTCGTCCCAAAAAAAAACACACACACACTGATTGCAACAACCCCCCTAAGCAACAAAAAGATTAACAATTTTGACATGAAATTTTGTAAAATTTGAAAGTCATGCCACTTCTATAGTGGCTCTTGAATGCGGATTCCACACTTAATAATTGAAAACCATGACAATAATAATGCTAACCACATTTGTTTTGGTGCTAAAAAATGTCGTGTTAATTAAAAGGACATGAAATGTGTGTGTGTGAAGTATTGCTTAAAATACAATGCACAACAACATTCACATGATAGTAAATATCCAATAAACCACTCACACCGAATTGGTGCTTCACATTCATTTCATGCACAACACTTTGTAAATGTGTTCTTTTGTCATGTAAGGTTTAGAGTTTATCCTATCCCACCTTGTAGATAGCTCACTTGAAATTAGGTCAAGCAAATTTTGCTATTGTAGGTCATACAAATTAGCATACTAGGTACCTTGGTAGCTTTGATGCTAATTATATTATTTGTAGGTTTGTGACCCACTCAAACAAAACATGTTAAGGGGGGATTTCAAGTGACCATGTTCAACATGTTGCAAATATGTGTAGTAGGGTAAAGCCCTTTGCCATGGGCTTTAACCACAATAGGGGCCTCACGCTTAGTTCCACCTCAACATGGGTTCTCAATTCCAATCAAGTCATTAAGTTTTCTGCAATACCCACCTTTTGTGGATGAAAGTTTTCATGCAATATGGTGCCCTCCAACTACACTATAAAAATCCACCAATTTGTTACTTATAGTGGTGCGAAGATGACAAGAAGCGACATGATATAATTGAGGTGGTGAAAGGAATGACCACACAAACAATGTTTTGATTCATATAGTCATTAGAATTGGAGCAAACCATAGTCGGTATGGTATATTGGCTAACCTTTCATATCAACAATGGTTATCAACATTGTATTAAATACCTTATCGAGCTGATATCTGTCCTATAACAATATGCACTCACCTGAGCCAACCTTACAACTTATTTTTAAAATATTTTTCTTAAAATCTCATCTGTAAGTTGAAAAAAATCATTAAAAAAAGTTTATGACTTAGAAAGATGTTGTATTATATTATTATGTAAAAATATGTTTTAAAATTTTCCCCCAAATATGTAATGTTTAAAAAATTTCCCAAAAAAAATGAGTCCTTTCAATGCATAAAATATTAATTATAATGTTTAATGAATGATTTTGATGTCAAAGTTGGTGTATGTAAGACAACTTTAGGTTCCATAAGTCATCACTTGGACAATTCTAAATTGGAACATGTTTAACCCATTCTTGAATAAAGATGCATAAAAAGGTGTTTTTTTAGATATATATATTTTTAAATTTATTCCTTTCCAACACCATATTTATGAACAAAATTTCAATACCTTTTTCACCAATTTTCATCCCATTTCTCTTCAATTGAATGTCGAATTAAGTTCAATGTGAATTTAAATTAAACTTTGAAATTTGAATTGAATTGAATTTGAATACTATTTAAGTTGCATGAAATGTTATTAAATATTTTCATTTGAGCTAATGAAACTTAATTTTAAAAAAATCAATACATTTTTTTCATCAAATGATCATCATTGGTAGTGTGCCAATGAAAAAGGCTCGTCCCCACAATAAAATAAAATAGCATCCCTCTAAAAAGGTTTGAAGACTTGTACAATATTATTTAACCTAAGCTACCTATCCTAGATGTAATAGCCTATGCCTATGTACCTACCTTTCATCCTAAGCATATTTACCTACCTACTTACAAGTTAGGCCTATTTATTTATTAACTAACTAGGTGTACCTAGCTACCTACTTACATTGGACTACCTACCCACCTACCTATTGAATGATGATGTCATGTGATAGATTTCAATTTGCACATTTATACAACCATCAAGAATGGACGAAAAGGATAAACAATTTTTGTTTTAAATTCAAAATTTTCAAATTTTAACAACCCTACCATGTGGGAGCTAACAATTGGCTACCATTTTAGATGCAAATATTGATAGTTAGTTGCAAGCCATTACCAACATGGCAAGGGGTATACATATGTTCAATAGATGTTTATCATATATTTCATCTTTGGGATTATGTTAACATCATGTGTGAGCTCAACATTCGTGATTACTTGTTACATGCAATCACACTTATACAACTAACGAAAATTTTAATTGTATGTGTCATCTATGATTATTTTCTAGTCAACAATTGAAGTCCAAAAAATGTCAATTTTCTTCTAGTGCATTATTGAAAAAAACTACTTGTAACTGGTAATGTCTGTGTTAATGATGCATTGAGTGGCATAATTTCTTTCAAGTATAGACATTTTAATGAAAAAAAAAACACTCTCATGATTGCATATAATAATCATTTTCAGTTTCTTATTTAATACTCTATAGTGCATCAACCATAATAAACATTCAGTTGCAGCCACTTTTCATTCAGACAACATGACTGGTTTAGTTATGTGTTGGTGATGAGTTTTACAGTGTAACAGATCTTTTTTCAATCATACCCATTTTCTTTATGTCAGATTTGCACTTAAGTTTTCTGGCTATGTATGTATGTATGTATGTCTTATGGTCATGAGTCATGAGTGTCACTAACACAAATCTGCTTATAGCATTTGGTTCTCATTTACAGTCTTGGAGTCAATGATTCTTGCTTTTGAAATCAAGGATCAAAATTCTTAAATCACATGTTTGTTTGTTTGTTTCATTCTTTATTTTGACATTTCAATTGCTCCAATCATTTTTGTTGAATGTTTTGATTTTTTTTTTTGGGGCAAAAAAACTTTTAAAAACAAGGATTTTTTTATAGGATTTTTTTTTAAAATATTTTTCGCAAAATGGCAAAAATTCTCCACAAAAGAATCACTAGCAAAGACTATGCTTGTGACTTTCAAATTAAAATTAAAATTGGTTAACACGAAGCCTATTGAAAAAAATTCTCCCCAAACTTAATTTTCATCTCTCCATTACCTTATGCAACATGATAATAGGTGAAGCTTTCCTTATCATGGACATAATAATATCATTAGTAATACAATTGCTAATCCCATGTACTAGCATGTCTCTTTGGACATTAGGGGATGTGAGGCTTAGGAGAAGAGCACTAAAGATGAAATGGAAACTAAAAATTGTGAAAGAGATTTCCATGTTGAACTCAAGTTGTAATCTCAAATGCCCAAACTTGGGTGTTTATTGGTGTATGAAGGGACAATGAACCCCTTCACTCCATTTGCATCAACCATGTTTGAGCCACCAACTACCTAAGTGTCTAGACCTTGGTTAGTTCAAAATTTGGTGGTTTGGAGTGCTAAGGTTGCTTGCACTCTTCTTTTAAAAACTAATATGTAGGTTTTGTTTTTCAAAGTTGGGCTCCATGGGCTTATTGGCGAATTTTGTTTGAACTTTACTTTCTTGTTTAACCCTAAATGCTTGCCACATTTTCCAAGGCAACTCACAATACAATTGGTCGGACTGAAATTTCTAAAATTGTCCTCACTGAGGCATCACACAAGAAAACATGGAATAACAATGATATGTCTTGCACTCATGGCCCCACCCTAACATAACTGCAACCCCTCCTGATATTAGAGTTACCTATAAAGTCACCTTGTCTTCACCCTGTCTTTGGGCCTCCTATCATCCTCTATCCGGTCTTTCAACAGTACCTGCAAAGTAAGAAAAATTTATTAAATCTCAGTATGAAATGCTGAAACTCAGCATTTAATGCACAAGGTTCGAGGGTACTTATTATAATTGTACATATAGGAGCAGTGAAAATATCTGTAGCACTAATGGAGGCGCTCAGGAAAAAGGAAAGACAGGATGAAACTCAGTTATTGGTTTTGTGACTTTCAACCCCCGCCCCCCTTAATGCTAATGTACTTGTTTTGAAGGTTTTTTTAAAAACTCACCTCGTGTGTATGACCAAACTCAGGGTTCCGGCGCTGTGTTTTCCTTACTTTACAGATAACTCTATTGGCCTTCACCTTATTGGAACCTTGTTGCCTTGGGGCATAACTTTCCTACACTCCTCCACCACGCCTCTCACTAGGGGTTGTTGCATGTCTTATTTCATCTAAGCCCCCTTAAATTGACATGGGCTTCCCCAGACAGCATGCTATTTGGACCCTGAATAGCATTTTGACCACACTCCACATGACCCAAAAACAAAAAAAAATTAAAATATTGAATTTCACTTGCTTCTTCTATTTTTTAAAATAACCATTTTTGGCTCAACAGGGGTTTAGGAGTTAATCATGAGAGTGGAGATTTCTCGATTTTTCATGATAATCCAAACTTTTAGTTTGGTTACAATTCTCTAGTACATTTTTGTGTAGTTCATTAAGATTCAAGTTAGAATGTACACACATGAAAGTTTTAGCCATAATCTTCTGATGAGCTTGATTCTACTTTATATTTGTTGCAATCTTTCCAATGCTTAGTAGATATTCCGAGACCGTAAAACCATTGTCAACCTTTCTTTAGCAGACATGTGCTTCATTCACTTGATAAAAGAAACTAGTACTGTACTTACTTGCATTGAAGTGTGAAGTGCATGGTTATGCAACAAGTGTTTGATAGCTCTCTCCTCAGCTGGTTAAAATATCTAGGCCAAAGCCCCATAAGCTTAATATCAATGCTTCACCGTGCCTCATGCACAGGTGTGTGTGTATTTGACGGTACATATTACAAAATTACAATTACAAACTACATTCCCAAAACTCTCTGTCTTCCTCTTCACAAGCCGTTTTACCAAGGTCATTTCACTTTTTACTACCATGAAAATGAACATCGCATCCTGGCCAAGCAATTTGCGCATTGTTGCTGCCCCTTGTACATCTAGTCACAGAAGCACATCTTGTTCATTGAGCATGCAATCCCAAACCTGTTTGAAAAAAGATTAAATTTTTAAAAAAACTCTTGATATATTTAAGATATATCTAAGAATAATAGCCCATCTAACCTCCCTTTGCACAAAAGCTGTAAAAGTGTATAGAATGACGACATCGAAAGTGCACTCAAAGGGATTTCAAGAATGCTCACATAGAAAAGCAAAGGAAGGCAATAAGTAACTGGAGCGAAGGCTGTTCACACAGGAAGTCCCAAACCCTAACGTCATCTTGCCTCACTTTCCTCATCATCATCGTTCATCGCCACCACCCACTAGCCACACAGAGTCACGTGTTCCTATTGGCTAACATCCTAGGCCATGGGCTAGTATTGTTCAGACACACAATGGGTGGATCCTCCTCTTCTAGTGGCCAATGTGGTTTTCAAAGTTGTAGCTAATAAAAGGGCCACATGTATTATTACCTGTATATATGTATATATATTTTTTAATTTAAAAAAATTTGTATGTTGTTTTTTTCTTTTAACCTTGTCTATATGCGGACATAGTATTAATGTATTAAATAAATAAGTACCCCAATTTATAATGGGAGTATTAGCCAAAGCCAAAAATGGTGACGAACAGTTTTGGAAATAGAAATTTAATGCAGCCAATGGGAAGGCTCAGCATGCACTCAAAGTGCCTTGATTTTTTTTCTTTTAAATTTTGGGTGGAGGCGGTAGGAGG
>Ga0116229_10008649_pt1 | contig 15746 bp, 11 predicted proteins | sample S1TSphgellanicum_3_FD_87313 | JGI IMG/M metagenome (GOLD analysis project Ga0116229, IMG submission 87313) | Host-associated microbial communities from peat moss isolated from Minnesota, USA - S1T2_Fc - Sphagnum magellanicum MG | ecosystem: Host-associated > Plants > Peat moss > Unclassified...
AATGTGAATGTGACATTGGGCATTGGGCACAATCCTCTCTTAGGACAAGGTGTGTGACAAGGAAAGTTTTGTTGGTCTTGCCTACCAAGGCAAGGATATTGTGTTTAGATTCATTATAGAGTATAGTAGCTTAAGGGATTTTGGCCGCTAGGTAGTAGTAGGTATATTTTTATAGGATGCAAGAAAGACATAGGAAAAAAATGAAGGCCCAGTAAAACTGGATCAAGAAAGTTGCAATTCAAGAAAAATAATGAACAAAATGAAGGCGAGCCAAAATGAGATTTGAGAAATATCATATACAAGATCTTTAAAAAATAAAACAAAAGGTTGAGATTCATATTTTTCTTTAATTTTTATTTAATTTTTTCAACAATTTTTTTTGGGAAATCTGAATTTTTATTTTTTTCTAGTGAAAATTTAACTAAATTTTCTATTTTAAAAAAATTACCAAATTTTCCATATCATAAAATTGAAAAAAAAAAACCGAGTTGAGAAAGATAAGACCCAGGATACAAAATTCAAGAATACATGGATGAGATGAAAGTCACTAAAAAGAAGGATCCTTAAAAATTAACTGAAATCTGAGAAAGACAATAGATGAAAATGTCCATATTGAATGATGAGTATCAAATGCTAGATGAAAAACCTGTTTGTAGGTTTACATGAATCAAACTCTCAAGGCAAGTTGTGCGAGCCAAGTTGTGCGAGCCAAGAATGAAGAATGGCGGGTTTCTCAAAATAGGCAAGAGCCGGCACCGAGTCCCAATGCCAGGTACGTCCAAAACATGTGTACAATTTGCATTAGAGACTGAGAGAGACCGAGAGCTTGTTGCACATGTTTAATGTTGGCCATCACCATCCATTTAAGAGTGGGAATATGAGGACAAACTTGTAAGTACCATGTGAAGATCCTCATTGATCATCACCAATGGTCCAGGCTTTCCACCGCTGCTGCCATGGCCCTTAAGGGCCCAAGGTGTAGGTGAAGGCGGTTGGTGTGTTATGCTTGGTAAGGATATATTCAACAACACAAAAAAGAAAATTATGCTCGGCAATGTTATGTTTAACAACACAAAAAAATTTATGCTTGGTAAGGCTATGTTCAACAACACACAAAAACTTGGTGAAGGTTTTACCAGAGTTGGTCTAGTATATAGGTCATGCCCTGGTATATGCACTGGTATCAACACTGATATTGCAAACCCAATCAGTCTGGTATTGATCCACCGGGTACCAGTTCAATACCATACCCCCAATACATATTTTGTCAAAAACTAACACAGACCCGACCAGCCTGATTTTAGGGTTTGAATACCAGAGTGCATACCAGTGTTGCACTTTTAGGGTTGCTGTTTCCCCTGGTATCAATCTTGGTATGATTATGTGTTTGAGAGTTGTACCCATTTTTTAATTTTGAATTTGCACTTAATCTTTTCATGAGTGATGTTGGCTGCTCTTTTGGTGAACTTCCAAGCATGTCTCTTGTTTCTTTATGTTTTTTAATGACTGCAATCTGGTTTTCATATTTCCACCCTAATTGCCTTGGTTATGCAGAACATGGAGTGGATGAAACTCTAAAAAATTCAACCTTAATGAGACATTGGATTTATACTAGAGTTGAAAATTTATACCAGCTGGTATCGTATTAGCCATATTGATATTGATACCATTGCACATCGAATTGGGTACCTTGAATTGTTATACCAGAATGGTATATGAGTTTGAGAAATACTCGGGTACCAGGACCAGTCTGGTACCTCCTTTTAGGAGAGAGCTATATACCAGGACCAGGGTGGTTGGTACATCAAAAGGGTGATACCAGACCAACACATGTTTTTACAATTATGGGAAAGATGCAAATCAGCCAAGGGTCCTAGTCTTTATTTATTTTCCATTGCGTGCCCAATTAACATGTGTCTGGTGAACCCCAAACACACCTTATGGCTGCCTAGACACATTCGTGCCCGTGATTATGCACATTTTGGTCATGTAATGCATACTAGGAAGCATATTTCCAATTGACATGCCCAAAATGCACATAATTGTGGGCACAAATGTGTGTGGCCATTTTACCCATATTTTTTCTAGAGAGTATGAATCAGCTTAGTGTTCACAGCCAAAAAAGAAATGCAGCAGAACAAAGGTACTGCCTGCATTTACGATCCTTGACTGATTTATCGTCTTCCGGATTGGGAGGACAAACAGGGCCTTCTTGGTAGCAGAAGCCTTGTGGTTCAGTGATGGGTCCACTTATGTCCCTCTTTTTAATGGCCACTTTACATGAAGGTCCAGTGTCCAATTAAATAGAGTAATCCTATTGGCTGAGAGGCATAAATAGAACCCTTGGTCTTTAGATGAGGGTCCAAGACCAAAAAGTGGCAAATCAAGACTAAACATACATGACATCATTTTGGAGGTAAAATCAATTGGTTTGGACCAAAAAAGAAAAGGCTCAAAGGAGAGAGAGCTCATGATTTGGAGATCCAAGTGCAAGCTAGGGTCCAAGGGAGGGTCCAACTCAAGGATTCAATTTGCTTCAAATGAGTCCAAATTGATTCCTGGGAATTTGGACCCTGGACCCATCTCTAAACTGGCCCTAAGAGTGTTGGCAACCGTCCCTCCCCTTTAGAACTTCCAAGTCCCTTGAGACGAGTGGTATGTTTCATTATTTCCTAGTACATTTGGGAGCCACACAAGTTGTGCAGCACTGACACCCAAAACCTCAAAGTTTGTAGGGGGTTTTAAACATCAAGACACTTGTGAGAAGTGAAATATCAATGCAGAGTGTAAAAAGGTGTGGGGACACTGGATTGTGCCAACTAACCACTTTTTTTGGGGCAAAATTTCATCAATTTGTTCGCCTATGATAGGCAAGGATATTGTGTTTAGATTCATTGTAGAGTACAGTAGCTTAAGGGATTTTTTGGTCCCTAGGTAATAGATATTTTTTTTATATGAGGATTTTTGAAAGATGATATTTTGGCTTGTGTTGAAACTGGAGATTAGTTCTAGAGTTAGAATATTTTGAAGGATTTTGGTTTCTTTTAGAGGATTTTTTGAAGATTATATTTTTACATGGTGAAATATTTGAGTTTCCATAATTCTTATTTTGCCATAAGATACTTTAAAATGTAAATGGCAATGCCACAGTTGTGAGGGACCAATGTTTTTCAAATTGGCAACAACTTAGTGTGTTTCTTAAGTATTTAGTCATCAAATTTCAAAAAAATGGTTTAAGAAAATCGCCAGATTCTCTCCTAAGTTCCTGCAAGTTGCCAAAAATATAAAAGGATACTTGACCTTCTAACCTAACTGAAATTACCATGCCCAGTAAATGCCCTAGCAGCAGGGGATACATCTTGGATTTTCAATTCCACCCTTGGTTCATAGGGTGTGTGAAGCTCTAGCATACCTGCTTTGGATCCAAATCTCTCTCTTTCAATGGCTAACCCCTGAACACAGACAGTTCAAAAGGTTTCATCACTTGAGCATCAAACTCATTAGGTTGCAACACACCAGCAAGAAATTCATCCAAATGTCAAAAACTGCTAAAAAATCACTACTAAACCAAAATCTGAGTTGAAATGTGGCAAACATTTTCCAATTTGTTTTTAAAAAATTGGCATAAAACTTCCCCCAAAAAAGGAATATGCATAAAAAATATTTAAATTTTTTTTTTGCATTCATGACAAATTCAGCACATAAGAAAAAGGCTGATTAGGGTTTTGGTCAAGTCGTTTGGGACCCCTCAGTATTGGTGTGCACAGCAGCTACTGTTTGTTGGGGGAGGAGGTGATGAGGATGCTTCAAAAATACTGGATGGTGGTGATGCGATGTCGCTCATCCGTATTTGACATCTCAAATGAGATTTCGAGACATCTTGAGACCAATATTGACGAGGTCCTGAAAGACTTGACCAGAAACCTAATTGTCAGTGTGCATGCCATCATCCCTGGCTTGCCTGCATCTAGCAATGTATTCCAACGATCAATGACACAGTTGCTCATTACGGCAACAACAGCTATAAACCGACCATTTGTCCAGTACTTGAGATTGTTGAGAAAACCATTGCCAGGCTCATGAGGACAACAGCCATAAACCGACCATTTGTCGAAGAAGAGTACTGTAAAATGTTGGTAACTTCAACACATGTCTGTCGAATAATTAATCAATTTTTTTGAAATTTTCATTTTGATGAATAGAATATTCTGTGAAGACTCAATGTTTTCCTTCACAAAAAAATTTGTTCTTTGAATTTCTGTTATTGTTGAGAATATCAACATGTTGAAAATATAATATAATTAGTGTCAAAGCTGCCAAGGTACTATGGTACTTCTTTTGATCGAGAAACCCAACACATTATCGAGATATGTATAGAAGTGTTTTGTGCATAAACGATCGATCATAGCTTCTTTTATGACATTGAGAGAGATCCCTCTCTGGCCCACAGATCCAAAGGCAAAATAAAATTGTGCAGTAGCCAGCTCTTTAGAACATGCTGCAACTGTTGAGTAAGCTGTGACAACAAAAGGTGTCATCGGAAAATCATATTGGGGATGGTTTGAACGTTACTTCCTTGATGCCAACTGAAAGTGTAAGATAATGCCCAAGGATGGGGGCGTTCCCAAAGCAAGCCCCCGTCCCAAGGCAACCGAGGGAAGGACCCACACTGGGATCGCCCTTGTCTAAGGGCGTTATCCCATGTAATAACCATGTTATCAAGGAAGAAAAAGAAAAAAGAGGCAGGGTGTCTTGAAAATTGAAATGGAGCAATGGTATTGTTTTTTGAAATGCCCTTAATTTCTAGGAGACAATATTGCTATAAATAATGTTCCCTCACCTAACACTGAAAAACATCTCCTAAGTTATTACAGTTATAAACAATCATCATCACGGATACAAACTTGCATACCATTATTTGAACATGCATTTTGTCAAGGGTAAAGCCCCAAGGTGGGAACATTCCCAAAATAAGGGGCCTAATGCAAGATGATAAGCTAGTCTAGCATCCAGACCTCCATCTTTGGAGTGTCCCCAACCCCTATCCTGTACAAACCCATTGTAAAGCATGAGGTGAAGGTTACGGTGAACCTAACAAACATAAACAGATCTATACATATCAACAATGCAAAAATGGTTTTGGTGGCACCTACCAAAGATTAAACAGGGTCAGAGTGCATAGAACTGTATTGATTATTACCAAAATTGCAAACTATTTTGTCCATTTTTTCAATGTTTTCATGTGAATACAAAAATTTAATCAGACAATTATGTGATGAGTATTTTTTTAATGTGGTGTGGATATTTGATTTTTTAAATAACCAGCAGTTCTTGTTCTTTAATATTTTCAAATCAAAGAACCCCAACAGAATTAAAGAATGGTCTGTTCCAATTATTTCAGAAACATTCAAGAATCAATAGTATTCATGAAAGAAAAGGTAATGAAGACTTTGATTGCTTGTGATATTTGGTTTTTTTAATGTATTTTGATCGAGTTCAACACTATGGGTGGCAACCTATTTAGTTACACTATGGATATGTGGTATTTGGTCAATAGGTGTAACTAAGAATTATATTATGAAAACTATGGAAGGCTAAAAGGTAGTTAAGACACACTAGGATTAAGGAAGGTCGAGTGTTTGTTTTGTTTTGTCATGTTGAAATCTCTCACACCACAAAGCCCCTTGTTGTGCTCTTGGAATGGTTGGAAAACCCTCCATCAGTACAGCTGCACCAAGGTGGGTTCATAATGTTTAAACCTATGGCGTAGGAGTTATTGAATATTGAAAAAAAATGTCATTGAAATTTCAATATAGAGATCAAGGAAATTGGGGCCCACTCTTGATATTGTTGTTGGAAAGCCCTTGATGGAGATGATTTCACAATCTTTAAACCTAAGATGTGAAAGATGTTGAATTTTGAGTTATTTTTGTAGTTGATTGTTTTAAAAATCAAATCTTAAGGAAAATTGAGTTTTATGTGCTAGGTTAGAAAAGGTATACTATATTCCCTTTCAAAATTCATTCAATATTACAACATGTGTTCAATGACACATGCAACATTAGTAGGGTATTTGTGAAATTTTTGAGGGGCAAATTGTTTTTTGAAGTTAGAAAACATATGAGTAAAAAGATTGGGTGTCATATATTGGTTATAGGGTAAAATTTTTAATTCAATTAGTTCTATAATAGGTTGCAAGTTCAAAACATCAAATTGCATACTATTTGTTTGACAGGATTTATAATTTATCCATCCAAGAGAGTAACTATATTCTTTTCAATAGTTGCATTCCTTTCATTACATCTTTCAAACCCTTGAAAGCCATCATGTGTTCATTTCTTTTGATCAAGTACTAAAACTAAAATTTGAAATAAACACAAAATATTAAATTTTGATACAAGAAAAAATGTAATCCAATTTATGATGGCTTATTTAAATATCTACATATTAAAATTTTAACTCACAACTAGCAGAGGGAAAAAAAAACACCTAGTATCTCCCAAATAATATCTTGTTTGACAAAAATAGTGTAAAATTTGAACACTTAGTGTCCCCATGTCAAGAGAGATCTAAAGTTTTCTAAGTCGTATTGAAATCTAGTGAATTAGCTTGACCTACACTAAGTCAATTGGGACATTAAAAGTGTTGTATTATGCATACACCTATTACTCACATTGTTGTGGAATTTGAAATAAACAACAATAGTTCTAAAAAATTCTTTTATATAATGAAGAGTGTCATAATAGCAACATCAGTATAAAATGTAAAACTATCATAAGTGAAATAAATCTATTTCAAAACAACATATTCTAAATGTAAACATCTTCCCTATCGATAATGGTTACAAACAAAACGAATGAATAAAATAACAATTACCACTAGTAAACTGTGGAAGAATAACCATTGAATTGCAAGAAATTCCCCACCCTTTGGGGGAGGAGAGGAGTGCGGAATTTGAAGATTTTGTTTGGCCACCAGCCCTCTACCACCCCCACCCATTTCTCCCCAGCCAATGTTCCCAATGGTGTTCCCTGTTCACAAGCACCTCACATGTGTTCTTTAATTATGACCCATATGTTTTCCCAAATGTTCCCCATTGTGTTCCCACAATTCTCATGCATCCCCCATATTGTTCCCAATAGCCACACATTTGATCACATAATCCTTTGCCAAATGTCCAACTCTTTTTGCTTACATATATGGGCCGAATAAGCAAACCTACAAAAACATTCTTTTATAAAAGCGTCCAAAGCTTGAACAATTTTCTTTTTTGGTGATGGACCAATCAAGGAGGCCCATTAGAAAAAAAAAAGAAAGAAAAAAGGGTTTGGAACTAACTTTTTGGATGCACACACAATAAATTATTAAAAATCACAATAGGTTGGGCTAGTTGTTTGTGTTGAGAATAGAAGGATCATCATGGCTTAATGGAGCAAATGATTGTGGAAGCACATGTCAGGGTACCTGCCTTTCCCCTCCATTTTGTTGGGTTGTTGTAAATAATGTAAATATCTGAACCCAGAATTAGACCAGGATCTCTGAGCCTAAATTTAACATTTCCTAGGTTAGCTAAGAGGGCTAACTCCAGGTACCAATCCAGGTGCTGCTGGTTCAAGCCTGGTTTGGGTAGTCCATGTTGGGCCATTTTTTATTTTTGGCTGGGCATTGTAAATTTAACTTGTTGCTTCTGTTTAGTGTTTGTCCTTTCAACCTGCCCCCAGGAAAATGTTTAATCGGCCAAAGGAAATGAATGTAGTGATTTTTTTCACCTTGTCACGTTCACAATTGCATTCTCAACCTTGATTTCCAATTTCCTGCTCACACTGCATAGGGGGCAGTACTGCCCCTGTAAGTGGATAAGTATCATAGGTGAAGTAAGTAGGGAATGGCAGTGCATACCAGGGTTTTATAAAGGCTTTTTGTGATGACTCAAAGTGGTCATCATCCAGAAAATAATTTAACCAAATTTGGCTACATACTAGATATTAAAGTAGGAAATTTTTAAAAAAACTTCTATATTATTGGCTACCTACTGGAACTTCTCATTAAAAAATTTCGTTTTGATTTATTTTTTCTTCAAATTAAAGGACTCATCATCTCTCAAAAGCATGGCATCATTGGAGGTAATTTTTTCTATGAAAAATCCTTTGTATTAATGTTCTTTACTGTTGCAGCATAGAAGTGTATGGCATTTGGACAGTTGATGGAATTTCCCCCACCACTTTCATAAGTGTACTGCAACTGCTAGTCCAGTTTGCTTCCAGCCAATGGTGAGTAGGTGTGCAGGCAGTAGTGAAATGGCCTGTACACTCTGTTTGGAATGAAATGGCAGATAGTATGGCAATGAGTTTGGACCCAAAGAGGTATAAACCAGTGCTGGCCGCTTCTTGGTTTTTAGTGGATCCGGAAGGTCTGGGTTTAGTTTTTTTATCAATATGCAAGACCCTCCAGTTCCGGGTCTAAGGGCATATTTTCAAAATCTAAAACCTGCTGGTTTTGGGTCTGAGTCCAAAGTTTTAGACTCCTGGTTCCAGGTCCAACGGGTATAGCTTTTATAAGGCCCTTTGGTTCCCAATTCAACCTCAACTCATTTTTCAACAAGTTGTGCATGGCATCAACATTTGAAACACCCATTCCAAGAAACATATTATCATCCATTAAAGCAACACAATCGAGAGGAACATCACTTTTGGGTTCATGTGTATGTAAACTTGGATAAGTTGTGGCAACACCATTTTCTTGTCATATTTTCAACAATGGAAGAAGCTTGAAAATCACCAATGTATTCTGTTATCACCTTCATGGTCTTATGACATGGGTCCAACATGATTGCCATCATGTTATGTGCTTTTGATGGTGAGTAGACTTTTGTAAAGGCAAGAAAAGGTGCCAAAACCTTGATCACTTGGCCCATCATATGAAGCTTCATACATTGAGGCTCCAAGTCAAAATCACTGCGGATCAAAGGCTGAAAGTGGGCCTCCATAGCATGAACTTGTTGTTTCATGTCATGAACCAAGGTAAAAACAACAACTAATGTAGTTGACAATAACCAGAAACCATTGGACTAGTTCAAAATGCATTGATTCACCACTAGCAACAAAATGTCAATCACTATGGACTATATTGCCCAAGTCTAACCATCTAACATTTGTGCTTGTAAATGAACTACTTGATGTCCATAACATAGGTTGATTGCATTCGTGCATTCAAGGGTCTCTTGGAATAAAATGACACGTGATGCAAACATGGTTTTGACTTGTGTCTTTAGTATTTTTGGTTGGAGTTTAGCATCCAAACGTGCTGCCCTCCACTCTTTGCAACCTTTGCTTGATCTTTTTGTCCATGTAATTGTTGCTTGTAGCTTTGTTTAAGTAGATTTCAAGTTGGCCTCCCAAAAACCTTGACAAACCTTATTGTCATTCGTGGCATATTGAGCTATTTTTGACATAACATGGCCCCAACACATCCTAGCAAATGGAGTTGGTAGATGAATATGTGAGATGACACAATGATTTTCAATGTTGTAGTCATCATTACTAGATTAGCTCCTTCATCCTTCACAAATGCAACCACTTTGTTAAGAAGCCCAAACTTTCTTCACAAAGTCTTCATTTGTTCAACCATTGTAGCACTCAGTATTTTCAATAGTGAATAACCCAATCATGACATGACAAGGTTGCCACAATGCATTTATAAATGAAATTATAAAAACAAAAGTGTCATTTTTGCACCTTATGACATCCATAAATCAAAGGTTGTTGTGCACGTAATACATTCAGCTAGTTTTGGATTCACCCACTTTTCCATGGTTTTGGTGAACATGCTAGGCAACACATCATACACCAATTGGTTTTTAGATGGAAATACCACCTTCCCACATTGCCATAACACCATGCGCTTCAACCACACATCCTCAACAATTGATAGAGGACAATGACCCTTAGTTATGTAAAGTGCTAAGTCCTTTAAGAATGCTCATTGTGTAGGGTCATTCTATTAATATGACTTTGTTGAACCAAAAAACTCCGTGATGGAAGACAAATTTGGACATGTCTTCTTTTTAATTGCCTAGCATTCACCATCCAAAACCTTGTTTTGCTTAATGTCAACATGCCATTTTTGCAAGTTCTTGAAGATGATGGACACTTACATGTTTTTTCATTGATGTGGTTCCATGTCCCTTGTCATATGAGATGATTCCAAGCCGTCCACTTGAACTACTATGATTAAGGATGTTACCACCAAAATGACACAGGATGCATTGCAGCAATTGCACGACTTTAAGATTAACCTTACTAGAATCATCAATCACAAAGAATGCCCAATATGGTGTTGTCCATTTGAGGACTTTAAGATTGACCTTACTGCCATCATCAATCACAAAAAATGCCCAATATGGTGTTGTCTATTTGAGGATAGACCAATCTTTAAAATTCTACTGAAGTTGGGAAATCGATGTTTGCCACACATTCTCATCTTTTGGATTTGAAGCCACCTCTAAACCGGTAGCTATACCTTGGCTTGCTAATGACATGTCAATTTCATCTTCAATATCAGATAGTGACACATTATCATTGCCACTAACTTCAACCACACTTATAAAAAACCAAATTAAATAGTGGATTATAAACTCTATAACCAACCAACACAACATTGATTAGTTATTTCATGAAGTGAAAAAAGGCTTTGCTACAATTTACCAAGGCCAACATAGGCCAATAATCACCAAAACAAATGATAGTTGCTTAATATACATGAATATACAAAAGTAATGAAAATAATTTCATACATTTAAATAGCAGATATGCATAAACAAAGATCTTTATTAAATTTTTGGACCATGATATGCAACATGTTCAAGTCGACATACAATTAAACATTTTTGTGAATTGTTAAATGTATACTTAGCATAATGCATTTAGGGGTGATGATCCAACTCAATGTTTTTTTTACTATCAAATTTTCAAAAAGCAAAATCAAATACAAAATATAAAAAATGAACTACTTGTGGAGGTTTTCAATCACCATAAATGAGAGAAAAATATAGCAAGTTGATGCCATAGATCTCAGTCAACAAAAATGGCAAATAGAAATTTTTCAAATGGTACACATTCAAAAATGGTACATGTTCAAGATGTTTGCAAAATAACAATCCCTCCAATGTTGTAACTTCTCTCTTAGAAATGAATCATCTAAGAACATGAAGGTTTAACACACAATAAAACAATAAAAAAATGTGCAATAAAAGGAGTGAAAAATGAAGATGCAAAATGAGCCAAGAATATGAATCATGGCTATCTCTACTAATTTTAAGTATTCTGGAAATGTGTGGGACAAAGTTGAGAAACATTAATGACCTTCCACAAATGGGTAAGGGGCTTAACAATCTAGGGATTCACCTTGTCAGTAGTTAATGTTGATACTTTTGTCATTACTTGAGCAACATTAGATTTCATTGTCAACTTGAACATTTTTCATTGAGCATCCAAATCCCACTCAAAAATAATGGCAAACACCATTGACTGTGATTTATCACTTGTTGTAACTCCACATATAGGTGGAGTGCCATAGAAATCTTTCAACACCTCCAAATGTTTTGGAAAAGTCATGTTTGCATATGCTTGTAGTTAGTATTGGGGATAAACTATTCCCAAGGCATCCAGTATCATTTGTTCGGGAAACTGAACATCTAGTTTTTCAATCAAGCCTACAGCAGCCTTTGTTAATTCTAGCTTCAACCAACAATCCAATTTTCTATATCAGTTAAAAGATATTCCAATCTAAAATGAACTAACCTAAAAGTCCTACAATCTGGAATAAACAAAATAACAATTAACAAAAATATGAAAAAGGATTTTGGTTTGGAATCTTATGCTTACAATCAACTATTATAAGTTGTAGTACATGAGCAAATGTTGTTTGCATCACTAGAAATATCATTATTGTTTTAAAACAGATGGCACCCAAATGAACCCATATTTTTTCACCATTCAACACAAAAGCAAAGTGTTCAACAACATCAAAGTTGTAATTTGCGACCCATTTCAAGTTGATATGTTGATGGTTACATACCATCAAACCATTCAATGACTAGAATTCATCACTAATGAATGCAATCATAATATAGTTTATAAAGTTAGCCTTAGTAGACCTTCAAAATTGCAATGAAGTTATAAATAAAGACATCCTATTTTTCAGCAAACTTCAACAATGAACTAACTGCTTCCATCAAATGGAAGAATGACATCAAGTCCAAGGAGTAAATGAAGGTCTATAAGGAGGCTTGAGTTGACTTACAATAACAACATTCCAATAGATTACCACATTAAACAACTTGAAAATGGAAAGTCTTCACATAATCACAACATAATATTTGTGGCTATTAGATCTTGTAAACACCTAAGAAGTAGACCATTTTAAACCATAAGAATTAGAACATCCTAACATTTTTTATTGGAAGGTTTCACTTGATCATAATTGAAATGATTGGACCAACATCAAATATTCAGATTGTGCATTTAATTGATCAAAGTTAATCAAAGTGACTAAAGATATGAGCAAATTTCTGTGACTAATTGAATCAAATCAGGTTTTAATTATATTAACCCAAATTTGCTATAATGTCCAAATTGAAAAGTTCTAATGATAAAAAATGAAATCGTTAAATTAACATCAAAATGAAAAATTAGACAAGTGTGTCATCGAACAAGAAATAAGCTTTTTCAAAAAATAAAAAATTGATCAGGGCTAATGATGCACCCCCAAATTCCTCATAAGACTCAAATGCGAGTTTGAAGGTGAAAACAATGGAAGAAAAAGGAGTGGGGATATGCTCTTTAACTCGTAGCACTTTGAGGGTAGAGGGGAGTGCATGAGTGCCAAAATGGGGACCAGGACGAATGACAAGTGGGCTAATTACTCACATGGACCTGCACAAACCAAACAACAAGTTGGTTAATGCATAGTTGGAGCACTTTTGGTGCACGGATGAACCATGGGCACACACGGATTCACAAAACTCACCATGACCTGGACTTGGGGGAAGCCACCACTTTCCCCCTTATAGTATTTTCTGTGATTAGACATGGGGGCTACATCCAAATTTCATTTTGTCTCGGGATTCCCAAGTTGGGAGTCTTAGAATTCCCAAAATTGGGATTCCCGGCACTTTGGAAGGCCATAACTTCTTGTGCAAACTTCTGATGGAGATGAGTTCTAATGAAAAATTATAGCCTTTGTCGAGAGCTTTTCAAGGATATGTGGCACGCCACCTCCATGCAAGTAAATTAGGGCGATTCTTGACTTTTAGTGGTTTGAAGTCAAATTGGCAATTTGATTCCTGGCCTTTCTTTTTGGCCATAACTTGTGTTTTAAATACTCAAATGGGTCATCCTAGCCCATTTTGAACATTTATGTTTCAAGAGTTTTCCAATGAGTTTTGACTCTTAAAATCGCTCTTTGAAAATTCGGGAGTCCATCGGGAGTCCAACTCCCAAAATGGAAGCCCACTTTGGACACTTTAGGAATGTGTGGACTCATTCCCTCACATTTTCCTACACTCTTGTGAGCATGAAATGTCACTCTTGGGCTTCACTTTTCGCCCACACCTTTGCAAGCCTTTACTTTGGTTATGAGCCCCAGGTTAGGGTTGTGATAACCAAACTAGAAGGATTTTTTATCAATAATTCAAGAGTAGATTAATATCTGAATGAAAGAGAAAATAAATGAGTCAAATACAAAAAATTAAACTTTAGACTTTAATCTAATTATCAATTATTTGAAATTTAATAAACTTTAATCTAATTAATTGACAAGATTCAAAAAATTGAAAATCATAAATAACAATTTGGACATGTGGTGTTTCATTCACCTTTGCCATTTGTATGGAATTTTGATTTGCTTGCATGATTGTAAGTAATGACTTATATTTTGCCATGATTCTTTTCAAAAGATCCAACATTAACATCCATCATATCTTCATGTTTTTCGATATTTCATTGCCATTGGTTTTCATGATTACAACAAGTTTTTAAAATTTTATGTGGCACTTGGGGGAGTGTGAAAAATAGGAGTGCAAGTTTGTCATGAACACATCAAGACGAAAAAAAAAGGTTAGATTGGACAAGGATTGCACCACAAGGTTTGTCCTATGAGCTACACAATGGGGTGTAGTCACATTAACATGAGCCACGACAAATGTAACTAGTTTTTAGTTTTTCACATTTTAAAAGTGATAATTTAATTTGGTGTTGAGAGTGTAAGATTTTTTTATATAATAAGGTTCATAATATATCATTGGAACATGTGAATTAATTTGAAAAATATCCGATGAATAATAAGCTCTCAAAAACACTCATTAAACATTATAACGTGTGTTTTTTAGCATTAAAAAGATTTATAAATAGACTTCAAAACTTTTGATAATTACATATATTTCGAAATCTTTTACATAAACCTTGACATAACAATATTAAAAAAATTATAAAGGTTTTTGAAGAATTTTTTGAACTTTTAAAAGAATATTCTAAAAAATATTCCACAAAAAATAGTCCCAAAAGTAGGCGGGTGTGGTTCATGTTATCCTGTTTGCACCCAATGAACACCCATTGAAAAGGGTGCCCAAACATTTCTAATTTGCCTTGTAACACATGTTTCCCCCTTGAAAAAAAATACCCCATCTACACCAAAACATAATAGTTTTTTTGACACATCACCCCTTATTAAACCCCTACACTTTATCAAAATAACAATGATAACTTTAGTCAAATTGTTGTTCTTCGCCCCATCCATAATACATTTAACTTGAAGAAGAATAAGAATTTCAACCCATGACTGAACAACATACGCATGAATGCAAATCCAAAAACCATTGTCAACAGTTATAACAGTTATGACTTCATCACATGACAGTACTATGAACTGGGCAGCTTGAATAGCCTTGACAGTGACTTCCTGGACTTGCATATGAATGAATTTAGCAAGGGTTCAGCTAGAATTGACAGACCAATGCATGGACGGATTGTTTGGGAAATTTAAACTTTTGAAAAGTTCATATAATGACTTGAACTCTAGTGTGCGACAACCATGAGACAAGACATGAAATATACATTTTTTCTAAACAACTTTTCTATTCCCTTCCCCTATAGGTTTGTTTACTTGAACCAAAACAGACTTGGAACCCCTCTTCGCATACAATTTCATATTTTTCAGATGTGCATTATCGCAACCCCACTTTGGCCAAGTGTGGGGGTGAAGCCCAACACTTGGAAAAGTTGGAGGTTTGGAGTCCGCCGGGACTCCCGAATGTTCAGAGCTTGACAACAAGGCCCAAAACACCTCGCATTGAAGCGTTCTTGGTGTTGTTGGAAAGGTCTTGAAACGTAGATATCGAAAATGGCCTCGCATTGGCCATTCGGACATCTGCAGCCCAAGTTATGGGCAAAAGAAGGGCCGGGAGTCAAACTAACAATTTGACTCTCGACCACTAAAAGTCAGGAATCGATCTCTTCTCGACGTCTGAATTGAGAGTGCAACACGGCGTTGGAAAGCTCTCGACGAGAGCTACAACTTTGATTCAAGATTCGTCCCAATCCGAGTTTGGGGCGAGGAGCTATGGCCGTTCAAAGTTCCGGGAGTCCAACCGGGACAGTTTCGGGACTCCATTTCGGGAGTCCCAACAAAATGTGCCATTCGGATGTAGCCTCCGCGACCAGCCGTAGAGAATACTATAAGGGGGAAGGTGG
>Ga0116229_10008651_pt1 | contig 15741 bp, 8 predicted proteins | sample S1TSphgellanicum_3_FD_87313 | JGI IMG/M metagenome (GOLD analysis project Ga0116229, IMG submission 87313) | Host-associated microbial communities from peat moss isolated from Minnesota, USA - S1T2_Fc - Sphagnum magellanicum MG | ecosystem: Host-associated > Plants > Peat moss > Unclassified...
CACAACAACAGTTTCTGAAACCAACCAATGGTGCGCTAAATATGTTCCCATAGGTTCCCCAAACTCTTGTTCCCGGCTTAAAAACCCCGGCTGGATGTAAGAGGGAGAGGAGGAGGAGGAGGAACAGCAGCAGCAGAAGCCACTTCTGGTGGCAGCACATGGAAGGTCACCCACGCCTTTTCCGTCGCCACTGTCCGTCCGGTTTAAAAACCCAGAACCAATGAGTCCGGCTGGATGGATGACGGGACGGATTGAGGGGAAGCGGACCAAATGCACGGATTTAAGGGAAGCTTCATTTATGCGCGAATATGCGACCATCCTTCCTTTACTATAAGTAATTGTCTGATACAACCCTAGGTCTACTCAACTTCCTCTTCTAGGAGTTGACAAACCCAATGCCAAGAGACCGGCTCCTGGGACTGACATTCTACTCCCAAATGGACTTGCTATTTATCACACTCTACCCTTGCCAAATTGGCCTGTTAATGCACACCAGTTGTATTTTGGTCATTTTTGCAGTGGGCCAACCTCTGCAGTGCATGTGGTGCTATTGTGGCTAAAAGCAAGTTGGTGTAGGAGTTCTGTCTGGATTGCCCCAGGAGCACATTTTTTATTATTTCAATGTGACTGCCGTTTAAATTCTGAATGTAAGGCGTTCCCTCCTAAAACTCTAAAGTTGAAAACATCATGTTCTCATTGAAATGAACTTAGAGTTTTTGGGCTATTCTTCAATAGCATTTGGTGTTTTTATGGTGAGGTGTGAAATATTCTTTTGAAATCCAACAATTGCTTGGGGGCAAACTATAAAATTTTCAGGTGATGAACAATTGTGTGAATGCACTTTTTTTTTTGGATAAAAAACCTATAGAAACAAAAGTGACCTAGAAAATTAATCATTGTGAAATTCACAAAGAGCAAAGTATCTCAACAAAAAGAACAAACAAGAAATGAAGTTTGTAACAACATTAGCAAACACAAGCAAGGGAATTGAACCCCTAATACTGGCCTTTCTAACACAAGTGACTTGGCTTACAAAATCAACCAAGTTAACATACAATTACAACTTTAAAAATTCTTACATAAAAAAACCATTGCTATTAGATTGTGAGGAGTTGGCACATACCAATATCATGGAGATTTAAGGTGTTTGGCTTGTAAAATAGCCATTGAATTCAATAAATAGAAAAGCAAAAGCTAGAAAGATTTTACCTTTGTAAAAGCATGGCCAACAACTCCGCAAAGCGCACTACAACCTAACCATCATAACAATTTTAGTGATGTGTTGCTCTCTATTATTCAATACATTCCACGTGCAAATGTTTTTGCAAATTATAGAACTATTATGCAAACTTTTGCACAACACTTGGCAGGTTGGTAATGAACTTATTGCACCATTATGATTTCATGAAATATTATAGTTGAAAATTATTTCTTATCTCCACACTACCTATTATTTGCACCATGACCAATTCAACCAATTTCACATATTCAAGAAAGTTGGAAAGCAATATTCAAAATGTTATCACAAGTCACAACATTTTGGTTAAAAGATTCATATCAACTGGGGGCACCATCCATACTATTGCAATCAATTTCATTGTCAACTTGGACATGGCCTATTAGTAATCAAGATCACTAGCATTCAAAAGTTCTTGTATCATAACATTTTTTGCATCCACCTTGTGGGTTTTGCTAAACCAAAAAGTTATTTAAAAAACCTCAAGGTGTTTGGCAAAAGATGCATCACTATTTGGGTGCATTAATAGTGGAGGTGTCACAAGAGGAACTATGACACCTTTTGTCATGTGTCATGAGTTTTGAAGCAAAATGAGTGTTTTAAAATGTTGAACAATGAAAGGGGAAAATGTATGTTTATGCTTTCAACCAGTAAGTGTTATAATGGATGATTCAAATCAATAGAACAAATTTTGAATGTCTTGTTCAAGTATAAACCAAAAAGAAATGTAAGACTAAAAAAATTTCCAAAATGACATGCTTTCATTTGGAGTGCTAAAACCTTAATTAAAAACATCAAATAATGTTTTTTTTTGGGGACCCACCTTTCCTATATTTCCTTCCAAACCTTTAGAACATAATTTTATAATTAAGAAAATTAATTTGATTTTTTTATTAACATAAAAAATTTAATGAAAAAAATCCAAGATTTTAATAACAATTCCACAAAATTTGATGATTTACCATACTAAAAATTTATGCCTTCATATATAACATACTTTATTCTATTTGTGGTTCAAATATGGAGTAATTTGAACAAATATTACTAGTCTTGTTGCATCCTTTTTTATAAAACTATGGGACATGGACCCATCCAATTGAAATTAGTATTGTGCATACACAATCCCAACAACATCCATAACACCATGGCCTAAAAACCTAATTTCCAATTTTTAATTCAAATTTTGTCCAACCGTTGCCAAATTAAACAAATCATGCTCTTGAATGAACATGAGAAATACAAATCAAAGATTTGAAAAAAAATTGGAAATGGAAGACAAAATGGAAATGTTTTAAGCTATTACCTTTGCACTAATCTTTCGCCAATGATTCAACAACGATAAAGACATCTTTTCTCACATATGACAAAAAACCAATTTCCAAATCTCAATGCATTGCCCAAATATGTTGATCATTTACCTCAAAAACCAAATCAACATATTCAATTGTAAACATAATTATGCATTACATAGTAGTGGGTGGACAACCAAGATTAGTTATCCACTATTAAAACTTCATCACAACTAAAAGCCACATAAACCCCACTTTGCCTTGGTTGCTTTCATAACCTTTTGATGCACAAATTCTACCATTTGAATTGCTTGGTTTCATTATAAGATGTATCATTTATTTAACGTTCATGGAAAACTAATGTAAATTCCAACAAACAATGTTGTGGATGCCCTTGGGATTTTATGAAATAGTCATTACAATGCATTGCTAATTAATGACCAACACATTCATTATGCATTCAAAGCTTGCAATAGTCAATTATTAATGAAGAGCAAGACCATTCCACACAAAGCTAAAATCTTACAATGATTTGTCTAGAATCCACACATTACAATTAATGAGTTGAGAAAAAGCCTTGCAGCTTCATGCACACAACAACAAAAAAAAACCATAAAACAAACAAGTACTTCCCCTTGGTTGTGTGAAATGTTCATTCAAACTTGAAGGTTAATTCTCAATTCTCAAATAAGAAAAATTTGATTATGAAACCCTTTGAATCTTGATTGATTGCCATCTCAAGGCTAACATTGCAAAACCTCAAGTGCATAACTTACAAGCTACATTGAAAACCAACTTTGGCAATTACAAATGATTTTTTACAATTGTTTTGCAACATTTCATTACAAGAGGTGGTTAATTGGTGAGGAGTGCAAAAAAACAAGAAATTTGCAATGGTGACATCCCATGCACATTATGCAAAACTTATGTTGAAGGATTAGGGTTTCTTGCAAATAGGCCATTTGGATGGCTCAAATGTGGTAATCTATGACACCAATGGCTTGCATACACAAAGTTTGGCAATGTTCATAGAAGATTTAGGGTTTCAACTTGTAATTCCATATCATGATCTCTAAACATTATGGTCAATTGTATGATTTTCAAGGAATTTTTCTTTCCTTCCTTTTCGTACAAGTAATTGCCCTTTCTTAAAAATAAAAATTTGGCAATAATTTGTTAAAAAACACACTAATCTATACTCTTTGAAAAAATGAGTAAAACCTAGTTGATGGGTTTGGCTTTAGTAGCAAGGTAACATAAGGGACCGACAAGGATTGTCCTTAATTGTAGTTCTTGAACATACAAATAATTCATGGGCCAATGGTTTTGCTTTCTATTCTTTATGGTAAGTTCAAACTAGTGTTGTGCATGTAAGTATAAATAACCATTTTACATGTCATCTAAAACCATGTAAATGTAAATCACAATGCATAAAGGTATTGCACTATGCATGCTATCCTTGGAGATTATGGTTTGTCGAAAATAAAAGTATTTGCACCTCAAACTTTTCATTGATAACTATGGGTTTCTAAAACAACAAGACAAAAACACAACAAAATAGAGATGAGGAGGGGGGGCCTTACTTGAAACAAGTTGCTTATGAAGCTCACAACAATGTTAGGAATTACAAGATGACCATGATGCCATGACTTAAATTCGCAAATATTCTAAATGAATAGGAACAATATGGAGAGTTCACTTTGAATTCTAATCCTTGTTTTGCATGACCAAAATAAAAGGAATTACAAAATAACCATAGAAAAAAAAAATGCAACATGACAAGGTAAGGAATAATTAGTAAAAAAACTCATTTGAAACATGTCATTGTTGGATCTTTGAACAACATAAAGAATTGTAAGATGACAACCTCATCAACTACACTAGCAAACAAACCATAAACAAAGGAGAAGAACATGAGAAAGTTCATAAGATCACAATGAATTTTTTTGCAAATATCCTTTCTCCATGCCCTTTTTTTTTAACGACCTTTTTTTAACCTTGTGCATACTATTTGTGAAACCCTTTCCCCTTTTTTTCCTTCTTTCTTTGTTGAACCATTTTCACTTCAATAAGTATTGTTTTGAGAGAATTTTTTTTAAAAAATGCAATATTGCATTCGCTATCACATGTTCTGTTTATTTATTTGTTTACACTTTTTTGTGCAATGTGTAAAAATATATAAATGTATGTGGTTTTTAAAAAAAATTACACTTACATTTATCATGTTTTACATGGGGTGAAATAACATTATATAATTTTATATTTATAATTATACATGCAAAATTATACACTTACACCACTTGACATATATATACACACACACACAACATTGGTTCAAACTAATGTTGGGCAATTCTAAGTTCTTGGTTAGGCCTAAGTATGGGTCTAAGACCTAGGATTGGTAGGTGTACATGGTAAAAGCCTCATCACAAATTCATACCGGTCAAGCTTGGACCCAACCCAAATCCAACCCAAGAATGCTAATTAAGGTCATCTAGACTCAACCCTAGAATCAGCCCTATGATCTTAAGGCCAAGGTATAGGATGTACCAGAGCTCCACCCAATTTTTGTCTTGCGTTCTTTTGTTTGACGATGAGCCTATCTCATTAACTCATCTAATTTTGAGGAGACCCAAAGAGGACTATTTGAAATTCTCCCCTAGTTTGTTTATCTGTATAAGTTATAGCAGTGGACCATTAAGCAAAGAATATGGGACAAAAGTTCTCCCCTTCCCCATGCCCACCTACACGTTGGGTTTCAAGTTTAAGCCAAAACTGTAGCCCCCAAATCTTACACCATGTGAAGTCACTTCAGTCCGGGCAGAGTCAACAAATTTCAGACCAGTATGCATTACGCCCCCCCTGGGCAATGAAAGAAGATTGCAACTTTGTTTGAAAAACTTGTCTAATTATGGGCTGATTCTGTGATTCATATCATCCATGATTTAGAATCAATTATCAATCCAGTCATATATACCTAGTCAAGTGAACAAATGATTATCTCTTATTAAAATAATAAATTATTGTGGAAGAATAATCAGAAAATAATCAACCTTTGAACCAACATATTTTTTTAAGGCAAAATGTCTCATCCTGGTGACAAAAAGAAAGCCAATATAGTGCAACTGATACACAGGATTTGTTTTTGGAATTTGGCCCAAAGTCACAATGTTTGGAGGAAAAAGATTCTAAAATCACCAAATTTAGACAAAAGGTTCTAGACAATAGACTTATCCACAAAGTAACCCTGTCTTCGCCCTGTCTTTAGGCCTCCTTTCACCCCCTATCCCCTCTTTCAGTGGTTTCCACAAAGTAAACACATTTGATTAAATCTCAGTATGAAATGCTGAAATTCAGCATTTAATGCACAATGTTCGGAACTAACTATTGTACTTGTACAAGTAGGAGCAATGAAAATATATGTAGCAGCAGTGGAGGCGCTCAGGAAAAAGGAAAGTCAGGATGAAACTCAGTTTACCACCAAAATTGATGGTTTTCTGAGTTTCACCCCCCCTTCAATGCGAATGTACTTTTTTGCAGGTCTTTTTGAACCAGAACCCACCCTGTGTATGACCAAACTCAGGGTTCTGGTGCTGTGTTTGTCTTACTTTACGGTTAACTCTGTTAGTGTGTCACCTACATAGACCCAGTTGGGACAACAACCGAAAATTTTAAAACCTGACTTTGATGGATTTCTCAAGTACCCCTCAACAAGTGGTGGTGTCAGTAAGTTAGTAGACGTGATATTTAGGATTCATTTTTTATACTCAACACTTTGTTCAGTTTAGTTGACAATCCGGTGCAACTGGGCTAGGCCTCTGGCAGCTCCATTTATGGTTTTTGTTGACACGATAACTCCCATCATGATGCCCACTCTGCCCCACTCTTCTTCCCCCAGCTGCCATGCCATGGCTCTCTCTGCATCAATTGCTTACAATCAGCTGCCGCGTACATGCATAACTAGGTTATTCAGTTGGGTAGTTGGCAATGACATAATTACTGATTCAAGAATGTCAATGGTATAGTAAATGATCATCAAGATTCGTGCTAGATTTGTACATTCATTGCCAGAGAGACGCGCTCCTCACCTCTTCCATTTAAGCTGGAGCTTGATGCACTTTGCCGTATCACAAGTCTCTCACCCAGTGTTAGCCCAGCTTGTTGAAGTCTCTCGATCTCAGTTGCTAACTGTTCCTTTGATCGTCTAGAGTCTAAGGTGAAGTGGGTTTTGTGATCTGAGAAGATTCTAGTAAGAGGGATCATCGATCTGCTGCTGCTGCAATCATGGCGAAGCTGTCACCTGCTGCTGTAGCGTGCATTGGTCTGCTGGTGGTTATGGCTTTCGCGACTCAAGTGACTAGTGCCAGCTGCCCAAGTGCGGTCTCCTACTACTCATGCCTGAGCGCGGCACAGAACGCCAGAGTGTATCCGAGCTCCATTTGCTGCGGCGTGATCAGGAAAGTTGGCCTGACTCCCGGAGGACCCGCGTGTCTGTGTGCGATGGCGAAGTCCGGGGCGTTCAATACCAATTTCAATGCTGCTCGATCCTTGGTTTCCAAATGCGGACTCCCCAACCCCACCGGCTACGTTTGCAGTACGCGTTCATTCTGCAACTTTGCAAAACCCTAGAATTTCGTTACTACTACTACTACCACTGCTACTGTGCTGCCGGTCAAGTCTTCCAAAGCTGTCCATTTTCTTGTTTTGCCTAGCCGGCAGATCAAGTAGCTGCTGGGCCTAGATCGTTTTCTAAATATGTGCATGAACTCTTATAATAAGCTGCTTTCAGTTCAGGTTCTGTCGCCATCTTTTCTCTCTTGTGGAAGTGATTAATATAGGAGCTCCTTCTGAATATTCTGGTTCAAGTTCTAGTCTTGTCATCGCTACTAGTACAGCAGGTCGAGTCTGATTGTCACGATTTCACCACGTTATTATTATAAGCTTTGAATATTGAAGGATTGTATGCATGCTGCAACTGATCATTACTTGGCTTCTGGGACTCATACCAGACTGATGCAGTTACCGATCACTTGGAGTATCCGGCTGAAGCACTAAGGTTATCTCGACTACTCTTCTCCTTCTATAAAAATACATGAGCTTAGTTCTGATTCTATTTGAGGTCGTGCCATGTATTTGAGTATAATAAAATAGTATGTTTATTGTATATATTATGTCTCATATTTGATGCAACCCAGTTAGTCATAACCATTCTCTTCTTTTGTTTTTCCCACACTTTCTTCTTTGAGACATTGAGCATGTAACCTTTTGGCCATGTTTGAACTAATAATCTATCAGGAGGCAAAAGAATCTCAGAATGGATATGGACGGGATGGATCAGTTAGAAACTCATCACAATCAAATTGTTTGTATAGATTACATGAAATGAAATGCTAAGTTTTAAGATCACCCATCATAAACCCAGTTGCAGCAGAAGTAAAATACAAAACATGTCAGGCATGTGAATTTTGGTGTTCCAACTACTACTATTAAATTGTTCTAATAATCCTTGCTTTGCACCTTATTGCAGACAGCGGAATGCAGGATCAAATCCATGAAGATTGTGAAGATTGACTAATAATTATTCCTTAGATCCATTCTAGCAGTTGCCAAGGTTGGCTATCCTCTGGAGAAGAGTAGCTGGAATTATGGAAGAGTATCTACTTTAATATGTGCAGCGATGACCCTCGCTGTGCAAGACATTTTTGTTGCCCTGTTCCAACTTCCAAAATAAGATACTTAATACTCTATTTTAACTATGATGTAATTGCTTGGTGCAACTGGGTGTTTTCTTTTCCAAGTTTGTGATGTAACTGCATTCCAAATTGAATATGATCATCCATATGTATCAATGCATTTTGGCTATATAAACAAGATATGAAAGTTCAAAAAAATTGAGCAATGTCCAAGTCTATAATTTGGTTACTAGAGCTGGAACCTGATCTTGGAGAAATATGGTGATTTGGAAAAAAGTTTTGCACATAGATGAGAGTTGTAGAAGGATAATGATTGGCGTTTGTTCACACTGAATGAAGTTAGATTTTTTTGTGTAACTGAGTATAATAATGATTTTACATAATTTTAAAGCAGCCTCTAGCTATGGTTAAATTTATGGAATCTACCTATATGAAGATCATTTTGTAATTTGTAAGGCATGCTTATTATGATTTAAAACCTAAAGTCCTGTAATTATTCTTTGGTCTTGAAAATAGAGCAATAATTCTTCTCTCAACTTAATGATTGAAGTGAATCAAATCACCTCTCCCATCCATGTGGCCTTTATCTAAAAATCTTACCTTTGGTTTGAAATACCACTCTGTGGGCTCTTTGAACCCTAAAGTGGTGAGTAAGGCCCTAGGGGCTCATGTGAGGTGGGGCTGCGCGCAGTCCCTGTTCTGGTAATGCCCTCCCCCAAGGACCTTACACCAAGTGTAAAGCTCCATTGCATTTTTTTATGAAAGACATTTCATGATAACATATGAACTTCTTAAAATCAAAAAGTTCATATATAATATCATGAAATTATGGTTAAGCATGGGAACAAGCATGAAACTTCTTAAAAATAAATGTTTCCATGCTTCTGATGGTAAAAGTTCCCAAGCAGCGGAATCATTATTTGTTCTACCATCCCCTGTTGCAACACTAGAAAAATGGCAACTTCGCTTTATGGGTGCTGTGCAAATGGAGTTGCAAACTGCCCCCCCCCAAATAAACACCTAGCAAAATTTACAGCCACCTACATCAAGGCACAAGCACCAAGTGTAGCTAAGCATTTTGGAGAAACTTACTTGGCAGCCAAGTTTGGCATGCCTGGAATCTCACAGCAGTGTTCTTTAGGGCTTTCAATCCACATGTCAGAGGAACTCCAGCAGTGGTCAGTAGGGTATTAACAACGTTTGCACAGTAGGTATCTATCTATCTAACAACGTTAGGCACAGTAGGTATCTATTTATGAAGGAAGGTAGGTTGTTTTGTTTTGTAGTTATGAGATCCACAAAACCAGGATGCTTCAAATCGTGTACTTGGTGTCTTTGGAAAGCTCTTGACAAAAAGGGGTGCATGGGCTTTGGTTCCATGACGTTTGGACTTGCGGTGCAAAAGTTCTTGAATATTGAATGATTTCGTCACTGAAAATTTAGGAGGAATTGGAATGTGTCTTTGGTGTTGTTGGAAAGATCTTGATGAGTAGGATTTAATGGAATTTATTTGGTAAGATTTGGATTCAGAAATTGGGAGATATTTATTTTGAAATTACTTCTGCCGCTGAAAATTCAAATAAATTTCAAAAAACTAGGTTTTGGAAAGAAAAATCAGTTGAGGACGTGGTAACACGTGGGCCAGTGGCACAGGCCACACTACTTTGCATTAAAAAACCACATTGGTAAACCCCTACACGTCAAGGGACTCTACAAAAGAGTTCTTCTGCTGTACAGATGTCTATCTATTATTTTAGAGTTTCCAATCCAAATAAATCATGTGCTTTAAGTATAGCCCATTATCATTTACCTCACTTTTTTCCGAGCTCTTCATTCTTAAGGGCATCATTGGATGTTCGATATTTAATGCCCAATGCACTTTGCACCGTACAATATGGAAGGATCTGCCACCCGTCAATTTCTGGCCCCCAAATATTAAAATATTAAGATTTTTGTAATGATACCAAAAGTGTGGCAAGGGCCATGATTTGTGGTTTGGAAGATTTCAACTAGATATGAACAAACATATTTATGGATGAATTGAAAATAAGTGAAATGGCTTAGATCTTAAGCACCATTTCTATTCTCAAATTTTTAGTATATATATTCTTAATTATTTGAATTTAAACTATGAAAACACAATTTTGCAAAATTTTCACATTTCTTTTTTGTTGAACAAAGCACAAGATTTTTCAGAGATTTTTTTTTTTTTTTTTTAAACCATTTATCTTTAGCAAGTGCTCCATCTACAACATACCTTCTAGTTCAAATGTCAATATCTGAAAAAAAATTATAAAATAATGTATTTCCCATTCTATGGCTTAGTTTCAACAACAACAAAATGGATGTTACAAAAACAATCATGAATAGAACATAGAAATAATATGTTTTGACCTTAGGATTAAATATCAATCCTAGGGTCAAAACATATTATTTCTAGCCATAGTTGTTTGTGTGTTCAAATGGGAGTTATAATGTGATGGACAAGGTAACCAACAAAAGTTGTTGGGTTATTGCATATAATTGCTCCACAACCTAGGGGGGGGAGGGGGGGACACTATTCAAAAATAAATAAATAATATGTGAGTAAAAATATAGGTTTTATATATGGGTTGTTGAGTAGAAATTATAAGTCAATTAGTTCAAAAATAGGGTTATGTATATTTTGAAATTATAATTATAATTAATATAAGGTGTGTGCAAAAAAAATTATATTAATTTTTTAATAAAAATAACATTTGCATTAAAGATTTAAGATATTAGTTGTGAGTAGGTTCAATAATTGTGAAATAATGTTTTGATTATTGTGGGGTGTACATTGTGCAAGATGACAACATTTTGAACTATGAGAAATGTAAAGACATATTGGTTAGATTGTTTTGATGCAATTTCTTTGGAAGAATTTTTGACTAATAAAAGTTTGTAAATTGTAGTTTTTTTCATTTCAATTACATTCCATGGTTTCATTTTTTTTTATAGTTCCAAACTTTTATAGCTACAAATTTTCTAAAACTAAAAACTTAAATTAATATAGGGTATTGAAATTGGATGGTAGAAAAACATTATAAACAAATATAGGGTGGCTAAAATATGTGCATATTAGAAAATTAAATAATAATAGGGTGTGAGAAAATATAAATCCAAAACTTAATACCCCCCACCAAAAATAATTGTTTGACACGTGTAGGTGGCAAAAATAACATTAAGTGTCCCCCTTGGGCTCCACAAATGTAATGACATTATGCATGATAACTAGGTAGCTCAAGTAGTTATCTCACATAATTAATCATGGATGGTCATGAAATAGTCATTTGCTCCCCATCAACTAGATGTATCATAAACACAAGTTATGAGAAACAAGCCAATGGCATGCCTTCCTTTGAGGATCAACTCAAGTTATGGATGACAATCAATTGTGTGGCATGGTGCACATGGATTATCACTTATAACGTACATGCAACCAACCAATCATGTTGTGAAACATTACTCAATGTCAACTAGTCTTGTTGTGAAAATAGTCATAGTTTGATCCATCAATAGTAGCACATCACACTAGGGAAATGGAAATAACATTTTTAAAACATCAAATTTGTATAATGTAAATTATTGCATAAAGTACCCACACTATGAAAAAATCAAGGATTTTGTAACTGGGTTTGCAAATATATATTTTTGAGTTGCAATGAACACTTGCAACTCATGATATTAATACAATGTGAATGTTATTGGACAAGTTGTAGCAATTGCACGACACACCTGAAAGTTGTATATGGTATTGTGTATTACTAAACAAATGTGTAATTCAAGTGCAACTAGATGCAACTATTTTGCAATTATTAGGTATCCATGTTAATTTCTTGCACAAATGCCTATGAATGAATGGAATGAAAGTATGACTTTTCATTCATTTGTTGATAAATGAAATTTGTTCATATCCTTTGTAACATATGTATAATTATTTTATCACGAGTTATCCATGTTAGATTATCGTGCAAATGTCATGGATGAATGTAATATTGCATGGGTTTTCATTTGTCCATCAATGAATGTAACATGTTTATGTCCAATGCAACTAACTTGTAATTAATGCATTACCGAATTGTATTATCTTGCAACTATTGGATTTTGCCAATAGTATTATGTTATAACTTGAATTCAATTAATGTAATATTAAATTCCAACTTATCATGGAAATATTTTGCAACTAATGTCCATTTATGAATAGTATTATTTTGTGCTTACTATGATTGGTAATGATTATTTTGCATCATAAAACATGCAGTTAAATAAATGCATTACATAAATAATGACAAACATCTTGCTCTGATAATATAGTTATATTCCATGTTAGAAAATACAACTTATATGAACATTGTTTGTTATCCATGGTCCCTTCCAATGGTATGTATTTTATTCATCTTTAATGTTAAGTTAAAACTTGTTAAAACTATTATAATCAAATATCCTACCTAATTTTTATTATTATATAATGTTAAGAAGTCCACCTTGTCTTTATTCAAAAATTGACCTATATTTTAATAATTCCCAGATGTGAAATGGTGCTTGCGCATCAATGTAAAAATAATTTTATAACAATGTGAAAAATAATTTAATGTTCATATTCTAAATCTAAGTAGGACCCTTCTACAACTATAATGCAATTATACATAATGTCATCATTAACTTATCATTGAAATTCACTATAACAACACAACATAACAATACAATGATTAAATTACAGCTTTTGCATTTACAAGCAACCATCTAAATTCAAAATAAAGTGTCATCAACAAAATTGAAATATATTCATCTTGATTTATTTTCACATATTGGTGTGTAAACTTACTTTCACCTTGTTTTAACATAAAAGTTTATTGAATTTCAATGTTTTGAAATGTGCACATCAAAATTGATAAACAACAATTTATTTTAGTTGTAAAACTTAATGTCAACGTAACAACATAATATTTTTATGCTCAAGAATATTTGATATTTGTGTGGGTAGTTGAAAGTTAGTTGCAATGGACATTTGGTTACATGGTAGTTTGGTTTTAACATAGTCAATTTCTCATAATTGAAATTTATTATGTAAAATCCAGACATGTACAAGATAATGACATTGGTAATACAATGTAATCATTACTTCAATCTCTTTTATGAACAACCATTTAAATTCAAAATAAGGTGTCATAAGAAAAATTGAAATATAGTGGTTTTGAATTTTTTCACATGTAGATGTAAACTACCTTCATTACTTTTGTTGTATTAACACAAAAATCTATCGAACTTGGATGCCTTCAAACTTGCACCATCAAAGTTCATAATCAATATTTCATTGTAATCAAGTGTAAAATCTAACAACATAATATGCTTATGCACAAAAATAATAAATGCACAAAACACCACTAGTGGTAACCCGTGCCTGCAAAGCACGGCACAGCACTAATGCAGTGCAACAGTGATGACAGTTGGCGATGTTTCACTTGATGATCACATTCATTCCTGATACATTTGCATCTGAGGTTGCAAGTACAGGCATGAGTCGTTGGGATGAGCCTGCATGGTCACTTTATATGTAAAAGCCCCATTTTAGTCTAATGCAATCTAATCCAACCCATCCCCTTGGACGAAACCAAAGCCCAAGCCCTTAAAAAAAATTGGGAGTCCAAAGGAGACCCCAAAGAACCCCATACCCACAAGAAGAATCACTGCAGCACTTCACGGTAAATCACATTACTGGTGTAAACGCCAGCAGGGGCCCCATTTAGAGCCGCCCTGCTGCCACCCCGGACCAGCACCCGGACATCTCGCCATGAGCCGCACCGAGAGAAAGCCACATAAAGCTACCCGTGGCAAAAAACAGGCTTGGGCAAGTACACCCCCATTGTCTACAGTGTCTGCCCCTGGGCCTTGTTGATAGTCATGGTAAATGCGGGCCGCAACGGGAACTGCCGCCGGCGGAGAAAAAAAAGCATCCTCTTCGTGTCAGAGGGAATGATGTTAAAGTGGGGAATGAAAACGCACCTGCCCTTGTCTAGTCCTGTGGCAATCTCAACATCAATTATGTGATGCATCAACTTGACCACAATAAGCCGAGTGCCATTTGTAAGGCCGCCCAGCATATTCCACAGCAAAATCACCGGGCAGCCTTCCTACAGGGTCAAAGTGTGGGGTGGCACCCCTGACATGTTAAGGGAGTTTAGAACCTCGGTGGGGGTAAACCCCTCTCTGTTCGCCTTACACAACAGAATCAACGCTGTGGTACGTGCGGCGCTATGCTGGTGTGCCGTCAGGTGTGGTGAGGTCAAACCGATTCATGATGGCGGTGTTGATGTTATCAACGTCCTCAGTCAAAGGAGTTAAAATGGCCCTCTGAATGATGTGCTCATTGCGTGACTACGAATCTGTGAAGCGGCCAAGGTCGCCGTAAACTTCATCCACCAGGCTATCAATGGTGTCACCCTGGCAGCACATGCCTTCTGGGATCAAAACAGCCTCCTCCCCAACCTCAGGAAAGACTTGCTTTGTGCCCTCCCCAATGTGTTGTAAGTAGTCTGCCCAAGCTTGTTGTTGTTGGGCATCGGCCGCAACGTTGGTTCCACCCTGTGCTAAAAGCCTCTGAACATGCATGTTTTCATGTAGCTGACACACTTTAACACAGTGCCAAAGGACTTCGGACCTCTTGAGACTAGCATCCACAATCTGGCCTTTCCTGCCCCAGGGAACCACAAGCAATATCTGCCTAAAATCATTTCCCATGACAACAACCTTGCCCCCAAAACGCATGTCCTTTAAAGCAGGGTCAACAACACCCATAACATGCTGGAGCATGCGGTTCATAACCTCAAACACCTGCATGTGAGCCATGGGTGCCTCATCCCACATAATGAGGCATGTAGCCCGAATCAAGGTCGTTTGTGGACTGTTCAGGGGAACATAGCAAGCAGAGGAGCCACAAAGGCCTGCTACGGGAATTTTGAAACATGAGTGAACTGTGCATCCGCCCTCCAAAAGTAGGGCTGCAATGCCAAAAGATGCCATCGACAACACTATGTCACCAGTAGAGCGCACCCTGCTAAATAGGCACCCGTAAAGGAAAGTCTTGCCAGCCCCTCCCAGCCCATCAACAAAAAAAGTTTTGTCGAGCAGCTTGGGGTCATGGACCACGTCAATGACATTGTCATAAATGGAGCGCTGGTGCTGATTTAGCAAAGGCACATCCCGATCAAGCTGTTGAGCTTGCCGCGTCACATTGTACCTAGCCCACTCCTCGAATACAACAGTGTCCCCCAGGGCAACCAGTTGTGCAAGGATAGGCAGCTCAAAATCCTCTAGGGTTTTCCCCCCTTTGGCCTGCAACAGCTGCTCCACTTCCTGCAAGCCCTGGTCAAGGATGGCCTGGTCCAGCTGCCGATTGGGCATTACCTGCGCGATGCAATCAGGGCCGGGGGGGGGGGGGGGGGTATAATCTAGAAAGGCACAGGTTTTCATGTTCACGGCGGGCAAGGAAATCTGGGCGGAA